>Ga0111539_10006877_pt1 | contig 14611 bp, 10 predicted proteins | sample RhiMethybrSRZTD1_FD_79667 | JGI IMG/M metagenome (GOLD analysis project Ga0111539, IMG submission 79667) | Populus rhizosphere microbial communities from Tennessee, USA - Rhizosphere MetaG P. TD hybrid SRZTD1 (version 2) (version 2) | ecosystem: Host-associated > Plants > Roots > Rhizosphere >... | reverse complement strand
GCCGACGGTTGCAATCCCGACGGCGCTCGAGGGGAACGTGGAGGTCCCGTCGTTGTTGCAGATGAGATCGACGTTGGTCCTCTTCAGCTCGACCGGGCCGCTGCTGGAGATGGAAATCTCCACGTGGTTCCATGCGCTGGGATTGAGATCGCCGACGCTGCCGCAATCGAACCTCCCCGTCGCCGTTTGGTACGCGAGCCCGAAACCGTCGGCTCCTTGGTAGTAGAGGCACGCCTTGACCATGCCGATCGAGACACAGGCCTCATCGACGTGGCCACCTTCGTAGAGGGGCAAGCCATCGAAAGCCACGCGATAGATATCGAGCGCCATCGTTATTTTCGTAACGGAGCCCGACCCGATGGCGTTCCAGGTCAGTGTCCCCGCGCTGTTCGCGCCGTTGTTCTCGTCCAATTCCTTGGAGTAGAACGAATTCGGTGCGGAGGACGCTTGGATCGGCGTCACGGATCCGGTGCCCCCTGCGGCTTGTCGCAGCGACCAAGCACTGGGCAGCGCGCCGGTGTCGAAATCCACGCATTGAAAGTCGGCCGCGCTGACGCCGCTGGGAACGGTCTGGTTGTCGCACCAGGTCTTGGCGATGCAGCCGCTGCTCGTCTTGCTGCACTTCTTGTCCGAGCTGCAGGCGGCGCACATGACGCCGCCGACGCCACATCGGTCGTTGGCTTGGTCGGCGTAGGCGACGCACTGCGCCGAAGAATTGCAGCAGCCGTTGGGGCAAGTGCAGACAAGACAGTCGGTTCCCTGCGCATTACAGACGCCGCTCGGGCAATTGGTGGTGGCCGGCGTCGGGCATTGACCGCTCGCATTGCACGTCGCGGCGGCGGTCAGCCGACCATTGGTGCACGTTTGGTCCAGCCCGCAGGGCGTCCCCGGCGACTTGTTGCCCGTTTCGGTGCATACCTGCTGGCCGGTCGTGCACACATTCGCGCCGTTCTTGCAGGCGTTGGAGGGGGTGCAGGTCGCCCCATCGTCGCAGGGCGAGCACATGCCGTTGTAACAGAAGAGCTTGGATCCGCAGTTCGTGCCGTTGGTAGCCGACATACCGGTGTCGGTGCAGACCTGCGCGCCCGACGCGCACGAGAGCACGCCCTTGTGACACTTGTTGTTGGGGATGCACGTATCGCCGTCATTGCAAATATCGCAGCTGCCCGAGCTGCTGCAGACTCTGTCCGTCGCGCACGGCGTTCCGGGCGGCTTCGTGCCGTTGGCTACGCATTCTGAAGTGCCGGTCATGCACGAAGTCACGCCGCTCCTGCATTGATCGGTAGGCTGGCAGGTGACCCCCGCCGTGCAGGGGACGCAGCTGCCCAACTTGCAAACGGAGTTCGTTCCGCACGGCGTGCCGTCGGTGACTGCCATGTTGCTATCATTGCAGACGGGACTGCCGCTCATGCAGTTGAGCGTGCCGGTGTGACAGGCGTTCATCGGTACACAGGTCGCGCCGGTCGTGCACGGGCTGCAGATGCCCTTGGAGCAAACTTGGTTCATGCCACAGGAAACGCCGTCGGGCTGATTGTCGCTCTCGACGCATTTCGGCACTCCGGTGGAGCAAGAAGTCGTCCCCTTCTTGCAGGCATTGGTGGTCGTGCAGGCGGCTCCGGCGGTGCACGGTGAGCACGTGCCCATGCTGCAGACCTTGTCGGTGCCACACGGCGCCCCATCACTGACGTTCATCCCGGTGTCGACGCAGCTGACCGACGGGGAACAAACGGTCGTCCCGGCATGACACGGATTGGCCGGCACGCAGGAAAGTCCGACCGTGCATGTCACGCAGGCACCCCCGCTGCATACTTTGTCGGTTCCGCAGGGCGTGCCGTTCGGCGCATTGCCCGATTCGATGCAAACCGGCGACCCAGTGTTGCACGCCGTTGTCCCCGTCCGACACGGGTTGTTGGCAATGGTGCACGTCGACCCGGCGACGCACGCGATGCAGGTGCCCGTGTCGCTGCATACTTTGTCTTGGCCGCAGGTTGCACCGGGCGCGCGGTTCATCCCGGTGTCGCCGCACGTCGGGGTTGGAGTCGAACAATCCAGCTTTCCCACGTGGCAAGCGTTGGTCGGCGTGCATGATTCGCCGGTTACGCACGGTTTACAGGCTCCCTCTTGGCAGACTGTGCCGGTTCCGCAGGGCGTGCCATTGGGCTTGTTGTTGTTGGCCATACAGACCGGTGCGCCCGTCGAGCATTCGATGGTGCCCGTGCGGCACGCTTGGCCCGCCACATCGCACATCGTGCCCGCCGCACACGCCTGGCAGGCACCGTCCAAACAGACCCCCTTGTCGCAAGGGGTGCCGTTGGCCTGGTTACGTTGGGTGTCGCGACAGGAGGTGCCGCCGCCGTCGTTGCAAATCCATTCCCCTTGATGGCAAGCGTTGCTCGGAATGCAAGCTCCTCCCGAAACGCAGACCGAGGGCGCGTCCGTCGCCGTGTCGCGGGTCCCCGTCGGGGTGTCGACTGACGTGTCGACGATCCCAACGTCGCCGAGGCTAACGTCGCTCGCCGGCGAAGAATCCGAGCTGCTCACGTCGCGACGCGCATCGGAGCCCGCGTCCGGCGACGAAGCGTCGGGGGTCGCCGACCCGTTGTCTACCAAGGAAGGCTGTCGGTCGTCGATCGTGCACGCTGATGGTGCTGTTAACAAAAGAGCGACGAAAATCGGACGAAGCCGGGCTGTCATAGACATCGGTTGAGCCCCCGAGCGAGCAGCAAAGGGAATGAACAAGCGGCTCGCACGAGCCCCTCGCGCGCTGACGGTGGTGCAGAACGTCAACCAGCGCAAGCGCTGTAACTTAACTGTTGATCGCCGTTTTTCGATCTCGGGGCCAAATGCGGCACCACCGGATCCTGCCCAACGCAAAGTAGCCCCGAAGTCCGTCGAGGAGAGGACATCGAGGGGCGTACGCATGGTTCGATGAGACGCTGGGTCAGCGCAAAGCTCTGGTCGGAGCGATGCGTGCCTTGGTGGGCTCGCGTGGCGATCGCGATTGGGACGGCGAGCGCGCCAGTCGATGCGGAGCCGACAGCGGCGGAACCGTCGCCTGAGCCAGGTGCCCGAGAGCAAGCACCTCCCAAGGTGCGCGTATCGCTCATGGGATACATGGTGATCAACATGAACTACAACAGCGAGGGGATCTTTCCCGGGAGTCAGGCCGCCTTCGCGATACGCCCCGACCTGAGCGAGCCGCAGTTCTACATCTCACCTCGCAACTCCGTGCTCGGGATCAACCTCGGCGCAAACCCCATCGAGGACATCGAGCTGCTCGGCGCGCTGGCGATGACGCTCCGTTCGCCTCAGCCGCTCCTTACGACGAACACCATCTCTCCGCAATTTTACGATGTTCACGTGGAGGCCAGAACGAAGGGATTCCTCGTTGCCTTTGGTCAGATGCCGGACCTTGTCTATCCAGCGACACCCGATGTGCTCAATGGAGTGCCTCCAGGCTATGTCCCTGGAGCCATCGGCTTCACGCGCCCTCAGCTTCAGGTCGGCGTCGATGTGCCGCTCATCGACGCGTTTACGCTGCTGGTTCGAGGATGTCTGGCGTTGCCCGTGCAGACATTTCAGGTCAGCGACGAATTCGTGGGGCGACAAGCCGGCGTCCCCGACCTCCAAGGTCGAATCGCGCTCGGCGTCGGCGAACCCGCACCAGCCGGCGCTGCCATCAAACCGCGCGAGCGGAGCGTCGAAGTCGGCATCGACGGACACTGGGGTCGACGGAGGATCACCTCGCTTCCTCCGGATGTTCGAAATCTCACGTACCAAACTTGGTCGCTAGGTGCAGACTTGCATGCCCAATTGCCGACAGGAACCGCGCTTCGCGCCGAGGCATTCACGGGCAGGCTCCTCGGCGACTATCAGGCCGGCGTGTTCCACACCGTCGATCCCACGCTCTTGAAGGCCGTCGGTGCGTGGGGCTTCTGGGCACAGATCGTCCAGACGATCGGCGGCGGATTTCGGCTGGGCGCCGCCTATGGGCTCGACGACCCGAACGAAGACGACCTCGCGCCGGTCGCGCGCGAGCGCAACCAAGCCGTCCTCTTGACCGGATGGTTCGAAGTGAACAAGCAGCTTGGGTTCGGTGCGGAAGCGAGCCGCTGGTGGACGAACTACGTCGGCCAGGACACGGGCATCGCCTGGCGCGGAGATGTGGCGGTGTATTTGGGTTTTGGCGGCCCGTAGGGCTGAAAGCGGCGGCGTGCAGCGCGCGAATGGCTTGCGGCACGTCAACAAGGTCGACTGCCGTTGCGGTGGGCGCCATTGACCTTTATGGGTTACCGAGCAATGGGTTACCGATCAGCGTCGTTTTGAGCAGGATTGTCCCCGCGGAACTTGGAATGGCCATCGATGTCGAAGTCTTCATGATCGCGCGTTCGATTGGCGCGAGCGCCGTTCTCGCGGCGGTGGGTGCGTGCACCCCGGCTCAGCGCGCAGGCCGTCCCGCGCCGGAGGCGATCGGCTTCGCCACGTCCGAGTTCGGCTTGGCCTTCGCCGCTCCTCGGACCTTTCAGGTCGGGGACGACGCAACAGCTCTTGTCATCGACGATAGTCACCTCTTTTGGATTTCACGCGCGTCCTCACGGGACGCGATCGAGAGCGTCGACCTCCAGAGCGGGCAGCAACAGACGTTTGCAAAGGATCTTCCACGGGTCGATTGCCTCACCGCCGATCGCGACGATCTCTACTGGTGCGACAATTCCGACTGGAAATCGCCGCCCGCGGCGCCGGATCCCTTTCGCGTGACACGCGAAACCCGTATGCGGGACTTGCCGAGCGTTCCAGCCGAGGAGCCCCCCAAGACCGTGAAAATCATGCGGGCGTCCAAGCGAGGATCGGAGCCGGTGGTCGTCGCCCGCGAGTCGTCGATCGTCCGGGCTTTGGCGGTCACCCCGACGTGGATCTACGTCGTCGCCGATTGGCACAACGACGTCCAGCTTGCGCGGGTGTCGAAAGATGGCAGGACGCGCGAGGTGCTAGGTTCCTGCGACTATCGCGGCGCCCATCTCGCCGGAGCGGACGACGTGTACTGGGCCTGCGGCACCGAGCTCAGTAAAGTGACGGAAGACGGGAAGCTCGTCCACGTCTTTACCGAGCGGGCCGGCTATTTCGACCTGTCGGCAGGTCCGCATGTCGTCTGCTGGGTGACCCGTTCGCAATGGATCATCGCCGCGTTCGGCTCCGAGCCGCCGAAAGTCCTCGCCCACGATCAGATCGACGCCCACGTGGCGTGCTCGGGAGACACCGTCGTCTGGTCGAACCAGACCGGCTTTGTCGATTGGAAGATCCGGCCCGCCTCCGAGCCGCTGCGTGCGACCTTCGTTGAGGCAAGGTCGAGCTTTCGTCCTCTCATACGCTTCTCTGGAGACGATCGCCCGGAATGGGTCGTCGCGAACGATCGTTACCTCGGCTGGTACGACGGTCGCGACCGCGCGGTGCGCATCTTGCCGCGCGCGAGCGAGATGAAACCTTCAACGTTCCACTAACCCCGCATCACGCAGTCTTCGTCGCACCGCACGAAAGACGTCGTCGAACGGCGGGAGCGCCGTCATCTGTTGCGCGAGTCGAACTGCCCATAGTTTCTTGTAACGCGCTTGCTTCGCGGCAACCTCGGCCGTCATGGCCTTGCGGGTGCGACCGCGGAACGCAAGCTTCGCCTCGACCTCTGAGATGAGCGTGGCGAAATCGATGAGCCCCTCGTGCGTGAGGTGCCACAAGTCGTAGAGATCGCGGGGTTCGTTTCTCGCTTTGTCGGTGAAAGCGAGGAGCTTCTCGACCGCGATCTCCTCGAGCGCGTAGACGCGCACAAGGGCATCATCCGGCAAGTCCTCATATTCGTCGTAGCCGCGCAGCACGGGTCGTTGTTCCAAGGGGCGCACGAGGGTTTCGCGAATCGTGATGTCGACCTTGACCTCTTTGGGCGACGCGGCGGGGAGCGGGCCTTCGTACGTTAGGTAGAACGTGTGGCTGTTCTGGTGGCTCTTGCGATCGGCGCGGGAGAATCGCACGACGATGCCCGACGCGCGCTGCACCTCCGCGTACGCTGCTTCGAGGCCGTGGAGAATCGCATCGAATTCGCGGGGCTCGACGAGCGTGAAGTCGAGATCCTCCGAAAAGCGATAGTCGCCGAAGTAGCAGCGCTTCAGCGCAGTCCCGCCTTTGAACACGAGGGCATCGCGGATCGGCGCACGCGACAGGCCCACTAAAAACCACGCGAGGCAATAGTCACGCTCGAGCACGGACTCGACGATGCGGCGGCCACCAACGCGGGCGAGTCGGTTGGAGAGCAAGGACAGGTTGCGTTGGGGAATCATCGTTCAGGTGCTCACGATGGCTCGCAGCTCCTCGGGCTCGACGTTCACGCGTAGCCGCCACCGCGACAGCCATGGACCTTCCGAGGGCATCAGCGGATCGAGGAGCGCGTACGTTGCGGTCAGCTCCGATCGCAGCCGTTCGAGCTCGGCGGGTGCGCTGATCTCGAAGGTCTCGAGCAGGAAGCCGAGGCGGCGCATGACGGCTCCGATACCGAGGCGTAGCGCGCAGTCGACGAGCTTTGGAATGGCGATCGTGTCTCGGCGCATCCAGAAGCCTTTGGCGATTTCAGTGAAGCCGCCGCAGTGCTCCGGCTGCTTCAGGCAATCGAGGACGGTCCGCTCGAGGTCGCTGACGCGGACGCGCTCGGTCTTCGTGGCCCACAGCTCGACGATGCCGAACATGTCCTCGGGCTTGCAACGCACGAAGCGAAACTCGGTGCCGAGTACGGTGCGTGGCCGAATTGCCTTCGGCGACGTGACGAACACCGCGAGCTGCGGCTGCGTGACCATTTGATGGAGGTCCATCGCGGAGGCGTGCGACACGTAGTAGTCGGCCGTGTCGGCGAGCTCGCGTGCCACGACGTACGGGTTACCGAGGTACTCGCGCTCGCGCCCTAGTTCGAAGGGCACGAGAATGAAGAGGCCGGGCTTGAGCCGAGTTGCAAGGCCGCGGTTCACGAGGCCGGCCACGAGGTTGCGCGCGGATTTTGGCGCGAGCGACAGGACATCCTCGACGTCGGCGTGGTTGAAAAGCGTGCGCCCGCGCTCGTGCAGGAAAGCGACGAGCCGAGCGCTCTGGGGCCCGAGCGTCTTCGGCCGCTCAAGCTCTACCTGACGATGATGTTTTAGGTGCCTTTCGCCCTTCAATAAGGGGCATTATGCGCTAAGGACAGCAAAGGAGCCAGTGCTTGCCTACATTTGTGGTGCCAAAAACCTTCCCACGAAGGGCATTTTGCACGTTAATCATGATTTTTGAGGCGTTGGACCCACCGGAAGATGCTAGCGAGTAGCGATGAGAGCCCGATGCGCCTAGACGTCGCCCGCGCCCCGACATGTCTCCCCCCCCCGGTTCGCAACAACTTCGAAAACATCAAACCCCCGTAACTCCACCTCTATCGCCGCACCAACATTCACCATTCAAGGTCCGCCCCCTCCCGACGTAGGTCCCTACGGGCCCCCCTGCTCCACCGCCGCCGCGGTCGACGCCGCCCGGTTATCTCGTATCCTCTAATGTTAAGGTTTCGGCTTTGACGTTGCGTTCCTCGCCACCCCCGTCATCGAGATCCGGACTCCCTCCGACCGGGTCGTGGTTTCCCTCGCAGTCGCCGCGACAGATGATCAGGTCGAACTTCACGACGCACTTCGACGTGGCCGGCTCGTACCGCTTCTGTTCGTGGAACGACATCATGCTCGTGAAGTGGGAACGCGAAGCGGACGGTGAGTCCGTGGGCTGCCTCGAGGAGCTCGTCCGTCAATTTCAAGGCCGTCATCCGGACGGACGCCAATCAGGTATGCACATCATTGCGGAAGGCGTTGGGCTACCCACAGCGGAAGCTCGGACGCGGCTCATGTCTCTCATCAAAAGGGGGTCCGAGCACTTCGGAGCCGTGGGCATCGTGATCCTCGGGACGGGGTTCGTCGCGAGCGCGGTGCGGAGCTTCTTGACCGGTCTGCGTCTCATCGCGCCGCGGTCTTTCGATTTCCGATTGCACGGTCGGTCGGCCGATGTCCTCAAGTGGTTTCCTGCGGCGCACGCGCGGCACACGGGACAGACGATCGACATCGCGCAGTTTGGCAGGGTGCTCGGCTCGTTCGAACGCGGCAGCCCGTTCTGACGCGCGCCGCGGCGCTTACTTGCCCCGGCGTGTCCCCCGCGCCAACATCCCCGGCCCCATGCGTTACGAAGGTCGCATCTACCGCCCCCCGAGCGAGGCCGACGCGTTCATTCTGCAGGCCACGATCGGCTGCTCTTGGAATCACTGCACGTATTGCGACATGTACCGCGACAAGAAGTACCGCGTGCGCGAGCTCGACGAGACGCTCGCCGACATCGGCGCAGCGCGCATTGCCCTCGGTGCGGGCGTCGAAAAGGTGTTCGTCGCGGACGGTGACGCGCTCGCCATGGACCTCGATCACTGGCAGGAAATCCTTGCCGCGTGTCACGCAGCGTTCCCGCGACTTCGCCGTGTGAGCGCGTATGCGACGGCAATGAACCTGCTCGACAAATCCGTCAGCGATTTGACGCGCCTTCGGGAACAGGGCCTGTCCCAGCTCTATATCGGGCCCGAATCGGGGGACGACGTGACGCTGAAGCGCATTGCCAAAGGCGCGACCTTCGACGAGCACGTCGAGGGGGCGCGGCGTGCGCACGCGGCGGGGATGAAGCTGTCGGCTATCTTCCTACTCGGGGTGGCGGGCATCGACCGGAGCGAGGAGCACGCGCAGGCGTCGGCGCGGCTCATTACGGAGATGAATCCGGCGTATACGTCGTTGCTGACATTGACGGTGGTGCCCGAGACGCCGATCGCGCGGCTCGAGGAGAAGGGCAAGTTCGAGCTTCCGTCGGTGCGCCGGATGCTCGAGGAGCTGCGGACGATCGTCGCGCTCGCGGCGCCGATGGAGTCGGTGTTCCGGACGAACCATGCGTCCAATTACTTGCCCCTCGGGGGCGTTCTGCCGAACGATCGCGATCGCATTCTCTCGATCGTCGATCATGCGCTCGCGGGCAACGTGCGTTTGCGTCCCGAGTGGGCGCGCGGTCTCTGAAGCACGACTGACGCGTATCGCAATTTCTCCCACACGCGACGACAAGCTGTGTGCGCGTGGTGGTCACGCTTGCGCGCGAGATGCTCATTCGCGAGATGCTCATTCGCGAGATGCTCATTCGCGAGAGGACACGTCGCGCGAGAAATGCGATCGCGCTTGTCGATTGACGGTGTGATCGCTTGCCGCGTCTGTTAGCGTGGCCGATCGATTGGGGACTTCCCTTCTCAAGGCGGAGGAAGAGAGCATGATGGATCGGCTTTACGGTAAGTGGGCGTCTGTCTTCACGGCGCTGCTCGCAGCGCTGCTTCTCATGCTGACGCCACGACGAGGCGCCGCGACGATCGTGGGCGACTACATGACGTCGAACTCGACGGTGGCCTACACGCCGATCTCGGGCGCTACGGTGGCGGTCGGAGGTACCACGGATTTTTCCTTCGGCGGTACGTGGGGCGACTCCGCTTCGACGGGCACGCTGCCCATCGGTTTCGACTTTGTCTTCGAAGGAACGCACTACACGACGTTCTCCACCAACTCCGCCGGTCTCATCATCTTCGGCAATGCGACATCCGGGAGCTTCGCCGACGATCTCACGGCCGCACCCGCGTATCCGATCGCGGCGCCGTTCTGGCAGCACACGAATCTCTACAACGGCGGGGGCTGCGTCAATCCGCAGGTCGGTATTTCCTATCTCGTTACCGGCTCTGCTCCCAATCGAGAGCTCGTCATCGAGTGGGACGTGCAGCTCGTCTCCCCGAACAACCTCTATTACTGGAACGGTTGCTCCACGGCGATGAACCAATGGCAGGCCCGCTTGCACGAGGGAACCAACGCCATCGACTTCACGTACGGGACCCTCTTTACGAATGCGGGTATTCCCACCAGCGCTTCCATTGGTCTCGCTCGCAGCGGCACCGATTTTCTGAGCGCGACGCCGAGCGGCGGGACGTCGATGACGACGAGCGCCGTGACGGCCAACAGCGACATTCAGCTCCACCAGACGCCCATTACGGCGGGCACGGTCTACACGTTCACCCCTTGTTTCATCCTGGTCAACAGCGACACCGGGCAAGGCGGCACTTCGACGATGAACGACGGCGACACGCTCTTCTCGTCGGTGGCCCTCACGGTCCCGGGGACGACCACCCTGTCGCCGATGACGCTCGCGCATCCGAACGCCGTCTGCGGGACACGAAACTACACGATGGTCATCAGCGGTCCGTCGGCGAGCGAATATGTCTTTCAATCGAGCGGCAACCAGTCGCTCTCCGGATCGCTCAGCACGGGCCAAACGCTGACCCCGGCCATCACTTTCACGCCGGCCGCTGCCGGCACGCGCGCTGCGACGCTCGCCGTGACCGACTCCACGGGTAACTTGGTGCGGACCTACATCCTGGCGGGGCGAGGACAAACGACGACGACCACGACGCTCGTGTCGAGTCTGAATCCCGCCGCCCCCACGCAGTCCGTCACCTTCACCGCCACGGTCACCGGGGCCTACCCTGGGGGGCTCGTGGCGACGGGCAACGTGACCTTCAAGGAGGGGAGCAACGTTCTCGGAACGGTGGCGCTCGATGGATCAGGTCAGGCGGCGTTCACCACGTCGAGCTTGCCGGAGGGCACCTATTCGATCACGGCCGAGTACGCCGGCGACCCCTACTTTCTGACGAGCACGTCGTCGGCGGTCTCGCAGGTCATCCAGAAATTCGCTTCCACGGTTTCGCTGAGCTCGTCGCTCAACCCTTCGCATGTCGGCGACACGGTGACCTTTACGACCACGGTGACCGTTCCTGGAGGGGCGCCGACACCTACGGGCAATGTCAACTTCTATGACGCCATGGATCTCGTGGCAACCGTAGCGCTGAACGGTTCGGCGCAAGCCGTCTATGTCAATACGACGTTCATCTCCGCCAACCACGCGATGCGCGCCCAGTACGTCGGCGATGCTACGACCTTGGGCGGTACGTCGGCGACCATCAACCAGCTCGTTTACCGCAATGACGCGACCATCGCGGGGACGACCGCCCCCAATCCGTCCTTGGTGGGCGAAGCCGTGACGATCACGGCGACCGTCACCCCGGGCATGGGGGCACCTGTCCCGACGGGCAACGTGACCTTCACGGCGGACTCCGGCGCGCTCGGCATCGTCGCGCTCGACGGAGCCGGCCAAGCGGTTCTCGTGACGTCGGCGCTCCCCGCTGGGGCGCGAACGATCACGTTGACCTACGCGGGGAGCATCATCTTCCAAAACCTGACCACGACCATTTCGCACAACGTCGACAAGAACGCCTCGGCGGTGGCGCTCGTCTCGTCGAACAATCCGTCGCTGGTCGGTCAGCCCGTGAGCTTCACTGCGACGGTGCGCGGCCCTGCGGTGGGCGCACCCCCCGGCACGGGATCCGTCGTTTTCAAAGAGGGAGCGTCGGTCCTTTCGACCGTCTCATTGGATGGCAATGGCCAAGCGGTCTTCACGACGTCGAGCCTCGCCGCGGGATCGCACAGCATCGCAGCGGAGTTCGCGGGTGACGCTTACTACATGGCGGGAGCGTCGAGCCCGGTCGTACAAGTCGTCAATCAGGTGGGTGCGTCGGTGGCGTTGACGTCATCCGCCAATCCGTCCCCCTATGCGCAATCGGTCACCTTCACGGCGACGGCCACGGGGTCGAGCGTGACGCCGACCGGCGTCATGACGTTCAAAGAGGGGAGCACCGTTCTCGGAACTGACAACCTGAATGGTTCGGGTGTGGCGACGTATTCGACGTCGGCGCTCGGCACCGGATCGCACACCATCACCGCCGAGTATGGAGGTGACGGCACGTACACGGCCGGGGCGACGGGAACCGTGACCCAGGTCATCGAGCGAGCGGCGACGACGACGGCGCTCACCGTTTCGACCAATTCGACGACGACGGGGACGATGATCACCTGGACCGCTACGGTTACCTCGACGGCGGCCGGGACCATCGGCGGCACGGTGACCTTCAACGAGGGTCTGACGGTCATCGGGACGGGAACGGTGGGCGCGGGGGGCGTTGCGACGACGACGGCCACGCTTCCGGCGGGCTCACACGACGTCACCGCGACGTTCGGCGGCGATACGAACTACGCCACCAGCACGTCGTCCGCCGTCACCACTGTGGTGACGCAGCCCGAGGCGGGTGTGGACGCCGGGCCCGACGCGCCGCCCGACACGGTAACGCCGCCCATCGACGTTGCTGCCGATCGGACTGACACCGGGACGCAGCCGGAAGCGGGGAGGCCCGATGCCGACGCCGGGGCTGACGCGTCGACGGGAGACGCGAGCGCGGACATGTCGACGTCGGATACGTCGATGCCACCGCGTTCGGACGTCGCCGTCGACATCCCGATCGCGACCCCTGACCAAGCGACACCGCCGGCCGACACGCGCTCGGACGTGGGCTCGTTTGACGTCGTCGCGAGCGACGTTCGTTCGGACGCGCCGCGCGCCGACGGCGGCGGCAGCACGCCTCCTCCGGGGGACGACGAGGGTTGCAGCTGCCGCATCGGGCAACGTAGCAACTCGCGTTACGGGCTCGCTCTGGCCGGCGCGCTCGTTGCTGCGACGGTCTTGCGTGCGCGCCGGCGCCGTCGCGGTGGCGCCAGGGCGGCGTGAGCGCACAGTTCGCATCGTGATCGCCGCATGATCGAGGCGGTAGAGCACGGCGAGGATCGACTAGATCCAAGCCGTGCTCAACCCGGAACAGCCGGTGGACGCCGGGGCATTCCACCTCCGACCGTGCTAGAGTCACGTTCGTGATCGACCCCCTGGCAGAGCTGGTCGAGCTTCTTCGCGCAGTGGGTTCGGACGGATATGTGGTCGTCGGTGGGCTCGCCGTGCGGTTGTTGGCTGGCGAAAGGAACGCTCGAGAGACACGCGACGTCGATATTGTCGCGATGAGCCCAGGAGCCAGAGACCGAATCCTGTCGCATCTTCGCTCGAGGGGTTACCAGGTTGGTGCTACGGGAGGGTGGCATCGTGCCGCACTGGCCGGAACTCGCAGGCCGATGATCGACGTCGCAACACATCCGGTAGTCAATCCCCGTACATTCGAAGAGTTGACGTTACGCGAAGAGCCCCGCATTCAAACCTACGAAGGAGTGCCGATACCTTTCGCATCGGCGAACGATCTTGCTCTCCTGAAGCTCGCGGCGCACCGCGACCAGGACATCGTCGATCTGCTGCTTCTAGCGGCGGGGCTCTCGGCGAGGGCAATCGCGCAGGGCGCTCAGCACGATGACGTCGAGCGGACGGCCGCCGAAGGCGCTCAGACGGCGAGGCTCCTCGTTGCGAGTGGAACACTCGCCGGGCTCGTCGAAGAGCTGATTGGACGACCTGCTTCCGACCAGGAACTTGCCGCGTTCGACAAGCTCCTGAGCGATCTCCATAAGGAGGGCTTATGAGCCAGCATCGCTACGTCGTACTAGCCCAACGAATCCGTTGCTTCGACGAGCTCGACCGGGCAAAGGAGTATTCTCAAGCGAACGTGCCCTCCGTTATTTGTGAGCGTATGGCGCGAGCCGACGGCACATCTGGGCTCGTCGAAATTCTCCGGCATGATTTCTTGTACGACGAGCAACGCAACGAATGGCGCGTCATGCTGGGCTGACGCTCACATCCCCTTGCGCCGCGCTACGCTCGCTACGGCCCTGCGGACCCAGTCGCGGTCCCCCGCGCCCGCGATGACGGGATCGAGCTCCGCGCAAAGCACCATCAGCGCGCGCACCTGCAACGCCGCCTCGCGCGCCAACGCTTCGTCCCCGCTGCGCTCTGCGTAAACCCGTAACCGGCGAAACGTCGCGAGCGCGGCGGGCCACGCCTTGTCTTCGATGTAGCGCGTGGCGAGCGCGCGCAGCGTCTCCGGGCCCTCGGCGAGCCGCGCCACGTGCTCCAGGTCCGCCGTCTCACGCGCAAACTCGCCCATCTTTCGCAAGAGCGCGGCGCGCGCGCGGAAGGCCGCGATGAAGTTGGGAACGTGCTCGATCGCGACGTCGTAGGTGCGCTCGGCCTCGGAATAATCGCCGGCACGCTCGCGCGCCGCGGCGAGGTCGAGGTAGGCCGGGCCATAGCTCGGATCGAGGTGCACGGCTTCGGCGAAGCGCTTCATCGCGAGGGCGTCGTCACCCGCTTTGGCGTGCTCACGTCCTTGTCGCGTGAGCTCGGCCGCAGCGGATGCTGGCCATGATCCGTCCCCTTGAGCGTGCGCGCCTGGAGGCGCCGCGATCGCGAAGAACGCGACGACGGCGACGATTCTCGCTGGGAACGTGCGACGCGGATCCACCGAGACAATGTACCGTATCGACGCTCGAGAGTCGTTTCGCGCCCCACACATGCCGACACGCGAAAGGACGAAGCGCGCGATCTCAGCCGAAATCCCGGTGTGATGGGCTATCGGCTCTGTTAGCGTGACAGATCGATCGCGAGCTTTCGCTTGGAGGTGGGGGAGGGGTACATGGTCGATCGGCTTCGCGGCAAGTGGAAGGCGGTGCTCACCTTCACGCTC
>Ga0111539_10006875_pt1 | contig 14613 bp, 9 predicted proteins | sample RhiMethybrSRZTD1_FD_79667 | JGI IMG/M metagenome (GOLD analysis project Ga0111539, IMG submission 79667) | Populus rhizosphere microbial communities from Tennessee, USA - Rhizosphere MetaG P. TD hybrid SRZTD1 (version 2) (version 2) | ecosystem: Host-associated > Plants > Roots > Rhizosphere >... | reverse complement strand
CGGTTGTAGCCATAGCTGAAAAACAGTAAGATCTGAAACTGCTGTCTCGACATCCTCCAGGGCCAACAAAAAGGCATGTGCTACCGGTTGCAGGAGTGCGGGGATGCCGGGTACAGATCCCCGCAGCCAAGGCTCCGGCTGGGAAGGTGTCAACGTGTGCTCCTATGCCAAGCAGCTCAGAGGGCCGCCTGTGATGGGTTTTGCAACAACCCTACTCTTCACCACTTGACTCAGAAACCGGATCACGGTTTCAGGTCACGTGATGTTTCTTGCAGCTCCTCAACTCCGGCTGAATCCAGCGCCCGTGTTGGCGGGCGAACTGTCGTAAACGAAATGATGTTCGCCGCTTTCAAATTGTGTTTCATCGCAGACACGCCCAGTCCTGGCTGTAGTTCAAATCGAATCAGAGGCAAGCAGCGATTAAATTCGGCCCGAGCTTCCCGCAGTCTTCCAGATTCATAAGCATTCCAGATCTTGACAAACCTTGGAATCATATCGCTTCCGGGCATGGTTCCGCGCGCACCGCGTTGCAGTTCTTCCAAAAAGAACTGTCCGTTCAACCCGCCAAAGATCACCAATGACTCGCCAGCAGCCTGCCTCACTTCAGTCACTTTCGAAGCAGTGGGTGGAGCTTCAACCTTGGCGTAGCGAACGTTTGCGCACTCCCGTGCCATTCGAGCCATCTGCGCCGCGCCAATGTTTACGGCCGTCAACAGCGGTGCGTCCTGGATCATGATCGGAATGCTGACCGCGTTCGAAATCGCCTGATAGTAGCCAAAAAGATCTTCTGCGGTTGGCTTGAGAAAGTAAGGCGGCAGGATCATCAAGCCATCCGCGCCAGCATTCTCCGCGGCTTGGGACAACTGGACGGCGACATGCGTGCCGGTATGGCCCGTGGAAACAAACACCGGTACACGACCCCGCACTTCGCCAATAATCAGCTTCATGAGTCGTGTCTTCTCGCCTTCACTCAATGCATAGCCTTCGCTCGCGTTGCCGAAGATGGCGATCCCGTGTGCACCAGACTCGATCAGATATCTGACCACTGCGATCTGGCTGGATTCGTCAACTTCGCAATGCTCGTCGAAGGGCGTCAGAACAATCGGGAAAATACCTGCGTAGTGTGATGTCATTTTCTCTTTTAAACGTCTCAGTTCCCAGCGCACTAGATGCCAAAGGAGCAACGTACGCGCGGTGAGAACGCCGCGTCCATGCCGTGTTACGGCGCCACGATGATGAAAATTCCTCGTCGTCGTCCTGCTTCTCGATTTTTTATTGGAGTCTCCTCTTAAGAAGTCACAAATGGCCGCAACTTCTCTTCGTCAATCTCGACACCTAACCCCGGGCCTTCTGGAATACCAACCACGCCGGCTCCGACGGGCAGTGAAGCCTTCAACAGCCCTTCAGCCACTTGCCACACTTTCGGATTGCATTCCACATACATCAAGTTCGGAATTGAAGCCGCAACATGCAAGGCGGCGGCGATCTGCACGCCTAACCCGATACTGACGTGGAACGCCACGGGCACGTTGCAGAGTTCAGCCAGTGAACAGAGCTTCATCCCTTCCGTTATGCCGGTACGGCCAACGTCGGGCTGGTAGACCCCAAGGGCTCCGGCTTCAAAGAACGGCCGCATCTCCCAGCGCGTGCGCCAGCATTCACCGACGGCAATCGCCGTTTCAACACCAGCGACCAACCGGGCGTGGCCCTGGACGTCTTCCGGTTTCAGTGGTGCTTCAAACCAAGCTGCCCGCCGCATATCCAGTTGGTGTCCAAATCGGTGAGCTTCGGCCTGTTCCATTCGCCATAGGGCGTCTACCATCAGCTTAGCGTTCGACCCCAGCTTTTCCTGCGCTCCATCATACAAACGAAGCAGCGCGTCAGGCTCGCCATCCAGGAACAGCTTAAAGGCGCTGAAGCCACGCGCCTGGTATCGTTCAGCCTGGCTGATGCGCGTTTCATCGTCTGCGCCAGACAGTCCGGAGATGTAGGCTGGTAATTCCTCGCAGAAGAGGCCGCCTAATAGATCGCAGACCCGAACCTTCAACGCCTTGCCTCGGATATCCCACAAGGCAGCATCGATGCCGGCGATCGCATCGAGCATGAAGGACCCCGAGTGGCCCCGCATACGCATAGAGGCATACAAGCGAGACCAAAGGCGCTCGTGCGCCATCGGACTTTCTCCGACCAAGAGAGGAGCCAACAGCGTACGGACAATGGTACACACCACTTCGGGCGCTAACGGCGACTGTGCTTCGCCCCAGCCCGTGATGCCAGCATCGGTCTCAATCTTGACCAGCGCCGTCTCGATCTTCGACGAGTAAAGAGTCTGGTAGGTCGCGGCAAAACGATAATCTGAAACACCTTCATTCAACGGAGCAGGAGAACCAGCCGTGCCTTGCACCTCGGCCAGTTCACGCGGAATCTTGATGGCGTACGCAGTAATCCGAGAGATCTTCATTGGCCTTGTTTTCTGATTGACCTGCCGTTGTTGTCGATCCTCAAGAGACCTTTACTATCCAACCTCGGTCGGGCTAGCGACGGTCACCTTGAGGAAATCTGACAACGTTGCTTCTCGATTCACCATCCAGCGAACGCAGAGATAGGCGATCGGATGCAAGAATCCCATCAGCATCAGCACCGGTGTATACGAGCCCCACTCGATGAGATAGCCCGCCAAGGCCGTGAAGATGGCACCGCCAATGCCGCCGCCCGTTGCCACCAGGCCGTGAACCGAAGCCACCACGCGGCGTGGAAAAATGTCCACCGTCAGAGTGACCAGGTTGGTTTTCCACGCAGAATGAACGCATAGGACCAGACTGATGAGAAGCACGGTCACAGGTGTCGGCGGTTGCAGCACGAGGGCGACTCCGACAGGCATCAAAAGCGCGGAGAAAAGCATCACCGCTTTCCGTGAATCCACAACTTGTCTACCCTGGGCGATCAATCGACCGGAGTACCAGCCCCCGATCACGGAGCCCAAATCCGATGCCAGATAGGGAATCCAAACCACCATTCCCATTTCCTGCATGCTGAGCCCGCGCGATTCAGTGAGGTATTTCGGCAACCAAAAGAGATAAAACCACCAGACTGGATCCGAGATGATGCGGGCGACCAGCAATCCCCACATCTGGGAAAACCGAAAGAAATCCACCCATCGAACATCCGTCGTTCCGATGGATGCTGTCTCATCGCCTACCTCGGCTCGAATCAGTTGCAGTTCCGTGGCGCCGATGCGCGGATGATGCTCGGGCAAATCATAACAGGCAAACCAGGCGGCTACCCAGAGCAAGCCGGCAGCGCCGGTTGCAACAAAAGCCGTGCGCCAGCCATAGTGCAACGAAAGCCAGACAACCAGCGGCGGGGTAATGAGCGCTCCTGTTACTGTTCCCGCCTGCACCAGTCCGTTGAGCGTGCCCCGGTCTTTGGGGGGAAACCATTCCGCGGCGACTTTCTGAGCACCGACGAAGTTGGCCGACTCGGCTGTGCCCAGCAAGAAACGAAAGACACCAAATCCAACGGCAGAATCGGCGAGCGCATGTAGAATGGCCGCAATCGACCACCAAGCTGCCGCGACACCGTAAACCAGCTTAACACCCCAACGATCGATCAGAATGCCGGCAATGATGAACATCGCCGTGTAAGGGATCAGGAACGCCTGCGAGATCCAGCCGTACTCGATGTTGCTGATCCCGAGTTCCCTCGTCAGTTGCGGGGCGAGCACCGACAGTGTTTGCCGGTCGATGTAGTTGATGACGGTGCTGAGAAAGACCAAACCAGCGATCCACCAGCGCAGGTTCTGGATGGGGTTGTTCTGCCGCAAAAGACACTCCCGACACTAAGGAACTGGTAGGCCACAACGGCACAGAGAAGGACTTTGGACGCAGATCACGCAGATGAACGCTGATCAGTTAGCCCTGAGACATGGCAGAATGCAGATCTCAGCTCACTAAAAGTGGCGACCATCTCAATCCCTGAGGGCAGCGTCTCCAGTGGCCGCGACCCCCTCACCCGGCTCCCGCGACAGCGTGAAGTCTTCTCAAGACTTCACCTTCGGCCACCCTCTCCCCACAAACGGGAGAGGGAGTTACTTTCGAATTTGATCGAGCTTTGAACTTCGGTTACAGCAAGTAACCTAGTCTTAGCCTAGCATCCGCCACTGGGAAGAGCCTCTGTTGGCCCCTTCCTCCTCAGAAAATCAGCTTCAAGGCAAACTGCATGACGCGAGCGTCACGAGCCGAGGTGATGGTGCCGAACTGCGCGCGGGAGTTCTTTCCATCAGGGCCCGGCGAAAACGTGTCGTCCACCAGCCCAAGATTGACGTGGTTCGCCAGGTTAAAAGCTTCGACACGAAACTGCAGGCGCACTCGCTCGGTGATCTGGGTATCCTTGATAAGTGACCCGTCGAAGTTCACAGTGCCTGGATGGCGCACGTCGGGGATCGTGCGGCTGACATTGCCGAAGGTGAAATCCGGAGGGTTCACGAACTGGGTCGTGTCGAACCAGCGCTGCGCGGATCGTTGATCACCAGGCAACCCGGCGCTGATTCCGGTTGAGTTCGGGCGGTCCGCCTGAAAGTTGTTGGCTCCGCGGACGGTCAGAGGAATTCCGCTCTGCATGACACCAATCAGGTTGATCTGCCAGCCGCCGACGATTTTGCTCAGCACGCCATTGGCTGGGTTCCACCGCTTGCCGCGTCCAAAGGGCAGTTCATAAAGAGCGCTCATCACAAGACGCTGAGAGACGTCCCCCGGATCCACCGACCGATTGGCCTGACGGTTGTACAGGGGATCCTGAAATTCATACTGGGTAACCTGTTCGAGCGGGGCGACAGTACCGAAGTCAACTGGGAGCAAGACTGAGTCACTGATCTTTTTCCCGTTGGTGTAGGCAAAATCGAGCAACAGCCCATTGTGCAGGCGCTTCCGGACATTTACCTGCAACTGGTGCGAGAGATAGTTCCCCATGCGCGGGTTGCGCACGTTCACTGCATTGTAATAGGGAAATGCCATCAAGGATCGCTCACGCGTAATGGTGGCGGCCCCAAGGCCTCCGGGCACCAAGCCAGCGTAGGGATTGGGCACTGCCGTGAATAATGCCTGACCCAGTTGGAGCCGCACCGCTGGGTCAACCTGGTTCAGGTTGTATGAGTTTGCCGCGAAGCTGTTACCCTTGTTTGCCGCATAGGTCACATCAAAGAGCCAGGTGCCAAACTCTTGCTGCAAACTGAGGTTCCATTGCTGTGTTAGCGGGGTAGTGCTGTCGCTCTCGTTAATCGAGACGGTCTGACCCAGCAAAGCCAGTGGACCAGCCGACACACCCGGCGACTCAATGGGCTTCGTCGGGAAAGCATCCTGGAACCGGAAGGCTCGCAACCCTGGCCCCTGAGCGACGTAACTCGTGCGAGTGGTGGAAAACAGCGAAGTATCGCCGAGGAACGTTCGGAAGAAAATCGACGGGTAAAAAATTCCGTAGCCTCCACGAAAGATTGTCTTGCCGCTTCCCAAGACGTCGAGCGCGAAGCCAAGTCTCGGGCCGAAGTCGTTCCAGTCCTCCTTGAGGAACGAGCGCGGCTGTCCATCTACGCCCGCATATACTGTTTTGCCTCGAAAGGGTTGGCCGGCGACCTGGCCAGCCGGATCAAAGTTAATGTGGCCGTCGTGCCTCTCGTACGGCTTCTGCTGCCAATCCCAGCGCAGGCCCAGGTTTAGAGTCAGGCGCCGCGATACCTTCCAATCGTCTTGCACGAAGGAGCTGATGGCGACGGCATGCCAGGAATTCCCCAGAATCCGATCTATACCGGCGGTGCTCACCTCGCCAAGCAGGAACTGCGCCAGGTTTGAGCCAGTGCCGGCCGCGCTCTGTGGATTGGTGGTCAGACCGGCAAACTGGTAGTCGCCGGACAAAGCCGCGCCCTGGCGATTCGAACCTTGCAGGATTCGATGGTTGTAACCAATCTTCAAGGTGTGATTGCCAGCAATCTTCGTCACCAAGTCCTGAATGTCCCAATTCAAGGATCCGCGAGTGCCGTAAGCCTGGCCGCCGATGAGGCCAAATCCGAAATCGATCTGGGGGAACTGGTCCGGCGGCACAATCGAAGGTAACCCCAACTTAGTGGGCCAATCTTTTCCGGCGTTGATCGCCTGAAAATCGAACGCTTGCCGCATGGCACCGATGCGCAGGTTGTTGATAAGCGTTGGCGAAAAGGTATGCGTGTCTGACAAGACGAGGTTACGATTGATCTGATCATCTTCGCGGTTCTGCCCCACCGTCGGATCGGTGTAGATGCTGTTGCCAGACGACTGGTGCCGTGCGTGGGTATAGCGGAAGAAAATCGAGTTTGCGTTGTTGAATCGATGATCCACTCGGAAGCTGGCCTGGGTCCATTCGACTTTCGTGAGGGCACTGTCTTCAAAATTCTGGCTGAACGTGAACGCATTCGAAGGGGTTCGGTTGGGAGCCGGCCAAAAATCGAGAATTTTCCTCGTGATCGGATCGAAACGCCCCGTTGGAACAATGTTCCCTGGGAACTGGTCGCGTATCTGGCCTTGACCGTTGGGGTTGGCGCGCGTCGTGGCTGGATCATAAACAGGGATGAGTGCGCCAGTCGCAGTCCTCAGATTGCTGAAGTCTCCGTTCTTCCACTGTGGCAACGGCACGCTCGAAATACGTGGCGTACTGCTGCTCAGCCGGTACTCCTCCAGGTTTAGGAAGCCGAACGTGCGGTCCTTGATGATGGGACCTCCGAGCGATCCCCCAAACTGGTTATAGCGGAGCGGCAGCCGGCGGGTCGCAAAGGTATTGCGAGCGTCAAATTTGTCATTGCGTAGAAATTCGTACAAAGTCCCATGGAACAGGTTGGTGCCCGACTTGGTCACCAGGTTGATCGTTCCGCCGGCCGTAAAGCCAAACTCCGCCGACATGGTGCCGCTTTGCACCTTGAATTCTTCTACCGCGTCAACGGCAGGGGGAACCCCTACTTCACCGACATAACTCAGAACGTTGTTGTTGCCATCGAGCATCTGGGAATTCATCGAACTCGGGCTTCCATTAATGCTCAGAGAAGAAATCTGAACGCCCCGGTCACCGAAGCCTGAGTTCGTGGGGCCAGCGTTGGAAACAACGCCTGCATTCAGCAACGTCAGGGACAGAGCGTTTCGGCCATTCAGCGGCAAATCGCTCACGCGCCGGTTTTCAATCACTGTACCCAAGGTTGCGCTGCCTGCATCCACCAGTGGTGTCTCCGCAACGACTTCGACGCTTTCAGCGATCTCTCCGATGTCCATTTTCATGTTGACCAGCGCTTTCTGGTCCACTTGAAGAGTGATCCCTTTACGGACGGCGGTCTTGAAGCCCTGTCGCTCTAGACTCACAACATACTCGCCTACCGCAAGGCCTGGAGCCGTGAAGAAACCTTCCTCGTTACTCTGAGTGCTGAAGACAGCATTGGTCCCGACACTCGTTATCGTGATATTGGCTCCCGGAACTGCAGCCCCACTGGGGTCAGTCACGGTTCCGGAAATGGTTCCCCGACCCTGCTGGGCAAAGCCCGGAAAACACATCAGCAGCGCCAGGACCAGAGCAAAGCCCTGCTGGAATACCGTCGAATATCTCTTCAAGAATAAGTGACGTTTGTACATTGTGCCTCCTTGGCAGATCTGAAAGCAGAGAGCTTTAGGAAGGGGCCACCAAACTGAAAGGCCGTTCATGCAGGCGACGACAAGCTATCGATCTGGCGCCATGGCGGCAGTTCATCGAAAGGTTGTCCAAGCAGCCTCAGCTGCAGCACTGCTCTATTCTTTTTGCGAGCCTTGGACATCGGCTATGAGCGATTCCTTGGCACGCTTCAAGTGGTTTGAGATCGCTCGCACAACTGCTTGATGATCGCGCTTTTCAAGTGCTCGAACGATGGCTCGATGTTCGCGCTGTTCTTGCTCCACCCTGGCGAGCCAATTCTCCGAGCGAAAATGGACACCGGCGATATGGATGGATGCTCGCAACTGACGGTAGATCTCCATCAGCTTACGGTTGTGCGAGAGTTCCAAGATTAGCTCGTGGAACTCGAAATTCCTTTCCAGATGTTCGTTCACATTGCGCGCGGCGGCCGACTTTTCCATCTTGGCAATCAGGTCATTCATCCGAGCAATAGCTTCGGGCGTGACGTGTTCGACGGCCAGTTCACCTGCCAGCAACTCCAAGGCACGCCGCACGGCAAAGGTTTCGGCCAGGTCCCGTGCATCCACACGGCTGACGTACGTGCCGCGGCGTGCCTGAATGTCGAGAAGTCCTTCGGAAGCCAAACGGCCGACTGCCTCCTTGATGGGCATCTTCGATACCTTGAGCTGCTCGACCAGTTCCTCCAAGTCAAGCCGTTCGCCCGGCGCAAACCGGCCAGTCATGATGGCGCTGCGCAGGTACTCATAGACCTGCTCGCTGATCTTCGCCTGATTGATCACGAAGTTTTCTAGTGTCGCCATCATTGTTGGGCTCACGAACGGTTCTTGACACGGCCAATGTAATATCTGATATATTAGATTTGAGATTCTAGATATTCAGGCTGCCTTGTCAAGCAAATTTTCTGGTGTCTTCTTGAATATTGGGGCAGCCATCCGTATTCAGTCGATCTCCCTGGGGGTTCAAGTTGGAACTAGGAAGATTCGAGCCTTTGGTATACTTCCGCACATGCGATCTTATTCGCTTTTGCTCGCGGGATCAGTCTTGTGCTGCGGGCTGCTGATCTCTGAAGGCAGAGGCGCAGCCAGTCCGCAAGACTCCGAGTTCTTCGAGAAGCGGGTCCGCCCAATTCTCGTGGAGCGGTGTTACACCTGTCATGGTGAAAAGATTCAATGGGGAGGATTGCGAGTTGATTCTGCCGAGAGTCTGCGAAAGGGTGGTGCGCGTGGCCCGGCCTTCATGCCTGGAAAGCCAGAAGAATCGTTGTTGATCAAGGCCGTCTCACACAGTGATGCCCAGCTAAAGATGCCTCCCACCGAGAAGTTGCCCGATGAAGAGATAGCCTCCCTGACCGAATGGATCCGCATCGGGGCGCCAGATACTCGTAATGCAACAGCCGGCGGCGCTCGCCCCAAGGGTATCGAAAGCGGGCGAAAGCATTGGGCCTACCGGCAGCCCAGCAAGCCGTCCGTGCCTTCCGTCAAGGACACTCGCTGGCCACGTACTGACATCGATCGCTTCATCCTTGCCAAACTCGAAGGCGCAGGTCTCAGATCCGTCGGTGACGCCAGTCGGGCGACGTGGCTGAGGCGAGTTTACTTTGACTTGGCTGGGCTGCCACCGACGCCGGAGGAGATCCACCTGTTTGAAAAGGACACCCGACCGGACGCTTACGCCATCGTGGTAGACAAGCTGCTTGTGGCCAAGAGTTTTGGCGAGCGCTGGGGACGACACTGGCTGGATGTAGCTCGCTTTGGCGAGTCCGTTACGTTGCGAGGACTCATCTTCAAAGAGGCTTGGCGATATCGCGACTATGTCATCGATTCCTTCAACCGGGATGTTCCCTATGACCAGTTTGTAAGGGAGCAGGTATCCGGCGACCTGATGTCCTACCAGACCCTAGAGGAGCGCCAGCGAGGACTCCTTGCAACCACGTTCTTGATGCTCGGGAACACCAACTTGGAGGAGCAAGACAAGAAGCAACTGGAAATGGACGTGGTGGACGAGCAACTGGACACATTGGGCAAGGCGTTTTTGGCACAAACCATTGGTTGTGCCCGCTGCCACGACCACAAGTTCGATCCCATTCCCACTCGCGACTACTACTCGATGGCAGGGATTCTGCGGAACGTCAAATCATTGGAGCACGCCAACGTATCGAAATGGACAGAGCGTCCTTTGCCACTGGAGGAGGCACAAGAGGTCATCTACCGCAAGCACGAAGCGGCTGTTGAGAGCTTGCAGGCAAAGATTAAGGAAGCGAAGGAGAATGCCAAAGCGGTGGCAGCTAAGAGCGCCGAAGTGACGGGACCGGTGAAACCTAGCATCATCGCGGCCAGCGAACTCCCAGGAATTGTGGTGGATAGTTCGCAGGCTAGAGTCGTTGGCGAATGGAAGCACTCGCAGTATTCCAGCCATTTTATCGGCGACGGTTATCTTCACGATCTCAATGTCGGCAAGGGCGAAAAAACACTCACCTTCCTGCCCGATATTACTCGGCCAGGCAGCTACGAAGTGCGCTTGGCCTATGTGCATGCCCCTAATCGTGCACCCAACGTCCCTGTAACCGTCTTTCATGCAGACGGAGAGACTCAGGTACGAGTGAACGAACAGGATCCCCCAACCATCGATGGACGGTTCGTGTCGCTGGGTCAGTTCCGCTTTGAAGGCAACGGCTTCGGGTACGCACTCGTTTCCAGCGAAGGCACGACCGGCTATGTCACTGCCGACGCGGTGCAGTTCATTCCGGTGAGCGCCACCAACCCCTCCAGTTCCGGTGACAGCAAGCAACGAACGAATCCGACAACTCCGGATAAGGCCGGCAACGATCCAGCCTCTGCAGCCACAAACCAAATTAAGGCCTTGGAGGCCGAGCTGAAAAAGCTGAACGAAGAGGGTCCGGCGCGACCGATGGTGATGTCGGTGCAGGAAGATACTGGGACTGGAGACATTCCGGTGCATTTCCGAGGCAGTGTGCACACGCTTGGTCAAAAGGTTCCGCGCGGCTTTCTACAGGTCGCCACGTATGGCAAACCGCCTTCGATTCGGGCCAATGAGAGCGGACGCCGCGAGCTCGGCGAATGGCTTGCCAGCCCCAGCAACCCGTTGACAGCCCGCGTCATGGCGAACCGGGTTTGGCACTGGCTTTTTGGGTCCGGGTTGGTCGGCACGGTCGACAACTTCGGCACGACGGGTGAAGAACCCTCACATCCCGAACTGCTCGACTACCTCGCGGTTCGGTTTGTGGAGCAAGGCTGGTCGATCAAGAAACTTGTCCGCGATATTGTTCTTTCGCGTGCCTATCAGCTGAACTCAGCTGCGGACGGTGGCACTACTTCGCCACACAAAGACCGACGGACACTACTGGCGTCGGCCGTCAAGGCTGCCAAAGCCGATCCGCAGAATCGTCTGCTCTGGCGAATGAATCGTCGCCGTCTTGAGGCGGAGTGCATTCGCGACACGATCCTCTACGTCAGTGGAGAGCTTCAGCCCGGCACAGGCGGTCCAACCATCGCGACGGACACCGCCGCCGACTATGCGTACAAGCACACCAGCAAGCAACGCAGCGTGTATCTGCCAGTGTTGCGTAACGCGTTGCCGGAGCTGTTTGAGGTTTTCGATTTCCCGGATACCAGCAGGGTGACTGGTCAACGGAACGTAACAACGGTCGCGCCGCAGTCTCTCTTTTTGATGAATCATCCCTTCGTCATGGAGCAAGCACGTTACTTTGCCGACCGTCTTCTGGCCAAGTCAGGGTTGGACGACAAAGCGCGTGTCGAAGAGGCCTACCGGCTCGCCTTGGGCCGACAACCAGCGGAGGGCGAGCTTCGCTTGGCCTTGAAGTATTTAAGTGAACCAGCTGCTAGTTCGAGCGGAGCGCGACCACAGGCATGGGCGCAGTTGTGTCACTCAATTTTTGCGTCGCTGGATTTTCGTTACTTGGATTGACTCAGGAATCTTCACCGGGGTGCGCCTGCGGATGCGCCCCTCGATGGAGCAAAGTTCGACACCTCGCATCGTTCGGGTCAGCGCTGCAGACGCGAAGTCCGCGCTCTCATGAGATTTCGAGGAGGTCTTGAAATGCCTTCAACTCAACCTCATCCTGAATCGTTTGCTTTTCCCTCGCAGCGGATGACGCGCCGCCAGGCACTGAAGGCGGCTGGCTGTGGTTTCGGCTACCTCGCACTGGCCGGGCTGGCTACTAGCGAGGCATCCGCCGCTCTGAATCCTCTGGCGCCCAAGATACCCCATTTCCCTCCGAAGGCGCGGCGCGCAATTTACATTTTTATGCAGGGTGGGCCGAGCCATGTCGATACCTTCGAATACAAACCACTCCTGAATCGGGAAGACGGCAAGATGCTGGGCTTCAATGACGCACGCACCATCGCCAACACTGGCCAGCGCGGCACCTCCCAGCGCGTTATGAAGTCGCTGTGGAAGTTCGCACAACACGGCCAGAGCGGGCGTTGGGTCTCCGAGCTTTTCCCGGAAATGGCGCGGCACGTGGACGATCTCTGCTTTATTCATTCAATGCAGACTGAAGGTATAGCGCACGGACCGGCAACTTTGTTTTTGCACTGCGGCTCGACGAATTTCATTCGGCCCTCCATGGGCGCCTGGTTGACCTATGGGTTGGGCACGGAGAACGACAACCTGCCCGGCTTCGTCACCATCAGCCCCTCCAGCGGCAATGGCGGTGCACGCAACTACGGCAACGCCTTCCTGCCCCCCGTGTATCAGGGCACAGCCTTAGGACGGGCAGGATCACCGGCCGCGGAAGCAACGATTCGCAATTTGTCGAACCCGTTGCTGTCGCCTGCAGAGCAAGCACGGCAGTTCGAACTTTTGCGAGACCTGAACGCGGAACAGAGGAAGGCTGCGGCTGGGGATCAGGAACTCGACGCGGTGATTAACTCTTACGAGCTCGCTTGGAGGATGCAGCACAATGCGCCGGGCGTGCTTGATTTGTCGAAAGAATCTCCGTCTACACTGGCGCTTTATGGAATCGGCGAGAAGGCTACCGACAACTTCGGCAGACAATGTCTGATGGCACGCCGTCTTTGCGAGGCCGGCGTTCGCTACGTGCAAGTGACCTATGGCGACAACACGGCCAACCCGGCCTGGGATCAGCATTCGAACTTGGCGAAACATGCTGACCACGCCGCCGCTGTGGACAAGCCCGTTGCCGGTTTACTGGCCGATCTGAAGCAGCGAGGATTGCTCGACGACACTTTGGTGTGGTGGGGCGGCGAGTTTGGACGAACGCCTTACGCAGAAAAGAACGGCACGGGACGGGATCATAACCCCGGCGGATTCACGGTGTGGCTGGCAGGCGGTGGTGTGAAGGCTGGCTTCGCTTATGGTGCAACTGATGAATTCGGCCATCTCGCCGTGGAGAACAATGTACGCATGCACGATCTGCATGCCACCATCCTGCACCTGCTCGGCCTGGACCACGAGAAGCTGACCTATCGCTTCGATGGACGAAACTTTCGGCTCACCGACGTGCACGGCCGAGTGGTCAAAGAGATTATCGCTTGACGTTCAATTCGGCGCGTCGGTTCTTCGAGATGTCATCGTCTTCGGCAGTTTTAACGCGAGTCGATGGCAGGCAGGGAGCACCGCACCGGCTTGTCCTGCCTATAACCGAGGGCGTAGTCGGCCTGCATGAGCTTGTGGATTTCCCGCGTTCCTTCGTAAATCACCGCACCCTTGCAGTTGCGATAATAGCGTCCCACAGGGTATTCGTCCGAGTAACCATAGGCGCCGTGAATTTGCACCGCGTCTGAAGCAGCCCGCTCCGAAGCTACCGTTGCATACCACTTCGCTTGAGACGTTTCCCGGTTGTTGCGCCGGCCCTGATTCTTCATCCAACCACAGCGCAGCCACAATAGGCGGGAAACCTCGTAGTCCAGCACCATCTGAGCGATCATTTCCTTGACGAGTTGGTGCTCGCCGATCGCTTTGCCAAACGTCTTTCGCTCCAACGCATATTTGCGGCTTGCATCGAGGCAAGCTCTGATCAATCCGGTGGCACCCGCGGCCACGGTGTAGCGGCCCTGTTCGAGCGCAAACATGGCGATCTTGAAGCCCTCTCCCTCCTCGCCAACGCGGTTTGCCACTGGCACACGCACGTCGCTCATGGAAAAGAACCCCGTGTTCCCTGCCCGGATTCCCCACTTCTGATCGAGGGTGCCGCTCGCAAATCCAGGCATGCTGCGTTCGACGATAAACGCGGAGAGCCCCGTATGATCGCGCGCTTTTTTCTTCGCCAGATCGCTCCAGGCGATCACCAGAAAATGATCTGCCACGTCGGCCAGCGAGATCCAGGTCTTCTCGCCATTCAAGATGTAGTCCTTTCCATCGAGGCGTGCCGTTGACTGCAAACCCACTACGTCGCTGCCGGCATCTGGTTCGGTCATGCCAAAGGTGGCGATCTTCAATCCCTTCGACTGTGGCGCCAGGTAGCGCTCCTTTTGGTCGGCAGTCCCCCAACTCAGCAGCGTCAGCCCGTTGAGTCCGACATGGACCGACATGATCACCCGCAACGAGGTATCGCCGTACTCCAACTCTTCACAAGCCAAACCCAGACTGATGTAGTCAAACCCGGCGCCGCCGTGTTCGGCAGGAATGCAGATGCCGAGTAGCCCGGTCTCCGCCATCTTCTTCAAGATCGTGCGGTCGAAGAAGTGACGGGCATCCTGCTCGGCGATGTTGGGTGCCACTTCTTTGGCAACCAGCTCTCGCACCAGGCTCTCGACGCTTAGGTTATCCTCCGAGAGATCGAAACCGATCATAAGAAGCCTCCTGCCACAAAATCTTTAAGAATACCTCGGAGAGGATTGTACCTTTGTGGGGGAAGGCTGTGAAAGAATTCGGGAGCGTCAACGATCGGACGATTTCTTGGCAGCTTTATGAGGGAATCGGAAGAAAGAATGG
>Ga0111539_10006872_pt1 | contig 14617 bp, 6 predicted proteins | sample RhiMethybrSRZTD1_FD_79667 | JGI IMG/M metagenome (GOLD analysis project Ga0111539, IMG submission 79667) | Populus rhizosphere microbial communities from Tennessee, USA - Rhizosphere MetaG P. TD hybrid SRZTD1 (version 2) (version 2) | ecosystem: Host-associated > Plants > Roots > Rhizosphere >... | reverse complement strand
TAATCACCGCGATGATTTCGTCGCGGATGATCTTGTTCTTGTTAGTCTTCAGGCCGGCGCCCGAAACAATGTAGTCAGTCGCCAGTCCGTCACGCTCAGCAGGTTTTTGATAGGAACGCGCCGCCGCCAGACCGGGTCGAAAATGAGTGAAGGTCGTCGCGTCCCATTCAGTCGCCCTTACTTCGACCTTCATTAACGTATGATTCGATATGGGAGTGATCGCCAGCGACAGTCCGCCTGAAAAATTTTTTGGCAGATCGAGTTGTGCGCAATTGAGAATGCAGCTCTGCTGTCCCGGCAATCTGATCGAATCGTGCTCGATCTGATTCTTTGGGATTGAAGGTGGAAAGGTGCATCCTTTCCCCGCTTGCCACACAACCTCGCCTTTTTGATTCGTAATGAATGGACTTAGCCACAATACTTCTTCGACGGGTGCTCCCGAACTCAGATGTACACGCGTCTCGAGCGTGACTCCTCCGATTTTCTTCGAACGGAATATCAGCGGTGTGTACAAAATATTCTGAGCTTTGAAACGACCTTCAGAATCGAATGGAACTCTCGCCGGCACCGGGTTGTAAGGTGGTTGATGAATCGGATGCTCGATGCTGAAGCGTGGACCGCCAGACTGTTTGATTAGCAGATAACCAAAGTTTTTGACGCTGCCAGGACGATTCGTAACAGCGATCGTTCCGCCTTTGGCGCCGGCGAGCATGGCCGCATCCTTGCGCCCAACTTCAAATGTTTCCTCCAGATCTCGAGCGAAGTCGCCCGTAGTCAGGTCGACGACTGCGGACGAGTGCGGCTTCAGGTTGTAGGGAAGTTTTCGCAGTGGAGTGCCGAATCGATCGTATAGCGTCAAATCGCCGGCGCTGCTTTCATCATACGGATTGAAAACACTGTAGACGCAGTTGTACTCCTCGAGCGGCGGGAAAGGCATTGAGTAGAAGAAACTATCAGGTCGTTGCCATTCGCGCGGATCAGGATTGGCATGAACCGTCGTAAACGAGCTGTCGCTCTGCCAGCGGATGAACGCCGAGCTGAACAGGTCGCTTGCGTGCATTGGCTGGCGTGCTAACGGGCGAACGCGAACTCTCAAACCACCCCAAAAACTCTTTCGCTCGGGCAACAGATCGCGAACTGCAATCACCGTCGTCCGCATTGCGGCGACCTGGAGTTTTGCAGTTGGTCCGTTGTTGCCGACTGGAGTGCCGTCCGCGTCAAAGAGATGGAGCTCGTATTCGGTCGCATCAAGTCGATCTGCGTGTCCCTTACTGCCGACAAACGTATCCGACGTCAACACTACTTCCGAATGTAAACCGCGAACCGGATCTTCGATGATGAAGGGGGCGCAGAGATCTAACCAGCAGGTGCTCGGTGAATCGAATGCTTTAGTTAGCGTTGGCCAGCAGGCAATTGCCGCAGCAGATTGCGAAAGGAAGGAAAGAAATCTTCGCCGGCCAATGGAGTTCATGACAGCTATTGTCTCTGTGCAACAGAGAAGAGTGTGGTCATCAATATTCGAGCTGGTTGTTGTACTTCATTTGCGACGTCGAAAATCGCATGTTCAGTTTCATCGCCTCGGCGAGCTCTGCGTAAAAACGAATCTCGCCCGAGTCGTCAGCAATAAACGGTCGCTCCTGTAAAAATCGCGGAAATACGAAACGAGCTCCGAAGCCGTCTTTTCCGGGTGGAACGTATTCCTGCAGGAACACGCGAGCGCCGTCTTTTCTTTCCAGGTAAACCTTATTCTTCAGCGTGGCAGTAATGGCGCTTTCAAATACCTGCATTGCTCTGCCGGCCGTTCGTCCGTCACTTGATTCATAAGTAACGGTGAGGATGATCACTTTCTCCGGAACTGCATTGGCGAAACTCTCCAGGCCCTTCAGTTCTTCCCCAGCGGGTTGGCGTTGAAGCTGGTAGATTCGAGCCAGGGCCTGGCGAATCGGTCGCGCACTGAAAAAACGGATGTGATAGGAAAGAGTGACCTCCTGATTCGTGGCGCCCTGTTGTGCTCGGCCAGCAGAATTCGGCGCGCCACGGTTCGCAGACGTTGGACTGTAGAACATCTCAGTGAGGTCGGTTTCAACCTGAGTCTGCGCCCACGGTGAAGACGTCAGCAACTTCTCGGCGTCTTTCCTGGACCATTCAGTCCAGACCTCGGTTTTTTTCTGTCCCCGGATCGTTACTGAAAACCCAATCAGACAGGTGATGAGGAATAGATAAAGATAACCAACGGTTTTCATGCTCAATACTCTAGTTTTCCGTTGTAGGTCATGTCTGAGGTTTTGTATCGCGCGTTCAACTTCACTTTGTCGTTGAACTCAGACACGAACCTCACGTTGTCGGCTTCACCGATGAAGGGCTTTCCATCAACGGTGCGCGCGAAGACGAACTTCGCTCCCATGCCGTCATTTGCCGGCGGACGATAATCCATCAGGAACAAGCGCTTGCCGTCTTTGCGTTCGAGGTAGGTGTTGTTCTTTAGAAGGTCGGCTGTAGCACTATTAAAGGCTTGCGAGATTGGAGCCGCATAACGCTGGTCCGAAGCTTCAACCGTAACGGCAACAACAATGTATTCACTGAAATCGCGATCGACAAAACCCTGGAGCTGTTGCGCCAGATCAGGCCCCGGACTTTGTTGCGCCGACAGCACCATGCGGGCGAACGCTTCTCGAATCGGTTTGGCTGACAGGAAACGAATTCTGTACTTGACGGACATCGCAGAATTTTTCGCGCCCGACTCGACCTTACTGGCATCCGTGATTCGTGAATCTTCTCTGCGAGCCGCGGTGGTTTGGGAAATGGTTGGAGAATAAGTCATCTGCGAAGTATCTGTTTCCGTCTGGGTCTGCGCCCATGGTGAATCGTTGAGGGTTTTTTCTACGTCCTTCTTGGTCCATTCAGACCAGGGTTTTTGTTGAGCAAAAAGGATAGCGATTGATGAAGCAATTATTAGTGCAGCGCAGAACAGTTTGACCATTTCAACGTCCCTCCAATTTATGCTAGTACGATTTCAAAATTGAACCTGGGCAAAGAACGGGAGTGGCGGGGGCATCCATCCGGTACCGCGGACGGTACTGACTTGTATCCAGGTGCGACGTCCTGACGCTTGAGGCACAGTGGGTCGCGAACTTAAAGGTTGAGGAGAGCGGCGAACCGCTCTCCTCCGTTAAAACAACCTCCAGTTAGAAGTTAAAGCGCACTACCAACTGGACCAACCGTCCACCCGGATCGTTTGTGGTGGAGCTGTCCTGATAGGCATTACTGATAACGCCGCTCAGTGGGGCTCCATTCAAATCGTTTGCCGGGTTTCCGATCAGGAAGTTTATGTTGTTGAAGGCATTCAGGAACTCGCCTCGCAATTCGAGGTTCATTCTTTCATTAAACTGCACCTTCTTAACAAGACTGAGGTCAGCTCTGAAGAACGACGGTCCTTTAACAACAAGGTTGCTGATGCCGCAGCGCCCAATATACTCCTGAGGACAGTTGCCGAATCCCGCTGGAGCGAGGAATTTTCCGCTCGGCGTGCCATTGGTGAAAACCGGTTGGTTTGTACCAGAGGCAAAGCCAACGCTAAAGGCCTTCGTAGTGTTGGTAATCACGTCGTCGGGCAGATAAAAGACCGAAGTTGCTTCCTTCCGAATCTTGATCATCGATTGGAATTCCTTCCGGTCCATGCCCACGAGCTGAACGTTACCGAAGTTCACCGGATTGCCGCTCTGCCAACGGATGAATCCGTTCGTTCCCCAACCACCAATCAATCCATTTATGAGCCCGCTGGCGCCGCCAAAGAACTTGCGGCCACGACCGACTGGCAATTCATAAATGAAGTTGGTCTTGAAGGCATGGGTGATGTCATACGGATTGATTCCGTTATCGAGATTTGGCTGCTTCAGTGAGTAGTAGTTCTTGAATACCGAGGAGCTACTGGCGTAGTAGTTCGACGATGATTTCGAGAACGTGTAACTTCCCTGAACCAGCAGTCCGGCTGACAGGCGACGACGCCATTCGAACTGGAGTGCGTCGTAATACGACCTCGTGCTGTTGTCGATGACGAACGGGTCTCCTAACACGTCGGGATTGACGACGAAGAAATTCGGAGTCGCCAACGCCTTGAGCGCCGCACTGGTCAACGAACTACCCAAAACAGCGTTGCGGTTGTTGCGGAACGTCGTAGTGCTAAACGCAAGGCTGTTGAGAATGCCGAGGACGCTTGGAGCCAACGGATTCAACGCAGCCGTGAAGTTTGAGTTGGTCCAGTTGGTGTTTGATGCCAGGTAGTGGGACGGATTCGTTGGATCGATCGCGCAACTCGTACCACCTCCGGGGCAAGGCGTGAAGCCGTTGACGGTCGGGGCTGAGGCCGAGACCGTCGCACCCTGGAAGTTCACAAGGTGTATTGGGAGTGGCACAGTGCCTGTGCCCGGTCCGAAGTATCTGAAGCTTAACCCGCGCCCGTTGTTGATGTTCGCAATCAGATTCTGCTGAGCGAATTTGAATTCATTGAAATAACCGTTTTCAATTGCATTCGGTTCGTTCAGATCATACTGACGCCACAGATCCTTGCCGCGGTTTCCAACGTAACGGATTTCGATCACTGTGTCTTTTGTCAGTTCGCGTTGAATACCGAAGGTGTAGGAGTCGACGTAGCCGAGTTTTAGATCCGGAATAAATGCATTTACCGAATCTGTTATCGACGGCACAAACGGGTATTGCACCGTGGACGGAACGTTGTTTGCCGCGGGGATTGTTCCGTTGCGGAGCAGTGTTCCCACCGGAAGATTGTTCGCGCCCGATAATGCGATGGAACGAGTGGCAGTGAATGTTGGTCCAGGATTGGAGCCCGTAATTGCCTGGAACACGTTCGTTCCCTCACGAACGGACGCTCGCGAGAAACCACCGCGAATTACGGTTTGTCCAGAGGAACCGTTGAACCAGCGCAAAATCCCCTTTTCCCAATTGGGTGTGTAGCTGAAGCCGAAGCTTGGCAGCAGATTCCAGCGATCGGGATTAAACGGCTGCTGGCCGGAACCGCTCAGCTCAACAAAGGTCGTCGCGTTTCCAGTCACCAGGTTTCCAGGTTTGAACAGATTGTCCTTGCCGGAAACACCGAATAACTGATCGTACGTGGCAAACGAGTAGCTCTTGTTTTCCGGTACGTACGGAAGCAGCGCTTCGTTGCGAAGGCCCAGGGTGACTGTCAGGTTCGGACGCAGTCGCCACGAGTCCTGAGCGTAGAAGCCATACGTGGTCTGGTGCATGCGACGAATCAGGTCGCCATTGATCTTGTAGTTGCCCTGTTCGTCTCCGATGCCCGTGTAGGACCACTGCGTGGTGCGTCCCGTTAAAGTCGCGTAGATTGCAGCCGCAGTATTTCTGATACCTGCGGACGATCCCGGGAAGTTCGCTGTTGTGAACATCCCGTTAAAGAGGGTTGCATCGAGAGTCTGATCGACGCCGAAAGAAACGGCGGGCACCACACGAGTAAACGACTGTGAAAAGAGATTGACTCTCGTGACTTCACCGCCAAAACTAAACGTGTGATTTCCGTTGTTCCACGTCAGCGTGTCCTGGAACTGTTTCACTGGAGAATTACGGCGAGACGGAGCAGCCGTAACAGTCGCGTTTGTGACACCAGCGGCGCTGATTCCCAGGTTGTAGCCACCCTGGTTTGTAAACTGACCGGGATTGACGTCGCTGAAGAAGTGAGTGATGCCACCCACCCATCCCATGCGCGCTTCGTTAACGATGTTATTCGTAAGAGTTGAGCGCAGGGCCGCAACGTTGGACCAACGAATGGACGTCTGTGCTCCGTGATTCGGAAAATTCGGGAAAGCCGGGTCAACGTTGTTGAGAAAGTCCACAACACCGTCGAACTTCTGATAGTTCCAGATATTCTCGAAGTGGTGTTTCTTCGTCAGATTGAAGTCGAGACGAACGGTTGGGAACTTGCGAACCTGGCCGCCGATGTTCGTGAAGCTCACGAGCTCGCGATTCAATTCTGCGGCGCTTCCTGCGGCAACCGTAACCGGGCGAACCGTCAATCCGTTGATGGATCCCCGGATTTCGCTCAGCAAACCGCCCACTGTTGGATCGGGCGTCGATGGGAAACTACCTGCCGACGCGATCGAGTAAAGATTAACCGTGCAACGCATCAGGCCGGATGTTGCACCCGCCGTGGTGCACGCACCCGGAACGCCGCCGCTCGGAATCGCAGCTTCGTAGCGGAAGATTCCATTTCGTGCCGGCTCAGTCAGAAGAGTTCGGGTGCGAAGTGGAGTACGTTCAGGCAATCGGAATTCTTCGTAGTTAACAAAGAAGAATGCTTTGTCGGTTCCGTCGAAGAGTTTCGGAATCCTGATTGGTCCACCGACCTTACCGCCGGGCTGATTGAGCAAGATCCGGCTTTGCGGTGCTTTGCCTGTGACAGGATCCGGAGGCAGGTCGCGATTATTGAACCAGTAGTTGGCGTTCAACGCGGGGTTGCGGTGATACCAGTAAAGACCTCCGTGATAGTCGTTACTACCACCCTGTGTGACGAACTTGATCTGCACCGCGCCTTCAGCCGCACTTTCCGAACCGGGGTTGGAAGTGGACACGGTGACTTCGCTGATCGCGTCAGTACGCGGACGAATATATGTAAAGAACCCATCGTTTGACTTCAGCAGGTTGTCCTGTACGTTGATGCCATCAATGGTGATGTTTAGCGCGCCCTTGGGTAACCCATTGACTGACGATGTGCGCGGCCGGCCCGGAGTGGCCGTGCCCGGCATCGTTAATACGAGATCCAAAGCGTCTCTGGAAGCAGTCGGCAAATCGGTGATCTGGCGACCCGTAAGAGTCGTACCGATTGTCGCATTTTGTGTCTGCAGGAGCTCACCACCGCCGACCACTGTGACAGTTTCATTCGCCGATCCGATTTCGAGTTCGACGTTAATGGTCGAAGTTTTGGCGACGTCGATCTTGATATCGGTAACCGCAGCCTGCTTGAATCCTGCGGCAACGATCGTGGCCGTATAGACGCCCGTCGTCAAAGTGGTAATGCTGTATGCTCCGTTATTGTTGGTCTCTGTGGAAAACTCCTGATTGGTAGCAGCGTTTTTCACGGTCACGGTAGCACCAGCTACCACCGCACCCTTGGGGTCGGTCACGGTACCCGACAGCGAACCTGTCGAGGCGCCTTGTCCTAACGCGGGGAGTACGCAAAGACCAACGGTCAGGAGTACTAAAAGGTACTTCTGTAAACCGTTTCTCATCACCTCATCCTCCAAAATGGTTTCATGCTCAACAAACGAAGGCTTTGCTCAGCATCTTGATCTTCATGAAAGAAGCCAAAAACCGATGAAGAAGAAAAACCGATTACAGTAACTGGTAAGAATGTGGTGCCAGCAGATCCGAAACGCGCTGTCTGATCCGCGGCCCTCAATAATAATTAGGGGTAACCACCTTTAAACGACGGATCGTTCAAGGGCAGATACTCCTTGAGTTTCCTATTAACCTAGAGGGGACTCTAGCGGATTGCTAATGACTTAAAAATGATCGAAAAGCGGCGTCGCAACAGGCGTGCCCGTTGTTCTGAGGCTCCAGGGATAGCGTTTTTGGGGAGTTTTCAGCGAATCGGATAGATCGACCGATACGAGTTTTTGGATATCGGTGCAAATATATGGATGGCGGAGAAATTCTGACGCTCAAACAGGCGCAAGCCAGAGTTCTGGTCTTGCGCCTCTTGCGGATGACCGGATCTCAGAATTCGAGCTTACCGTCGAACATCATCTCGCTGACCTTATAGTCCATGCGCAGTTTTATTGTACTGTCGAGCTCCGAGACGAAACGCACGATACTGAACTCAGGGCTGAGGAACGGTTTTCCATCCAGCATGCGCGGAAAGATAAAACGCGCGCCAAAACCATCTTTACCGGGCGGCGTATACTCCTCAATGAAAACTCTCTTGCCGTCGCTCCGTTCCAGGTAGGTAGTGTTCTTTAGTTTTGTCGTCGTGGCATTTCTGTAGATCTGCATCGCCTTGCCGAGCATATTTGCATCCGGGTTCTCTACAGCGACCGCGATAACAATCAGATTTTCAGAGGGTGCTTCCGCGAAGGTGTTCAGTCGTGTGACCATTTCCGGCGAAAGATCTTTGTTTTGCAACTGCATGATGCGTACGAAGGCTTGCCGAACCGGTCGAGCCGAAAAGAATCGTATGCTGGAGGTCATGCCCTCATTTTGTTTGAGAGTAGCATCAATACTCGAATCCTTGGGACGGGTGAGCGGGGTTGGCTCGACAAAATCCATGTCAACCTGCCGTTGCGCCCAGGGTGAATCGGTCAGGATCTTTTGAGCGTCGTTCTTTGACCATTCTTTCCAGGGCTTAACCTTCTTCTGGCCGATTACCGAACCGGCAGCCATCAAGCAGATCATCAAAAACAAAACAACCGGGAGCTTCTTATTCATTAATAGGGCCTTTCGTGTTTGAGGTTGCAAAGTCTTCTCTATATAGAAGCCTGTTTCTATCCTGAGGGTTGGTTATTCTCGCGTCTTTGCGCGTTTATTTTGCTCAATAACCATCCGGAGATTCTCGGCATCGGGAGCCGTCGGGACCAGTTTCAGATAAATTTCCAACTGTTCAACGACGCGTTCCGGCTTGCCTCTATCAAGGTAAATTGCTGCGAGTAGGCGGTGGGCTTCCTTAAATTCGCCCGGACTTTTCTCGGTGCACGTCAAAAACGCCTTCTCCGCTTCATCGTTCTTAGCTAACTTATTGAGTGTGCGACCGAGATAGTAGTACGCAGCCGCAGATTCCGGTTTGACCTTCAATGTTTTTCGCAGGAGAGCTTCCGCGTCTTTGAATTTCGAAAGCTTGAAAAGCGTGATCGAACGGTTGAGCAACGGTTCGTAAGCTTCGGGATCGATTTTCAGAGCTGCTTTGAACGCTTCATCGGCCTTATCGAGCTCATTGAGACGCATGTGGAGCATTCCGATTAAGGTGAGAGCACCCACATAAGAAGGATACTCGGCAACGGCCAGCTCGAGTTCTTTTATTGCTCCAAGATAATCGTGGTCACGCGCTAATTTAGACGCCTTGTCATAACACTCAAGAGCCTTCTTGGGAACTCCTGCGTTCGCGGCGTTGACAACAGATGGTTTGGTTGTCGCTTTAGATGCGTCTACTTCTCGCAGCCGGATCGTTACCGTATAGGTTTCCGGCACGATATTACGTTCCCTGACGATCTCAACTTGTTGATTTACCGGCTCGTATTCTTTTTCGCTATCGATGATAACCGTATAGGTTCCGGAACTAACCCCACTGAAGACAAATTGTCCTCTTTCGTCGGTAGTTACGATAATGTCGCCCCACGTCGGTGAATTCAGCTTGATCCTCATTCTCGTCGAGATAGGAAATCCGTCCGGCGCGTAAACCGTACCGACAATATAGTTATTTCCACCGTGACGCGTGTTGGTCGTTTCGTTAATTCCACCGGCAATCTGAGCCGTCACCAGAGCCGCGGAAAAACCGAAGGTGATCGCGAGAAGACCCATTCGCCGCATCAAAGCTGCTGTTAAGACCATGACACGCGCTCCTATCTGATTTAAAGGTTCAAAACTGCCGCTCCTGATGAACTGATTTGTTTCGACGTAGAATAACTCTTCTTTTAAGAAACTACCAAAAAAGGCGTTGCCAATTGCTTGGCAACGCCTTTTTGAAAACTAACCTTTCGGTTAGAAGTTGATGCGGAGCATGAAGTCCAGGATACGTCCGCCCGGATCGTTCGATCCGTTCGGATCCTGATACGCCCAGCCCGAAAGCATCTGGCCAAACTGACCCGTGAACGCCGTGATGTTATTCACGTTTCCGGTCCAGCCGCCCAACCGCCAGTTCGTGTGGTTGAGCACGTCAAATGCAGTCATACGGAACTCCACGTTGCGCTTCTCACCGATGGCGAATCGCTTGCCGATCGATGAGTCGAGCTTGAAGAAGTTTGGTCCAAAGAGGACAAACTTGCGGAGACCGCACTGGCCACTCGTGCGATATTGACAGTTAGCAAATCCAGCCGGAGCGATGAATCGTCCCGACGGAGCCTGGCTGACTCCACCTACGATCGGATAACCCGTAGCGTTGGTAGCTGACGGTGTTGCAAACGTATTGGCCTTAATCGTGTTCTCAATGATGTCCTTCGGCAGGAAGCTGACCGGAACCGTAACACCATTGATAACCTGATTGAAGTAAACACCAACCGCGTCCTGCAGTTCCTTGGCATCCATTCCGACGAGCTGGATATTCTCCATCATGATTGGAGCACCGCTCTGCCAACGAACGATCGGCGTGAGTGTCCAGCCACCGAGAACGGCGTCTACCACGGAGTGCGACGAAGACAAGAACTTCCGTCCCTTACCAAACGGCAGATCCCAGGTCGCGTCAAACTTAAAGGCGTGACGAAGGTCGATCTGCGAGAAGGTCTTGTCCAGCGAACGGTCGCGAAGCGAGTTGGAAGCAACGTTGCTCTGGTCGCCCGCACCGACACCGAAGAACGTGTCGCCAGCGGACGCATACGCGTTCGTGTACGACTTGCCATACTGGTAGCTCGCCTGGAAGCGAAGCCCGTTAGAAAGCCTGCGACGGACCTCGATTACGCCGGCGTCAAACCAGCTCTTCTCACTGTTGTCGAACAGGTAGCAGAATCCAAACGTGCTCGGACAATTGTGAACGAAGTTGGCTGGCTTAGCAGCTCCAAAGGCGCCAGCCGTTGCGGTGTTTGGTCTGAAGTTGAAATCCAGCGTGTTCGCCATTCCCTGAACGGCCGGATTTGCAGGATTCAGTTGACCCAGGAAGGTTGCGTTTGCGAAAAGCGTGCTGCCATAGCTTGCGGCCAAAGCAGGATTCACACCGTTGCCTGAGAAGTACGACAGAATTATCGGCAGCGGACTGGTGTTCGTACCTGGACCAAAATATCTGAAGTTGGCGCCACGGCCGGCCGCTATGTTGTTCAACAAGTTCTGCTGCGCGAGCGCAAACTCGGCACCAAAACCGTTTTCGATAGCGTTGACTTCATTGATCCTGTACTGCGACTGCATGTCCTTACCGCGGTTTCCGACATAGCGGAATTCAACCACAGTATCTCGACCGAGCTGACGCTGATAGCCAAAACTCCAGGAATCAACGTAACCCGAGTGGAAATCCGGTGTGAAAGAGAATACCGCGTCGTTATTCGGATCGACTGCACGCGGGAAAACAGGGGTTGAATTGAACGCTGGTGGTGCGAGATTCGGATTACCAGGCGTCCTGAAGAGTGTACCGATGGTTAGGATGGTGTTCGAGTTACCTGAGGTACTACGAGCGAGACCAAACGTACCACCGGGATTCAAGCCAAGGCTGTTCTCAACGATGAGCGTACCCTCACGAATATAAGCACGTGAGAAGCCACCGCGGATGACGCCATTACCGTCACGACCGAACAGTTTTCCGAAGACGCCGCCGACGTTTGGACTCCAAACTGCGCCGACGCTGGGAGCAAAGTTCTTCGTGTCGTTCTGGAATGCTCTCTCACCCAATTGATTGAGCCGGAATGTCGGAGCCTGTCCAGTGAGCGTACCCGGGCTGAACAGATTGCCAACACCCGAAACGTCATACACCATGTTTGGATCCGTTAGGATCGCATAGTTGGTGGTATTCATTTTGGCGCCAAGCTGCGGCTGCCAGCGGACACCGTAGGAGAGCGTCAGGTTAGAACGCGCACGCCACGAATCCTGAACAAAGAGACCGTTTGTATTTTCTTCGATCTCAAAGTGGCGGCTACCGTTGAGACGATAAACACCATCCGCCTCGAGGTACACCGTGCCGGCATTGAATGCGCTGATGCGTCCCGTAAGGGTTGCGTAAAGCGCTTGAGCATTTGCAACTTCAGTGGCGGTCGCGCCAGGAACAGTCGCTGCCGTAATCGCGCCTGTTGTAGGATCAACGAGAGCCGTGTCCAGCGTTGTGTTTACGCCGAAAGTGACTGTCGAAAATACCGGGTTGACAGAGTCGGAGATCGTTTCGATCTTCTTGAGCTGTCCACCGAACTGGAAGGTGTGAGTGCCCTTGACCCACGACACGGTATCCGTGAAGTCCTGAGTCGGCGAGACTCTGGAGCTGAAAGCATTGCGGATCGTCAAACCGGTCAACCCTGAACCCAGAGCGATGTTGTAACCGGCTTGAGTCTGCTGCCAGAACTCTTTACCGCCAACCAGATCAAATCTCGTATTGCCGCCCAGCCAACCCGCCAACTGCGCATAGCGGAATTGATTCACAACGCTACTGCCAAAGCTCGATCTCAGTCCGATCGACAACGAGCGGCGATCTGAGTTCTGCGTGCCGGCGTTTGCGATGCCGGGGAAAGTCGGATCGACGTTATTCAGGAAGTCAACGTTTGAACGGAAAGGCTGATCGTTCCAGATACCTTCGATCTGATGATTCTTCGTGATGTTGCCGTCCATGCGCAGCACGAGGAAGCGGCGGCGCTGTTGGCCATCATTCGAAAAAGTATACGGTTGACGGAACCACAGGTTGCCAGTTCCGAGCGGCTGGAAAGTGCCCTTAAGTGCGGTGGCCGATCTGATGGTATTGAGCATGCTCAGCACCGTCGGATCGATGGTGTTTGGAAGACCCTTCGCATTTGCGAGATTGAACACATTAACCGTCTGGTTGCCAGTGGTTCCATAACGGAAGATGCCGTTCTGCGCTTCACTCGTTAGAACCTGGCGGGTTCGAATCGGTGAAGCTTCGTTCAGGTGGAAGCGTTCGTAGTTAAAGAAGAAATACGCTTTGCCTCTACCGGTGTCGAACATTGGGCCATCGCCCTCACCAAAACGAGGAAGTGGGATTGGACCACCAAAGCTGCCGCCGAACTGGTTCAGGCGGAGCTTGTTCTTCGGTTGATTCTGGTAGTTGGCCTGGAAGTTTGCTGTGTTGAGACCTTCATCGCGGTGCTGCCAGAAAGCACTGCCGTGATAGTCATCGGTTCCGCGACGGGTCGCGAATCGAATACCAACAGCGCCGTCACCTGAACTCTCAGAACCAGGAGTAGCAGTTGAAACCGTCACTTCGTCGATCGCGTCAATACGCGGACGAATGAAGGTGAAAAATCCGTCGGACGACTTCAGGAAGTTATCCTGCACGTCCACGCCATCGATCTGAATGGTGAGTGCACTCTTTGGCAGACCATTGATTGATGACGTTCGGACCACGCCCGTGGTCGTCGTACCAGGCAACGTGGTGACGAGATCCAGAGCATCACGTGACTGAATTGGTGTCTCGAGGATCTGCCGACCGGTGATCGTTGTTCCCACCGTTGCCGTTTCCGTCTGCAGCACTTCGGCACCGGAAGCAACAACGACTGTCTCGTTGATGTTGCCGGGTTCGAGTTGCGCGTTGACTGTGGCCGGGGTTGCAACGTCGACCTTGACGTTCTGAATCACTGCCGTTTTAAAACTCGGTGCAGTGATCGTCACGGTGTATGTCGGGGAACCTGCAGGAACACCGGGGATCGAATACGCGCCATCACCTTTGGTGACAGCCGTATACTGCTGGCCGGCTTCACCCTTTACTGTGACGTTCGCGCCAGGAACAACCGCCCCGGTTTGATCAGTCACAGTACCGGAGATAGAGCCGGTTGTAATCTGGGCCTGAATAACGAGCTGGCAAGTTACGATTACCAGCATCGCCATCAAGATCGTTGTGAACTTTCTCATTTTCCCTCCTCAGGATGATAAAAATCGAGCGTGGTTTACCACTTTGCTAAAAGTGCCTATTTCCGAGTTGGTGCCGCACCTACCGCCTAAGGAAATTCGATTCGCTTCAAGATCGACCGGAGGATCCGGCCAGCCTGGGGTGTCTAAAATTTCTCGTTTACCTAACTGGACCGCGAGGAGGATCGAGTCTCCTGCGAATCGGAGGTCGTAGCCAGTGCTTCATACGGCAAAAATCATGCCCTCACCAGCAATTCGGATCTTCATACGCTTTTGCGAGCAAAAGTACGGAAAAGCGTACCGACTGAAACCAAAATTTTGAAGAAAAATCGGAGTTTCTGAATAGCAGGAACGGGTGAGATTTAGCCCCGGCCTCGGAACGTACTGTAGGGGCGGCCCTCCGTGGCCGCCCGTGGCTTGAGCTGATGCGATTCAAGTAGCGACGGCTTCGGTTTGGCGAACACCATTCAAACCACGGGCGGCCACGGAGGGCCGCCCCTACAGTACGTTCAGAATGTCGAGTGATTACTTAACGACTTCGAATTCGAAGGTTAGTTCCTTCCCACGAAAAATCGTAGACAGGTAGAACTCCCAAAATTTTCGTGTGAAGCGAAGTGACGGAAAGCGCTGGTCGAGATTAACAACGAATTCCAAACCTAACGCGCGCCAGAGATTCGCAAGACTCACGTGCGTCGTCAGAGGTTTCAGCTCAGCAGTAGTGTAAAACGGAAACGGCGTGCGTGAAGGAACAAAGCAAGTGAATGAATAACTATTGAAGTGATTGCGATGAGTTGGATCAGTTGCCCAATCAGGATTCGAATAGTGAGGCGTAACGATCTTCAGTTTGCCTCCGGCTCTTGTGATGCGATGCAATTCGTTCACAAAACCGAGAACG
>Ga0111539_10006870_pt1 | contig 14619 bp, 15 predicted proteins | sample RhiMethybrSRZTD1_FD_79667 | JGI IMG/M metagenome (GOLD analysis project Ga0111539, IMG submission 79667) | Populus rhizosphere microbial communities from Tennessee, USA - Rhizosphere MetaG P. TD hybrid SRZTD1 (version 2) (version 2) | ecosystem: Host-associated > Plants > Roots > Rhizosphere >... | reverse complement strand
GAAGGATTATCCTCATTATTTGGATAACCGTTAGTATTTTATTTTTTGATTTATTATTGATATGCATGAATATTCAGTTATTCTCCCTTAAATTTATTTAAAAATCTTAACAGGAACAATAATAATTTTAAGAAGGTTTGATGAATCCGCGAATCCTTAACACATCTGGGGTCAATTTAATGTACAGTTTTTTTATTTGATGAAAATCTCATTTTTATAGCAAAATTGTTGTTATTCTTATTGGTAAATTAAAATATAGAATTACTGTACCTTTTTTTTGGCAATAAGGGGGAATATTTTATTGCATGTTTTGTGGAAATAGAAATTGTATTAATATACATATGATATACATAAACAATAGAATAAAACCAAATCTTAGTCCTATTTTCTTTCTAAACATTGGAAGAACCGCTACTATTGTAACTATCGTAACGAGAATCATTTGATAATATAAAATCTCTGTCATTTCGATAACTTTTTCAAATCCGAACGAATACATTGCTGCAAAGACTGCTACAGCCAGTAATAATGTATTATTAAGTATTTTGGAACCTAATACATTTGCAATAGCTATTGAGGCTCCTGCAGCACCTTTTCTTGCCAATATCATCATTGATATCTTTTCAGGCATTTCTCCTGCAATTGGACTTATAATTACCGCCAGTACTACAGCGGATATTCCAACTTCGACTGAAAATCCTTCTAAAGAATGAATAAATGGTTCTGCACCAAAAAGGATCCCTATAGCACCCAGCAAAAACGTTCCTATTGCTTTGAGAAATTTATTTTTATCATCACGAGTGTCATCTGAAATATTTTCCTCAACAAGTAACTCTTTATTATCATTATTATTATTATTATTACTAATTTTATCGATATTTTTATTAGAGATTTTATCTCTCTTTTCTACTTTCATTTCATATAGTGATAATATTATATATCCGACAAATAGACCCATAAATATCAATCCATCAATATAATTAAAACCATCTAGAAATAACACAAAGCTTACTATCGCAGCAAATATCAAAAAGATCATGTCATTTTTAAAAGTACTAACATCAATTTGTTTAAGTGGGGCATTTGATAGTCTTGTTGTGGCTATAATTAACATAATCGCTAAACCTAAGGTCATCATTAACAAATTACTACCTAGACCAGAACCAATAGCAATACCAAAAGAACCTTGGGCTGCAGCATAAATGACTATAGCTATTTCGGGCAAAGTGGTTGCTATACTTAATAGGACTCGTCCTACGAATTTAGCACCAAATTTTTCGGAAAGATGTTCAGCACCATATGATAGTATCCAACTAGAAAGAGTAAGTTCTCCCAACCAAAAAAGCATATTAAGGAGATTATTTTCTGCCATTTTTGGAATAAAAATTAATCTGAATTAATTTTTTTTTTTGCGCGATTTTTTTCAAAATTCTTACACCTATATGACTGTAAAAAATAATTTTTTTCCCATCAATCCATTAACATTAGATAAATGGGAGTTTAATGATGACATTATATGGTTGAAGTTCTAAGAATTTTTCATCAATAACAGTAATGAGTTGAGTAGGATGAGGCGCTGTTAAAATTACCAAGAAGACTGGAACGGCGGCACAAGTAATCATAGTCAATAAGATTAACCAGAGTGCAGTCATTTTTTCGGCCATATACAAAAATTATTTTACATATAAGTATATAAATTTTATAAGTTAATTTGGTTAAATTCCTTAAAAAGAAAAACACGCATTGTTTTCAATATATTATAAAACTTGTTATGTATTCTAAACGATTTTAAATGGCGAGTATTTTATCTTTACACATTTACCATGACAAATGATGTTGAATTGAAAGATCTTATAGAGCATGCTAGAAGAGATTATAAAAAGCGAAACTTCGATCAATCGGTAGATCTTACTGTTATACTTAAAGATATTGATGTAAAAAAAGGATTTAGTTTCAATGAAGTGGTACATTTACCAAATACACCAACCCGCCAAGCCACAGTATGTGTGGTAGCATCAGGTGAAATGGGTTCAAGAGCTAAGAGAGCGGAAGCAGATAGAATAATAGAAGTTGATGAACTCGATAGACTCGGTACTAATAAAAAAGAAGCTAAAAAGTTATCAAAGGCGTATGATTTCTTTTTATCTGATACCGCCTTAATGGCAACAGTTGGGCGATCTGTAGGTCAGTTTCTCGGTCCGAAGGGTAAAATGCCAACCCCCATCCCATATGGTGCACCGATTGAAAATATATTAACTAGGTTAAGGAGTTCTGTACGAATAAGAAGTCGCAATCAACTAAATATATCTACAAAAATAGGAGATGAAAAAATGGATGATAAACAACTTATTCAAAATGCAAATACTATATTGTCTCTTTTAGAAAAAAAATTGCCTCAAGGTGATAAAAATATTCGTAATACTTCAGTCAAATTTACAATGGGTAATTCTATAAGTTTATCATCATTATTATCTGAGAAAACCAAGAGTGCCTAGAACATGAGTTCAGATCCAATCATTAAGAAATATCCTCAAAAAAAACAATTAATGTTTGAAGAATTACAAGAGCTTCCAAAAACATATAACGTTATAGCATTATCAAAAATGAATAAAGTTAGGGCTACTCAGTTAATGACTTTAAGAAAAAAATTTCATGGTCAAATTATCATTAAAATTATCAAAAACAAAGTTGCACAGAGAGCTTTTGAAAAATTGAATAACATTTCAGGCATTGAAGATTTAAGCAAAGAGTTAGAAGGTCAATGTGCATTGATGTTTACTAATTTAAGTCCCTTCAAGCTTAACTTAATTTTTAGTGAAAATAAAGTTTTTTTACCAGCCAAAGGGGGAGATATTGCACCAAAGGATATCATAGTCCCAGCAGGAAATACTGGAATTCCTCCCGGCCCTGTTCTTTCAGAATTTAAGGAAGCAAAAGTTCAAACTAAGATCGATCAAGGGAGTATTGCTGTAACAAAAGATACAATAGTGGCTAAATCAGGAGAGGTAATATCTCAAAAGCTTGCATCTCTAATTTCTAAATTAGACATAAAACCAATTGAAGCAGGTGTACTAGTGAGTTATGCAATTTCAGAAGGTCTTCAATTTAGAGAAAAAGATTTACAGCTTGACGTAAAGGAATATGTAAAAGAATTACAACAATCTTATACTTCTGCTTTAAATTTGGCCATAGAATCTGTTTATTTTGCACCTGAAACGATTCCTTCTCTTTTATCTTTAGCATATCAAAAATCACTTAACGTAGCTTCTAAAGCAGGATATGTTTCCAAAGAGACTGCAGAAATAATATTAAATACCGCACAGACAAATGCACATAGTTTAAGTATTGCCTTAAAAATGAAAGGTTTTATTCCCCAATAATTCCTTTTTTTGTCAATTTTTAAAGAAAATTATTCTTTTTTTAATATACGAACACAATAAATAAAGGCAAGAAAGTCCTTTTATTATTATAGAATGTCAATACAATTAAAAGTTCATCCATCATTTTTTAAAGAATTTGCCACAAAGACATGGGTTTCACCATATGAAATAGTTAAAGAATTGATAGAAAATGCTTTTGATGAGGATGCTACACAGATTTTAATTACCATTCTCAATACAGGATCTATAGTAATAGAAGATGATGCGGGCATGGACGCAGAAGGAATTGAAAAATTCTTATTATTGGGATCTCCCCATAAAAAGATAGAAGCCATCTCCCCAAAATTAAAGAGAAGTCGAACAGGAAGATATGGAACAGGACGACTATCTTTCCTCACATCGTTTAAGAGTATGAAAATTAAAACCAAAAAAAATAATTATAACAAATGTCTTATTATCGATGAAAACTCTTTAAATCAATTATTTTCTGGTAATTCTTTATTAAATGAGATAAAAGAAAAACCATTAGGTAGAAATGGAACAGAATTAACTTTAAGTAATGCAAAAATGAATATTGACCCTTTGAAATTATACAAGGAAATACGTAAATTAGCTATTCTTAGACAGCCCATGTTTCAAATATTTATTAAACAATCAAATAGTTTCAGTGAATGGGATCGCGATAACGCTGAGATAGTTAAGGCCCAAGATATACAAGGCTATCGAATCCCAGTGAATCTTGATAATAACCAAATTACAGGTGAAATTGTAGTGGCAAGGCGTCCATTAACAGAAGAGGAGAAAGGAATAGGTGTGATGATTGGAAATCATATCGTTGTAAGAACTAATTTTGGATTTGATGCTAAGTTGAATCGAATAACGGGATTATTAAGATGTGATGCTTTGACCTCTCGATTCGCAGACAAATCTGCATTAATAGAGGATGACGCATTTTATAATTTTAACAAGCACGTCAAACAATTTATTATTGATGAAGTAATCCCAAAATTGACCGAATACGAGGATGTATTAATAACAAAGGAAGAATTCCGAATATATCGTGAAATAGATAAAGTTCTTGGTCAAGCAGTCATTGAAAATTTGGAGTCTGTAGAAGTAGAAGAAGAAGAAGAAGAAGGAGGGTATGAAACAGTGGAAGAAAAAGTAACTATTTCTAATGAAGATAGATTAACTGAAAACTCTTCTACTCCGAAATTCAAGAATCAAGATAATAAATTTTCGATAGGCGAGAATTATGAAAATTCATCTGTTCAATTTTCTAAAAATAAGGACCAGTCTAATTCTAGCATATTAGAACATCAGACTATCCATAGTGAGAATGAACCTCGTTATTACAATCCTAATGAAAGGACACAAACTTTTCCTAATTTTCATGCCTCGAATAATTTAGATAAAACGCAGATAAAAAAAATAAAAACTCTTAAAAGAACCTTTGCATTAAAAAAGATTGGATATAAAGTAATACCCTATGAGGACGGAAGTGACTCCCGGTACGGTTTTACTAATGAAAATGTCGTTTTTGTAAATAAAGCTAACTCAGCATATAAAGCTGAATCAGAAAGAGGTGATGAATTTCTGTTAAGACACATTATTAGATTAGTAGCCGAAGCTATAGCGGAAGAGAAACATCCAGAAGGAAAAGATGCTTTAGAATTACAAAATCGTTTAATTGGAGAAGCAATTAAGATTCATAACCTTCATAGTAGAAAAAAATAGAAAACTTATCTACATCAATAGAAAAGACTAAATCTGGCTGTTATTTCATATACCTCAAATGGCATACCAATATTTTCCTGGCGCAACAGCCGTAGGAATCTCTTTTGATAATGGTGTTTTATTAGCATCTGAACAACGCGTTTCTTTTGGAAACTTCCTTGTTAATAAGAATACTAAAAAAACTTTTGTATTGACTGAGAATGTAGGAGCAGCTTGTGCGGGTATGGTTGCCGATATGAATGTACTAGCTCGACAGGTTGCTGCTTTATCAAAAATCCGTAAAATGGAAATAAGACGTAAAGTTCCCACAAATTCAGTAGCCAAATTAATGTCTGTAATTATGTTCGAAAGGCGATATTTTCCTTTGTTGACTCAGGTGATAGTCGGAGGATATGACAATAAACCACGTATATATACTCTTGATCCCCTTGGTTCGTTACTCCCAGATGAATATGCAGCAGTAGGAAGTGGGGCCGAAATGGCTTTAGGTATATTGGATGCACAATACAATGCCCAAATGAATGAGGATGGTGCTAAAAACCTCGCTATCAAGTCTATAAAAGCTGCTATACAAAGAGATGCAGCAAGTGGAGATGGAATCGATATTCTTACTATAAGTAATAGAGGAAAGAATGAAGAATCCTTGAAGGTATAATTAGTTAACTTTGATGGCTAACGATTTGTTGTCTTTAGCATATTCTTCCAATATACAAATCTTAGAGGAAATGATGTGTTAAATTTGGATGCAAGAAATATAGGTTTACGAAATATTGAAGTAGCAGATACAAAAATTTCATCTATCGATGGTGAAAATGGTAAATTAATTTATCGAGGCTATGACATTCTTGATTTAGTAAATCATTCTACATTTGAGGAAACAGCGTATCTTTTATTATTTGGAGAACTTCCAGACAAAAAAGAATTAGATGAATTTTCCTATAACTTAAAACAATCTCGAAAATTACCACATTCCTTAATAGCAAATTTACAAAATAGACCAAAAACAGCTCGTCCAATGGACGTTTTACAATCAACTGTTGCTTCTCTTGCGGATTACGAGGAAAGTATTAATTCAGATACCAAAGATGACAATATAAAAAGGGCAATCTATCTTATTTCGAAAATTCCTTCAATTGTTAGTGCATGGAATAGGATAAGAAAAGGAGAAGAAATTATTGAACCAGACGATGAACTAAAACATTCTGCGAATTTTCTTTATATGGTATTTGGGCGAAAACCTACTTTTGAAGAAGTAAGAGTATTTGATATTTGTTTAATATTACATGCAGAACATAGCTTTAATGCGTCCACTTTTGCAGCTAGAGAAATTGCTTCTACTCGTGCTCATATGTATTCATGTATTTGCGGTGCTTTAGGAGCCTTATCAGGTGAATTACATGGAGGAGCCAACGTACAGGTAATGAAAATGCTTTTTGATATACGTGATTCCAAAAATATCGAAAAATGGATACAAGATACTCTAAAGGAGGGGAAAAGAATTATGGGAATGGGGCATGCAGTTTATCGTACTACTGATCCAAGAGCGGATATTCTTGAACGACTTTCAAAATCTGTATGTAAAAATGAGAATTATAAATGGTACGAAATTACTCGACAAGTAGAACAATATACAAAAAAATACATCACAGAAATTAGAAAACAACCAATTTACCCTAATGTCGATCTATATAGTGCTTCACTTTATTATTGTATGGGTTTTCCAGTTGATCTTAACACTCCTATTTTTGCTATCTCAAGAATTTCTGGATGGGCAGCACATGTTATCGAAGAAAAATTTGCAGAAGCCGCACCAAAACCAGCTTTATATCGCCCCAAAGCAGTTTATGTAGGGAAATATTGTGGGCCAATGGGTTGTGAATATACACCATTGAAAAAAAGAAAACCATAACCATCTTTTTTGTTACACCTCTTCTGTCATGGTAATATTGAAATTAAAGATAAATTATGATTCGGGGAATAAAGATATAGTTTGAAAATCAATATGTTATCTAAAAGAGAAACATCTATTACCTTAGAAAAACTACATACAAATTGGCCAGAAAAAACTATTCCAAAATTTAAAAATATAAAAGCTTACGAAATAGAAAAAGATAAAAAATTACTAATTCATGAAGATAATTTTACTGCTGTTCAAATAAACGAAATAATACTTCCCTATTTAGGAAACAATAATTTAATTGAATTATTTCCTTATGTTCTTATAGATATGGGAGCAATAAAATATATCTGCAATGGTGCAAATATTGCACGTCCTGGAATCGTAAAATTTGAATCATTTTTAAAAGATAAAATTGTGATTGTAAAAGATAAAGAGTATCACAAGCCCCTAGCAGTAGGTACCTCACTTTATGATAGTGAAAAAGCCATTGAGTTAGCTAAGGGTCATATAATTAATAATATGCATTATGTTGGAGATAAATTCTGGAATTTATATAAAGGCCTCCAAATATAAGAATTTTTATAAAACGCCTGTCTTTGTTATTCGAAATGTAGTACTATCCTTAATGAAGGGTTGAATAAAGGAGACTTTGTATAAATTGTTGGATATACTTATAATCTCGAATTTTAATTTAATATGGATAGAAAGAGATACGGATTTTCCCATAAACTCTCTTTCCAATTTTATTTTTTTTGGATGTTCATCAATGTTAGTTATGGTTTTATAAACACTATTTTTGGAAATTATATTTCTAACCATATTTGTAGTCACTATAGCACAATTATTATTTATTGCAGTATGTGCTAATTCGTGTATAAATTTCATCAAGATTAAATGTCTAGATATATTTTTACTTTCTATGGATATGAGGGAGGTAATAGTATCAACAATTACTAATTTTGGTTTAATCTCATATATTTTTTTAATAGCTTCAAATTGATCATTAATAGAATATGGTCGAATGTAATGTATATTATCTAGTACTCTCTCTGAATTATGATTATCGGTTATATCAAGAATTCTTTCTGGTCTAAAATTTCCAGAAGTATCGATAAAAATTGTTTTTACATCTTTATTTTTTTTAATCAAATTTGCACAAATACTAAAACAAAATTGGGATTTGCCTGAACCACTTGCGCCAAAGATATTAGTGATGACTCCTGTACGAATTCCACCGCGAAGAAATCTGTCGAGATTGGAAGACCCTGTAGGTAAAAAATCCAACAACAATATTGAAAAATTATTGTTATAATTATTTAACCATAAGGGAACCTTTTTATTCTGCTACATGTGCAAATGAATTGCTAAGTGATATATTGACATTGTCAGCTAATTCAAGTTCTCAACAACCAAAGAGACCTTTAACCTTATTGCAGAAATCTCTTAACCAGCGTGTAGCAGTGAGATTAAAAAGTGAAATTGAATACAAAGGGGTTATGAGTAATGTAGATTCATATATGAATCTGATTCTTATTAATGCTGAGGAATATTTAGGTTCAGATTTGCTGGCAAATTATGGAAAGGTTGTTATTCGTGGAAATAATGTTCTTTTTATAAGACTTATCAAAGATTTTTAATAAAGTTAAAGCCTTTAAAAAATGGTTTCTAAATATTTATTTAGCTCTGAAAGTGTGACAGAGGGTCACCCAGATAAAATGTGTGATCAGATTTCGGATTCGATACTTGATGAATTTTTGTCCCATGATATTAATTCTAGGGTAGCAATTGAGTCATTGACAACTACTGGAACCGTTTTTGTTGCAGGAGAGGTCACTTCTAATGGTTCTATAGATGTCCAAAAAGTAGTTAGAAATACAATAAGGGAAATAGGCTATAATAGAGCAGATTTTGGATTTGACTATCATACTTGTGCTGTTTTTACATCCATTCATGATCAAAGTGATGATATTTCTTTGGGAGTCACTCCCACCGAATTAAAAGATCAAGGTGCAGGGGATCAAGGATTAGTTTTTGGCTATGCCACGGAGGAAACTCCCGAACTTATGCCATTACCCATAATCATGGCTCATAAACTTTGTATGAAATTAAGTGATGTTAGGAAAAGAAAAGAATTAGATTGGGTGCGACCAGATGGAAAATCTCAGGTTTCTGTAGTATATGAAGATTCCCTACCTAAACGAATCGATACAGTAGTTCTCTCTACCCAACATTCCCCAGAAATAAAACTTGATCATTTACGGGAAGAAATAATTAACAAGGTCATTCGACCCACCTGTGCTGAATGGATTGATAGTCAAACCAGATTTATAATTAATCCTACTGGAAGATTTGTATCAGGAGGCCCATCTGCAGATACTGGCCTTACCGGAAGAAAGATAATAATAGACACTTATGGTGGTATGGGACGACATGGAGGAGGAGCTTTTTCTGGAAAAGACCCTTCAAAGGTTGATAGATCAGCATGCTATATGGCAAGATATATTGCAAAAAATATTGTGGCCGCCGAATTAGCTCGAAAATGTGAAGTTCAAATAGCTTATGCTATAGGGATGGCTGAACCTGTTTCAGTTATGGTTGATACATTTGGCACTGGTAAAATCGAACAGGAGCAAATCGAGGATAAAGTGATAAAGAACTTTGATATGCGTCCCTCTAAAATAATAGAAACGTTATCATTAAAAAGACCTATTTACAAAAAAACTGCTGTTTATGGTCATTTTGGAAGAAGCGATCCTTCTTTTTCTTGGGAAAAAACAGATCGAGCCCATTTCTTAAAATAACTGAATTTAATAATTTTTTTATCTTTAAAAAATTTGAATATGCTAAATAATCTAATCATTTAATTGTCTTTTACGAGGCTCTTATAATATGAATTTTCATCTAAGTTTAGGTCATATTTTCGTCTAAAATATCTTATTATATTATGTAAATCGCGTCGAAGAAGGAATTCCGCATTTGGATGTTCTAAAGTAACTGCTTGGGGCCAGTCAATAATCCAAATATCTTGATTTTCGTCCAAAAGAATATTATATTCACTTACATCACCATTAATGACATTTTCATTATAAGCGATTCTCATTTGTTCAAATACTTTATAAAAAATCTCTATAGGGTTAGGTAAATTTCTAATTTGTATTAATGGTAATCCATTTATCCTATCCATTACTATGGAGTGCATCGATCTAAAATAAGGTGTAGTAATATTCATTTTTGTTGATTTTAATTTGACTAGAAAATCGTATTCTCTTTTTGCAGCTTCTATATTTATTAATAACCAGCTGGTAACATTTTTATTTTTTTCAAGAGATCTTTTTCTCTTAGTATCTGTGAAACTTATTCTACCGATTCTAAAGAATTTTACAGCTCTTGGTTGATGAGTTTCTGATATGGCTTCTATTACATCAGATTCTTTTCCAATTCCAAGAGAATTTCCAATTCCTAGTATTATTCCTGAATCAACCAATAGTTTCAAAGCATAGACGTCTAATCCTGCTGTAAGCAATTTAAAACCTTTATCTGTTTTAGTTATCAATTTCAGTTTTAATAAATTTTGTAATGCGTAATCTATTCGATCTTTGTGTAAATTCGAATAGGATAAAATGTTGTAATTATTTATTATTTCGTGATGTTTTATTGAAGAAACAAATATTTTTAGAACTCTGTAATCAAGGTTCGGTAGTTGTTTTACTATATGTGCAGAATCTTTTAGTGAAGGCAATTTTTTTCACTATATTTATATAATCTGTAAAATTTCCTCTTCTTTATATAAAGATTTCAAATTGCAATTTTATTAATTTTTTTTAATATTCTTTAAAGCAAGTTGTAAGATTTCATAAACAGGCAAAATTTATAGAAAATATAAAATAAATGATATGCAATCTTAGGGGATATTATGAGTAATGAATCTGATCTTAAAGTCCACCAAAGTACCATTGAGGAAAATGATAAGGAACTTAAATTGGCAGAAATGGAGGCAGAAGCAGAACTTCCATTGGAAATTATAGAAAAGCGTAAAAAAGGACTCTTAAGAACTGGATTTACTACCGGTACATCTGCTACTGCAGCTACTAAAGCAGCGTTGTTAGCACTAATTACATCTCAAATATATGATATATTAGAGATTACATTGCCAAGGGGGAAAAGTATACAACTCAAAATTGCTTGGACAAAGTATTCTCCAAATACTCAATCAGTTACCAGTGCTGTAATAAAAGATGCGGGAGATGATCCAGACGTAACACATGGAGCTGAAATATGCTCCACCGTATCTTTGACGATGAATAGAGGGTGCGTTGAAATTGATGGAGGAATAGGTGTGGGAAGAGTGACTAGGCCAGGACTTGGATTGGAAATAGGTCATGCTGCCATTAATCCTGTTCCAAGAAAAATGATAGAACAAGTTGTCCGAGATGCAGCAAAATGTATACTCATACGGAAAGGAGTTAAGGTTATCATATCTGTGCCTAAAGGAATCGAATTAGCAAAAAAAACAGATAATCCAAGATTAGGTATTGTAGGCGGAATCTCTATATTAGGAACTACAGGAATAGTGTTCCCTTATTCAACCGCTTCGTTCGCAGCATCAATTAGACAAAGCCTAGATGTAGCACAATCTCTTGGCACGGATGTAGTGGTATTGACAACTGGGGGAAGAAGTGAAGATTATATTAAAAATGTCCATAAATCTCTTCCTGATTATGTATTTGTACAAATGGGAGATTTCTCTGGATATACAATTAAACAGTGTGAAAAGAGAAACATAAAAAAAGTTATTATAGCTGGATTTATTGGAAAGCTAACTAAAATGGCTATGGGAATAAAACAAACGCATGTACGGGGTTCCCATGTTAGTATGGAATATATGGCTAATTTAGCCTCATTGTGTATTAATTCCAAAAATATTATCAATGACATAAGAAATGCAAATACAGCAAGACATGTATCTGAAATAATAATTCAAAACAATGTTAAAAATTTTTTCGAGTTATTATGCAAGCAAGTTTATTTACAAATGTATAGTCATTCAAACAAATCATTAGAGATTGAAGTCGTTATGTTTGGATTCGATGGTAAAATATTAGGCAAATATCCATGATACGAGAAATTAGTTTTATTTCTTGAAAAAGATATAATCTATCAAAGATTTAATATTTCAGTTTTAGAAGCTTCAGAAGATTTAGTAGTGAATTGGAGATACCATAATTAATATGCAAAGAATTAATTTTAACTAATTAATAACCAAAACAATTGAAAGAGAAAATTGCAGTTATCGCGATAACGAAAAATGGTATAGGAATAGCTGGAGTTATTAAAAAAAATATTAGTAATGCCCAGATTTATGTCCCTCAAAAGTTTTACAATGAAGATTCTAGTATTATTTGGTATGAAGAAACTACTCCGAAAAAAATCTCAGACCTATTTCAATCTTATGATGCTTTGATTTGTATTTTTTCTTTAGGAGCGGTAATAAGATTAATTTCAAATCTTCTTAAGGATAAAAAAACTGATCCTGCTGTTTTAGTTATTGATGATAAAGCAACCTTTGTTATCAGTACTCTTTCTGGACATTTAGGAGGAGCAAATGCATTATCAAGATATATTGCTGCTTTTCTAAATTCGACACCTGTAATAACTACTGCTGCTGATGTAAATAAAACCATTAGTGTAGATTTAATTGGTAACGAATTAGGTTGGATTATAGACAACTATGAGAATGTCACAAAAGTAAGTGCATATATGGTTAATGAAGAAAGTATAGCAATTTTTCAAGATGTAGGGGAACGGGGATGGTGTAATAATGACACCCTCCCTTCCAATGTTGTTATGATAAATGATATTGGCAAGCTCAAAGACAATTTATATAAAGGAGGAATAATTATCACAGACAAAATAATAACAGAGCATACAATTCTTTCGAAATCGGTAATTTATCGTCCTAAAACTCTCGTAATTGGCCTAGGAATACATTGGGATACAACAAAAGAAGATATTCTTAATGGTATAAAGACTATTTTCGAGAAAAATGGTTTGAGCTTTGCTTCAATTAAAAGTCTTTCTTCCGTCAAAAAGAAAATCCCGGTTAAAGGATTAGAGGAATTCTCAAAAGATTTTAATCTTCCTTTATATCTTTTTGAAAAAAAAGAACTAGAGCAAATTTCGGTCCCAAATCCTTCAGATATTGTTAAAAAATTTGAGGGGATTGCTAGTGTTTCTGAAGCATCAGCAATATTGCATTCTCAGGGAACATTACTTATCCCCAAACAAAAATTTCCTCCTAATTTAACTATAGCCGTCTGTAGGGTGAAGTCTCAATGAGGAAGGCTCTTTTGATCATAGATAGAGGTAGTAAAGAATTAGAAGTACAGAATGAACTAATCAAAATATCCAATCAAGCTAAGCAAAAAGGAGGATATATTTATTCAAATTTCTGTTTTCTTGAAGTAATTCCACCATATATTGATGAGGGAATTAAAAACTGTATCAAGGAAAATGTTGATTTGATAACAGTTATGCCATATTTTCTCTATCCAGGTATGAAACTAAAAAATGCCGTTCAGAAAACTGCAGCTATTTCAAAGGAAAAAGGGATAAGATTAGTTATTACAAAACCTCTTTGTTATTCTGAAGTTCTAACATTAGTTATAAGGGAGAGATTAAACAAAATAAAATTCATTCATGACATTCAATTTAAAGATAACGAGTGTGATGTACTGGTTATTGGGCATGGAAGCTCTGATAGAAGAGCAACAGAGGCTTTTATTTTCACTGTTAATGCAATAAAAGAGTCTTATAGAAATGTCGATTATTGTTTTCTAGAATTAGCACAACCGACTATAAAAGAAGGTATTAATTCTATAATAAAAAAAAATCCAAGAATTGTATTAATTATGCCTTATTTTCTACACAAGGGTATCCATATAAAACACGATGTGATAAAAGAATTAAAAAGTGCATTAAAAAGCCATTCTTTTTCTAATATTCATATTGCAGATCATATTGGAGTTGATGACAAAATGGTAAATCTTATTTTGCAGCGAGCAAAGGAAGTTGAAAAAAAAATTGTTTAAGAAAGATATCACCGAAAATCCTGCTAATAGATCTATGTCTATTAAATCCTTTGATATTGAAAAAAACAGTTTTGACATAATAGAGAGTGAGGTGGGTAAACATACTTACATTAAAGAATTTGAATGGGAAATTGTTAGACGAGTAATTCACGCTACGGCAGATTTTGAATTTGCTCACAAAGAAAAACTGGTGTTTCACAATGATGCTATTGCCTCTGGATTTCAAGCAATTAAAAATAAATGTAATATCATCACTGACGTAGAAATGGTAAAAGTAGGAATTTCACAAAATTCTCTAACTAATCTTAATTTAAAGTGTATCTGCAAGATCTCTGATAGTAACATAATTAATAAAGCTAAACGTCTCAATAAAACGCGTGCTGAAACGGCTATGATTAATTTGGCACAGGAAATGAATGGAGGAATAGTTGTAATAGGGAATGCTCCAACTGCGTTACAGGAAGTCATTCGAATGGTTAATGAAAAAATAACAATTCCGTCTTTAATCGTGGGT
>Ga0111539_10006866_pt1 | contig 14622 bp, 9 predicted proteins | sample RhiMethybrSRZTD1_FD_79667 | JGI IMG/M metagenome (GOLD analysis project Ga0111539, IMG submission 79667) | Populus rhizosphere microbial communities from Tennessee, USA - Rhizosphere MetaG P. TD hybrid SRZTD1 (version 2) (version 2) | ecosystem: Host-associated > Plants > Roots > Rhizosphere >... | reverse complement strand
GCCTGCGGCGTCCGGGCGAACGCCGGGCTCAGCAGCACCCGGGGCTCTCCGGGTTCCCCCGAGGCCGGAACTATCTCGTCGGCGAAGGTCACGATCGCCGAGACCCGGAACGCCAGCCGCGCCGGGTGTGCAACGTCGGGGTTGCCGTTGCGCTGCGGGTACCCGATGAGGTGCAGCGTCCCGCCGGGACGCACGTGAGCCCGGTCCGCCAGCCGCTGGTTGATCATGACCGCGCGCGGGTCGGCCGCGTCGAAGATGCGGCCAGCGCTGACCTTGACCCGGTTGATCGCCACGCCGTCGCCGCCGAACGGGCTCGCCTCGGCCACCATGCCGGAGAAGGGCGAGGCGCCCCGGACAGGCAGGGACATCTGCAGGAAGGCCGCCGCGTCCGCCGACGCCACCTCTGGAAGGCGGGCAAGGGCGCGGAAGTAGCCGTGGAACCCGGACCGCGCCGGGGTCACCAGCAGGTCCGCGGCATGGCTCTGGCGCAGGAAGCGGGGGTAGGCGGTGTCGGTGCGACGCGCACCGGCGGCAGCGGTCAGCGCGATGCCGGCGATCAGCCCGAGCAGGACGGTCAGGGCCAGCACGGCCCGCCACTGCTGCCGCAGTTCGGCGCGCAAGCGCAGCCAGACGGCTCCCATGACAGACATTCAGGGCTCACAGCCGGGCAGCGTCAAGGATGCAGGCATCACCGCCGTGGTGGTGCTGCCGCTCCCGCCAGCGGCCCTGACAGGCTATCCCTGGGCGAGTGGGTCCGAGCCCGCCGCCGGGCCCGCTTCAGGCGCCTTGCTGGGCCGCCGCCAGGCACAGGCCCCGCACGCACACGCTGCCCGGTGGTAGCAGGCACACCGGAAAAGGCCAGCCACCACCCTGGCGGGCGGGCACCTGCTGCGGCGAGCATGGGATCATGCGATACGAAAGCAGCGTCACGTCACTTTCCTGGATCCCCTCGGAAGCGGTCACCGGGGGAGCCCGGGTCGCCTTCGACTCCGGATTCACTCACTATGACGACCCCCCGCCCGCGCAGATCGATGACCTCGAGGCGCTGCGGGCGGCGGACAGGTTCCGTTTCGCCAATGTGCTGCGGGCCTGGATCGATGTTGACGGCGCTGGCGAGATCAGCGGCTGTGGCTACGGCGGGGGCGGCCACATCGGCGACACCACCATCCGGATGGGCGGCCTCCGGCACACGTTCCAGAACGCGCTGCTGCCCGACCTGCGCCGGGACCCCGAGCGCGGGGACGGGTGGGTGCGTTTCATGCAGACCGTGGGCGGCCGGACCAGCATGCCCGCCCCGCGCCGGGTGCGCCACCCGCCCTACATCCAGTGGCAGGCGCCGCTGGTGTGGACCACCTTGTCGCTCACCTTGCACGCCGACGGCACGGCGGAACGTGCCATGACGGGGGCGAGCAGGTTCCCGCGCCACTGGCTCTACGACGCCGACGGCAGGCTCACCCACAAGTCGGGCCTGACCGACTTCACGGACTGGATGCGCGTGTCATTCGGCCGCCAGACCCCCTGGGGGGATCGGGATTCGGAGGCCCTGGTCACCGCGGTGGAGAGCGCCCTGGAGCACCAGCTGTCCGTGCAGTTGATGCGCGGCGCGGCCAAGCCGAGGGTCGAGCGGCTGCCTGCGGGCGCTGTGCTGGTGCGCCAGGGCGAACCGGGCACCGACGTTTACCTGGTCCTCGACGGCGTGATCCGGGTGGAGCGGGAAGGTGAATGGCTCGCCGAGTATGGGCCGGGCGCGATGCTCGGGGAGCGCGCTCACCTGGAGGGCGGCACCCGCACCTCGACGCTGGTGGCCGTAACCGCGTGCCGGGTGGCGTCGGTGGACGCTACCCAGTTCGACCGGTCGGCCTTGACGGAACTGTCCGGGGGGCACCGGCGCGAAGACGCCGGCCGGGACTGAGGGTGCGCATACACCTGTGCGGTGTCCGCGGCTCGACCCCAGCGCCGGGCCCGGAATTCGTCCGCTACGGCGGCCACACGTCGTCTGTCGCGCTCGCCCACGACGGCTCGGCCTCGCCGACGCTCATCCTCGACGCCGGTACCGGCCTGCGGAGGGTCACCGGACTGCTCGGAGGGCAGGCCTTCACGGGCACCATCCTGCTCACCCACCTGCACTGGGACCACGTCCATGGGCTGCCCTTCTTCCGTGGCGGCGATCGCGAGGGCTCCCGGGTGACGCTGTTCCTGCCCGAGCAGGCCGGCGGCTCGGCGGCCGACGTGCTGGCCCGGGGTATGTCCCCGCCGCACTTCCCGATCGGGCCTGACGGCCTGCGGGGGGACTGGACGTTCGGCATGATCGAGACCGGGCAGCTCAAGGCCGAAGGCTTCACGGTGGAGGCGCGGGAGGTGCCGCACAAGGGCGGCCGGACCTTCGGCTACCGCGTCAGCGACGGGCGGTCGGTGGTCACCTACATCCCCGATCACTGCCCCACAACGGCGGGGCCCGGGCCCGAGGGATGGGGTGAGTACCATCCGGCTGCCCTCGACCTCGCGGCCGGGTCGGACGCGCTGATCCATGATTCGTTCCTGCTGCCGCAGGAGGTCGCCGCCGAGGCGTTCTTCGGGCATTGCGCGGCCGACTACGCGGTTGGCCTTGGCCGGCGGGCCGGGGCCCGCCGGGTCGTGCTGGCCCACCACAAGCCGGACCGGACCGATGTGGAGCTCGACCTGCTGGGCGCGCGGCTCGCGGACGGCTTGCCGCGCCAGGCCGGGCGGGCCGGCGTCGTCGTCGCGGCCGAGGGCGGGATACTCGAACTATGAACGTGCGCCCGATGCCGCCGCGGCCGCGGATCCCCGGTGGCTAGCCCGGCGGGCATCCGGTCGCCGGAAGCGATCGTGGTCGGCGCCGGCCCGAACGGACTGGCTGCCGCGGTGACGCTGGCCCGGGCTGGGCTCGCGGTTCAGGTGATCGAGGGAGCGCCCACGCCCGGCGGCGGCTGCCGCACGCAGGATCTCACGCTCCCCGGCTTCCAGCACGACGTGTGCTCGGCGGTGCACCCGCTCGCCGCCGCCTCGCCCTTCTTCCAGCGGATCGACCTGGCGGCGCTGGGGGCGACGCTCCGCACGCCGAAGGTCGCGTTCGCGCATCCCCTGGACGGCGGGCGCGCTGCGTACGTCGCCGGCTCGGTCGAGGAGACGGCCGGCGGGCTCGGCGCGGACGGGCCGTCCTACCGGCGGCTGCTCGGCCCGCTGGTCCGGGACGTTCCGCTCACGCTGCCCGAGATTCTCGCGCCGATGATGCGTTCCGTTCCCGGGCACCCGGTCGCGCTGGCCCGGTTCGGCCTGGACGGCGTCCTGCCCGCCAGCCTGCTGGCCCGCCGGTTCCGTACGGAGGAGGCACGCGGGCTGCTCGCGGGCGTGGCGGCGCACGCCATGCTCCCGCTCACCGCGCTGGCCACCGGCGGGTTCGGCCTGACCCTCATGATGATCGCGCATGCGGTGGGCTGGCCGGTGGTCGAGGGCGGCAGCGCCCGGCTCATCGACGCCCTGGTCGCCGAGCTGACGTCGCTGGGCGGCCAGGTCGAGACGGGCCGCTGGGTCCGTTCCCTGGCCGACCTGCCCCCCGCCAGGGCCGTGCTGCTCGACGTCACCCCCCGGCAGCTCGCAGCCATCGCGGGCGGATCGATCCCGGGCTGGCAGGGCCGTGCGCTGGCCCGTTTCCGCTACGGGCCGGGAGTCTGCAAGGTCGACTGGGCACTGTCGGGGCCGGTGCCGTGGGAGGCCGCGTCCTGCCGGGAGGCGGGGACAGTGCACCTGGGCGGCACGCTAGCCGAGGTGGCGCGCAGCGAGTCGGAGGTGCACGCGGGCCGGCACCAGGAGCGGCCGTACTGCCTGATCGCCCAGCCGGGCGTGGTCGACCCGACCCGGGCTCCCCTGGGGCGGCACACGCTGTGGGGGTATTGCCACGTCCCGTCGGGTTCGGACGTGGACATGTCCGGCCGGATCGAGGCGCAGATCGAGCGCTTCGCGCCGGGCTTCCGCGACCTGATCCTGGCCAAGTCGGTCCGGACGGCGGCCGCCATGGAGCGCTACAACCCGAATTACGTGGGCGGGGACATCAACAGCGGGAAGGGGACACTGCTGCAGACGTTCTTCCGGCCCACGCCGCGCTGGAACCCGTACCGGACCCCGCTGCCCGGTGTCTACCTGTGCGGGGCTTCGACCGCGCCGGGCGGCGGCGTGCACGGCATGTGCGGCGACGGGGCCGCCCGGGCGGCGCTCGCCGATCTCGGCGTCAGGGAGTCGCGGGAGCGGGGCTCCCGGTAAGTCGCGGGCGTCGTAGCCGGCCGGCCGGTACCGCGTGCCAGGCTGGGCCCGACCGTGCCGCGCGCCGGGCAGGGCTCCGGGCAGTGGCGCGTGCCGGGCTGGACCCGGCCAGCGCCCCGGTCTGGGCTGGACCGGCCCGCCGTGGGCGGCCGGGTGGCGTGGAAGCTTGCAGCGTTACGGCTCGGTTGGCTCAGGGCCGCCGCGCAGCCGGCCGAGGTGGTGGCGGAACACCTCCTCCATGCGCCCGTAAAAATCGACGATCAACCGGAGTTCGTCGTCGCTGTAGTGGGCGGCTACCTCCTGCCAGTCCCGGATCATCGGCCTGAAGACGGAGGCCACGTCCTTGAGCGCCTTTTCGAGGACGACTTGGACCACGACGCGCCTGCGGTCGTGCGGGTCGCGCTCCCGGGTCACGTAGCCCGCCTCCTCCAGCCGGTCGATCACGCCGGTGATCGACGCGGTCGTGAGGCCGGTGGCCCGTGCCAGCTCGCCGGCCGTCATGCGCCCGCTGAAGCTCAGGATGTTCAGGCAGTTCAGGTCGGTCGCGTTGATGCCGATCCGGTCGGCGGCCGCCTGTCCCATCAGCTGCATCAGGGCGCCCGTCCGCCGGATGCCGGCCCCGAACGCGGCCGCCAGCTCGGCGCGCTCAGCCCTCTCACCGTCCGTCACGAAGGGCTCGGCCCATGGCAGTTCCCATTCCCCCCCGGCCTCGCGGCCCCGCCCGGCCTCGCCGCCGGCGTCCGGGACCCGCTCGTCAGACATACTTAGGCTCCCTTTTATCTAACTAACCTAGACAATCGCTTGGCAAGATGTTAGCGTCCCTAGTGTAGTTCGCAAACCTCCATGTGAGCGGAGAGACCACGATGACTTCGGACGCTCAGATCCTGGCACGTCCCGCGGCCACGGGCGACGGCGCCGATCCCCGGCGCTGGCTGACCCTGATCATCTTGCTGCTGGCCGCGTTCATGAACCTGCTCGACGTATCCATCGTCAACATCGCAATCCCGTCCATCCAGCGGGATCTGAACGCCAGCTACGCCGACGTGCAGTGGGCGCTGGCCGGCTTCACGCTCGCCTACGCGCTCGTCCTGATCACCGGCGGCAGGCTCGGTGACACGTTCGGTCGCAAGCGGCTGTTCCTGATCGGCGTCACCGGCTTCACGATCATGTCGGCGCTGTGCGGCGCCGCGCAGAGCCCGGGCCAGCTCATCGCCTTCCGGGTGGTGCAGGGCGCGATGGGCGCGATCATGGTTCCGCAGGTACTGGCCGTCATCCAGGTGATCTTCCCACCGGCGGAGCGGATCAAGGCGCTGGCCGGTTTCGGGGTGACGGCGGGCCTCGGCACTGTCAGCGGGCCGCTCATCGGCGGGCTGCTCATCCAGCACAACCTGTTCGGCCTCGGCTGGCGGCCGATCTTCCTGATCAACGTGCCGATCGGGGTGATCGCGGTGGTGGCCTCGGCGGTGCTCGTCCGTGAGTCGCGGGCGCCCAGCCCGCCCCGGCTGGACCCGGTCGGCGTCGGCCTGGTCAGCGCGGCGCTGCTGCTGCTGCTCTACCCGCTCGTGCAGGGCCGGCAGCTCGGCTGGCCAACCTGGACTTTCGTGTCGATGGCCGCGTCCGCGCCGTTGTTCGCCCTGTTCGTCGGCTGGGAGCGGGTCAAGGAGCGCAGGGATGGGTCACCTCTGGTGCCGATGCGGCTGTTCGGCGAGCGCGGGTTCAGCGCCGGCATAGCCATCGCGATGACGTTCTTCCTCGGGATCGCCTCGTTCGGGCTGGTGCTGACGCTGTTCCTCCAGCTGGGCCTCAGCTTCACCCCGCTCCATGCCGGGCTGACCTTCCTCCCGTTCTCGCTGGGCATCCTGGTGTCCTCGGGCGCGGCAGCCCGGCTGGCGCCGCGGTTCGGGCGCGGGGTCACGATGGCGGGGGCGCTCGTCATCGCCGCCGGCATGGCCGGCCTGATCGCGACCGTGCACCACTACGGGGCGGCCGTGACCACCTGGGAGCTGGTGCCGGGCCTGGTCGCCGCGGGCCTGGGCCTGGGCGCGGTGATCGCACCGCTGGCCGACATCGTGCTGGACCGGGTGCCGAAGCATGACGCGGGCTCGGCGTCCGGCGTGTTCAACACCGGGCTGCAGCTCGGTAACTCGATCGGCATCGCGGTGATCGGCGTTATCTTCTTCGGGATCATCGGCAGCCAGTCCGGGCCGGCCGCCAGCAGTGTCGCACCGGCGCTGCGCTCGGGAGTCGTGGCCGCCGGGATCCCGGCCCGCGACGCCGCGACCATCGAGACCCAGTTCCGTGCGTGCCTGCACGACCGGCTGGTCGCCTCCGACCCGACGGTCACCCCCGCATCGTGCAAGCCCCGCGCGGGTCAGGTCATCCCGCCCGCCGTGCGGGGTGTTCTCGCGAAGGCCGGCTCCACTGCGGTGCGCCACGACTTCGCGGCGTCGCTGGTTCGCACCCTGTGGTTCCAGGTAGGCGCGTTCCTGCTGAGCTTCCTGCTCATGTTCGCCCTGCCCAGCCGGGCGGGCCGGCGCCAGGAATCGGTCGGCACGGACCAGAAAGAGGTCAGCGCGGACCGGGAAGAAGCCAGCACGGATCGGGAAGAAGCCAGCACAGATCGGGATGAGGCCGGGACGGGCGGGGAACTGACCGCCACTGGCCGGGACTGACCGCCACAGGCCGGCCGTCCGATCGCCGCGCAGCGCGCTGGGTCACCCGCGCTGCGCGGCGATCATGTTCCGGTACCAGCCGAAGGAGTCCTTCGGCGTCCGGCGCTGGGTGGCGAAGTCCACGTGGACGAGCCCGAAGCGCTGGTGGAAGCCCTCCGTCCACTCGAAATTGTCCATCAGCGACCAGACGAAGTAGCCGCGCACATCCACACCGGCCGCCATCGCCTCGTGCACCGCGCGGATGTGGCCGTCCAGATAGCTGATCCTGGTGTCGTCGGCGACCACCCCGCCGGCGCTCACCCGGTCGTCGGCTGAGCAGCCGTTCTCGGTGATGTACACCGGCGGCAGCGTGGCGCCGTACCGCTCCTTCAGCAGCATCAGCAGTTCCGTCAGCCCGGCCGGGACCATCGGCCAGCCGAACGCGGTTCGTGGGTACCCGGGGATGGGCTCCATTTGGAACGGCAGCAGGGCGTCCGGCAGGGCCGAGAACCGCGCCGGCCGGTAGTAGTTGACCCCGAGCCCGTCCACCGGGGCGGCAATCACCGCGAGATCGCCGTCCCGGATCCAGGCCAGGCCACGCGGCCCGCCTGGCCCGGCCGGCCCGGCATCGCCACCCGGCCCGCCTGGCCCGGCTGGCCCGCCTGGCTTGCCGGGCCCGCGGGGTATCCCGAACGGGGACAGGTCCGGGTAGGCGCCAAGCAACACCGGGTCGGTGAACAGGCGGTTGTGCCAGACGTCATAGGCGTATGCCGCGGCCATGTCGGCCTCGCTGTCACTGGCGGGCCAGGCCGGGGAGTAACTGTTGGTGATCACGACCTGGCTCACCCCGGCGGAACGCAGCGCGGCGGCGGCCAGGCCGTGCCCGAGCAACTGGTGATGGGCGGCCGGCAGGGCGTCCAGCATGAGCGACGCGCCGGGCGCGTGGAAGCCGAGCGCGTAGCCATAGGCGGTCACCACGAACGGTTCGTTCAGCGTGATCCACAGCGGGATACGGTCGGCCAGCCTTGCCGCCGCCAGCCCCGCGTAATCGGCGAAGCGGGCGGCGGTTTCCCGTGCCAGCCAGCCGCCTTCGGACTGCAGCGGCTGCGGCAGGTCCCAGTGATACAGCGTGGGCACGGGGGTGATGCCCCGTGCCAGCAGCGCATCGGTCAGCCGTTCGTAGAAGTCCATTCCGGCCGCGTTGGCCGGGCCGCGCCCGGTGGGCTGGACGCGCGGCCAGGCGATCGAGAACCGGTACGCGCCGACGCCGAGCCGGGCCATCAGCTCGACGTCCTCGCGCCACCGGTGGTAGTGGTCGTCGGCCACGTCGGCGCTCTGCCCGTCGCGGATCGCGCCGGGCTTGCGGCAGAAGACGTCCCAGATCGACTCTCCCCGGCCGTCCTCGTGCGCCGCGCCCTCGATCTGGAACGCGGACGTGGACACCCCCCAGGTGAAGCCGCCGGGGAAGCGCGGCAGGGCCGGGCCGCTCACCCGGCGCCGGCCGGTGCGCCGGGCCCGGCGGGGCCACTGGCCCCTTCGGCCGCAGCGCCCTCGGCCATCGCGGCGTCCACCTCGGCGCGCCGGACGGCCAGTTCGGCCTCGTACTTGCGCCGGTCCACATCTTCGGCGATGTGCTCGTCGTCGCGCATCAGTGCTTCCAGGTCGGTCTTGGCGGCGTCGAGGACCCCCAGGTCGGCGAAGGCGCGCCGGACGCCCGCGCCCCACAGCCCGATGTCCTTCACGCACGGCACGATCCGGCTGAACAGCAGGGTGCGAAACGCCTGCTGCACCGGCGAGTTCTCAGTGAACTCCAGGCACTCGGCGACGTCAAAGCCCATTCGTTCCCACACCTCCTGCGCGCGGAACCGGTTGCGCATCAGGTAGCAGCCCTCGACCACGAATTCCTCGCGGTCTGCCCGCTCGGCCTGGGTCAGCCCCCGGTAGTAGTCGCGCAGGGCGAGCCGCCCGAACGCCACGTGCCGGGCCTCGTCCTGCATCACATAGGCGAGGATCTGCTTGACCAGGGGGTTGGTGGCCATGTCCCGGTGCACGCCGAACGCTGCCAGGGCGAGCCCCTCGATCAGCACCTGCATCCCGAGGTAGGGCAGGTCCCAGCGGGAGTCGCCGAGCGCGTCGGCCAGCAGCCGCCCCAGGTCGGTGTTGATCGGGTAGTGCAGGCCGATCTTGTCCCGTACGAACCGGGAGAACAGCTCCACGTGCCGGGCCTCGTCCATGGCCTGGGTCGCCGCGTAGAACTTGGAGTCCATGTCGGGGACCGACTCGACGATCCGGGCGGCCACGGTCAGCGCTCCCTGCTCGCCGTGCAGGAACTGGCTGAACAGCCACGAGGCCAGGTGGTTGCCGAGCTCGTCGCGTTCCGGCTGGGACAGCACCTCCCACTGCCGGGAGCCGTAGATCGGGGTGAACTCCTCGGAGATGCCCATCACGTTGGAGGGGTCGACCGGGAGATCCCAGTCGATCCGCTTGGTGGCGTCCCACTGCTTGTCCTTGCCCCGCTGGTACAGGTCAAGCAGGCGGCCCCGGCCACCGTCGTACTCCCAGGTGAAGCGGGCCGCGCCAGCCGCGGGGACGTCCCAGGTGCCGGGGTCGACGGGGGTTGCGTAGTGGTCGTACGTGCTCACGGCGGGCTCCCGGGCTGGCGATCCCCTTATATTACTGGCCGGTACCGGCACGCTCCAGGCCAGCAGCCCGGCCGGCGCTAGAGGCAGACGGAGGGCTCGTGGTCAGCGTGGCCGGCCGGCTCGAGCTGGAAGGTGGAGTGGACCACGTCGAAGTGGCCCCGGAGGCAGAACTGCAGCGCGTCCAGCATGGCGGCGCTCTGGTTCCCGGTGAGCACCGCCGGGTCCACGACCACGTGCGCGGACAACACCGGGAGCCCGGAGGTGATCGTCCACGCGTGCAGGTCGTGCACGTCCTTGACCCCTTCCAGCGCGGTCATGTGCGCGCGGACCTCGGTCAGGTCGATCCCGCGCGGGCTGGCCTCCAGCAGCACGTCCACCGCATCCCGCAGCAGGTGCCAGGTCCGCGGCAGGATCAGCAGGGCCACGGCGAGCGAGGCGATCGGGTCCATCAGCGTGAACCCGGTGGCCGCGATCACCACCCCGCTGACGATCACCGCCAGGGCGCCGAACGTGTCCGAGGCGACCTCCAGGAACGCCCCGCGCACGTTGAGGCTCTGCGCCTGCCCGCGGCGCAGCAGCAGCAGCGATACGCCGTTTCCGGCCAGCGCCACCACACCGAAGACGATCATCAGGCCGGAACCGACGGGCGGCGGCGCGGTGAGCCGCTGGACCGCTTCGGTGATGATGAACGCGGCGAGGCCGAGCAGCAGCAGGGCGTTGACGGTGGCGGCCAGGATCTCGGCGCGGGCGTAGCCGAAGGTGCGGCGGCCGGTGGCGGGCCGGGCGGCCACGTAGGCGGCCAGCACCGACAGGCCAACGCCCGCCGCGTCGGCGGCCATGTGCGCGGCATCGGCCAGCAGCACCAGCGAGCCACTGATCAGTGCGCCCACGATCTCGGCGGCGGCGATCGCGGCGCTGATCGCCATGACCGCCGTGAGCCGCCCCCGGTACCTTCCGGTAACGGTGAGGCCCTTCGCGTGATCATGGGCGGCCGGCACGCTGCTTCCCTCCACTACCCGCGGCTGGTCCCCGGGACGCGCGGCCGCTGCGCGCGCGGCGGCCGCATCAGGAGCCTTCCCCGGCCGGCGGGGACACGTCGCCGGGCGCGAGCAGTTCATACGCCGGGTTGATCATCACCGGGCTGCCCTTGCGAATCCCCATCGCGCCCCGGAAGCGGACCCGCGCCCCGCATATCAGCCCCGGGATGTGGGAGCGGCCATAGAACAGGGCGGTCAGGTCCCCGGTGACGTCGGAGATCTCGACGGCTAGCACCGAGTTCCGCTCGACCGGCCGGATCTCGACCGCGCGGACGCGTCCCTCCACGGTGGCCCGGCCCGGCTTGGTCAGCGAGCCGATCGGGTTGACCCCGGGCGGGGGAGCCGGCCGGTCATAGCTGGCGCGGTCTTTCCCCGCACGGTCCCCGTCGGGGCCGCCGGCGGCCGGTGAGTCATCCGGGGTGCCGGCCTGCCGGGCACGGCGCCCGCGCAGCAAGTTCCGGAGCCCTGATGGTGGCGGGGCGGCCAGCACCGGCGGCACGCTCTCGGCGCCGTCCGCCGCGGCGATGCCGTGGGCCTCCTCGGGCACGTCCAGCCCGGTGGAGCCGGCCGTGGTGGTCCCGGAGGCCGCGGCCCTGGCGGCCCGTTCACGCTCTTCCTGGCGCTCGTTCAGGACCTCGATCCGGCTGCGCACGTCGAACGGGACGATGGTGGCGGCGGCGTGCGGGATCTGGCTGACCGCGGCGGCGATCTTGTCTGCGGTGCGGTCGTGCAGGAGCCTGCCGAGCAGCGGGGAGTAGGTGCGCCGGGGCAGGACGGCGGTCACCTGCGTGCCGGGCTGCGCCGCCTCCCGGCTGACCAGTTCGGCGGCGGCCTTGGTCAGCCGGCGGTCCGGGGCGTCGATGAAGTCGAGCACCACGTTCCGCTCGCCCCGCAGCCACTCCTCCCGCAGCTGGTCGGCCTGGGCCGTGTCGATGACGAAGTGCACCGCGCGCAACGTCGTCGGCCGCAGGCTGCTCGCGTATCTGAGCGCCGCCAGCGTGGCCAGGTCGAAGCTGTCCACCAGCACGTACACCGTGCGGCGGGGGTAGTTCGGCTCCTTGCGCGGGCGGGGCCGCTCCCCGATCCGCTCCAGCACCTGAGCCTCCACCGTGTACTCGCGGTTCAGCCGGATCAGCGCGGGCACTCCGATCACGAACACCACCACGACCAGCCACGCGCCCTCGGTGAACTTCACTATCGCGAACACCACGACCACGATCGCGGTGAGCACCCCGGCGGAGAAGTTGATCACGAAGCGCCGGCGCCAGTTGTCCTCCCGGTGCGTGCGGTGGTATTTCGCCATGCCGAACCCGGCCATGGCGAAGGCGGTGAACACCCCGATCGCGTAGAACGGCACCAGCCGGGCGACGTTGTCGCCGACGACGATCAGCAGCGCCAGCGCGAAGCCGGTGAGCACGATGATCCCGTTGGAGAAGACCAGCCGGTGGCCGCGCTTGAGCAGCCAGCGCGGCAGGAAGGCGTCGCCCGCGACGTAGCTGGCCAGGAACGGGAAGCCGTTGAAGCTGGTGTTGGCGCCGGTATAGAGGATCAGCGCGGTGGCGGCCTGGACGAGGATGAACATCGCATTCCCGAAGACCGAGTGCCCGAAGATGATCTGGGCTTCCTGGGCGAGCACGGTGGGCACGCCGCTCTCCCGGGGAGTGGCGTGGGTGAGGTGGGCCATCCAGGAGATGCCGGCCACCAGCGAGCCCAGGATGAGCCCTTCCACCACCAGCACCTGGCGGGCATTGGCGCTCTCCGGCGGCCGGAACGCGCCCACCGCGTCCGACACCGCCTCGATCCCGGTGAGTGACGACCCGCCGTTGGCGAACGAGCGCAGCAGGGTGAGGATCAGCGCGAAGGTGATCAGGCCGCCGGTGCCGGCCCCGATCGGATAGGTGCCGGGCAGAGCATGCGGGTCGTAGGTGTGGAGGTTGCCGAGCGCTTCCTGGACCAGCCCCACGACGATCATCAAGATCACGACGCCGGAGAACAGGTACGTGGGCACCGCGAACGACCGCCCGGCCTCGCGGATGCCCCGCAGGTTGCCGAAGAGCAGAAGGAGCACGACACCGATGGTGATCTCCAGCGAATACGGCCTGAGGCCCGGCACCGCCGACACCACCGCCGCCGTGCCGGCCGCGGTCTGCACCGCCACCGTGACCACGTAGTCGACGAGCAGCGCGACTGCGGCGACCTGGGCGATCCGCGGGCCGAAGTTGTCCCGCGCCACCACGTAGGAGCCCCCCGGCCGGACGTAGACCGAGACGACCTCGCGGTACGACAGCACCACCAAGGCCATCACGAACAGGACCACGCCCGTCATCGGCAGGATGATTGTGAAGGCGGCCAGCCCGAACACCGGCAGCAGTTCGAGCAGGATCTCCTCGGTCCCGTAGGCGGAGGAGGAGATGCCGTCGGGGGAGAGCACGCCCAGCGCCAGCGGCTTGGACAGCCGCTGCTCGCCCAGCTCCGCGTTGACCAGCGGCGGGCCGAGCAGGCGCCGCTTGACCGAGTACCAGAAGGTCTCGTCAGGCGGGCCGCCGAGTACCCCGACTGTCTTGCGCATCGCCACGCTCGTGTCCTGCCCGTTGTTCTGACCTATCGTGGCCTTCATACCATCGTCTGCCAGCGTCTAGGCCACGAGACCGGGCCGGAGATCCGACCGGGGCGGCTGTGGGCCGGTTTCGGCAAGGCGGTGCGCGTGGATCCATGCCGTCGCGGGTTGCCCGCGGGTGCTGCGCGGGTCAGGGCAGGAGCTCGTAGGCGGGGTTGACCATGACCGGGCCGGTGTCCTTGACCCCGACCCGGCCGCGGAGCTGGATCTTGCTTCCGGGCTCGACCCCCGGTATGTGCGTGCGCCCGTAGAAGAGGGCAGTGATCTCTCCGGTGGCGTCGACGACCAGGCACGCGAGCACGCAGCTGTGGTCCACCGGCCTGATCTCCAGGCTGTGGACCCGGCCTTCCACTGTGGCCTTGCCGTTGCTGGTGACGGAGGCGATCGGCGTGATACCCGGCCGCACCGCGGGCCGGTCATGATCGCGCACCTTCCCGTCCCGGACCGGGGCCGTGAACTTCCGGATGGCCTGGCGCTCGCGCAGGACTTCGATGCGGGCCTGCTCGTCGAAGGGGAGGATCGTGGCGGCCGACCGTGGTATCCGGCTCACCACCCGCGCGATCTTGTCGGCGGTCTGGTCATGCAGGAGCTGGCCGAGCAGCGGCGCGTAGCTGCGCCGCGGCAGCACCACGGTCACCTGCGTGCCCGGCTCGCTGGCCTCCCTGGCGACCAGCTCCCCGGCGGCCCGTGCTATCCGCCGGTCGGGGCAGTCCACCAGGTCGAGCGGGATACGGCGCTCCGCCCGGAGCCATTCGTCGCGCAGCTCGTCGGCCCGCTCGGTGTCGATGACGAAGTGGACCGCGCGCAGCGCGGTGGGCCGCAGCCCGCTCGCGTAGCGCAGCGCGGCGATCGTCGCCAGGTTGAACTCGTCCACGAAGACCAGCACCGTGCGGCGCGCGTAGTTGGGGGGGTCCGGTGGCTTGCGCCCGCCGAGGTACTCAAGCACCTCGGCCTCCTCGCGGTACCGGCTGTTGAGCTTGATCAGCCCGAAAACCATCAGCGGGAAGATGATCACGATTAGCCAGGCGCCCTCGGTGAACTTCACCACCGCGAAGACCACCACCACGATCGAGGTGAGCACGCCCGCCGAGAAGTTGATCACCAGCTTATGGCGCCAGCCCTGCTCCTGGTGCCGGTGGTGATATCTCGCCATGCCGAACCCGGCCATGGAGAAGGCGGTGAACACGCCGATCGCGTAGAACGGCACCAGCCTGTTCACGTTCGAGCCGACAAAGATCAGCAAGGCCAGCGCGAAGACCGTGAGCACGATGATCCCGTTGGAGAACACCAGCCGGTGGCCGCGCTTGGTCAACCAGCGCGGCAAGAAGGCGTCCTCGGCGACGAAGCTGGTCAGGAACGGGAACCCGTTGAAGCTGGTATTGCCGCCGGTGTAGAGG
>Ga0111539_10006864_pt1 | contig 14627 bp, 12 predicted proteins | sample RhiMethybrSRZTD1_FD_79667 | JGI IMG/M metagenome (GOLD analysis project Ga0111539, IMG submission 79667) | Populus rhizosphere microbial communities from Tennessee, USA - Rhizosphere MetaG P. TD hybrid SRZTD1 (version 2) (version 2) | ecosystem: Host-associated > Plants > Roots > Rhizosphere >... | reverse complement strand
TCCGATCATGTCCATATTGATCATGGCGACGGTGTTCGTGAGTGGCGTGAAGGGGTGGTTGACGTAGTAGTTCGAACCAAGCAGACCTTCTTCTTCACCACCGAAACCGATGAACACGATCGTGCGTTTCGGACGTTGACGCTGAGACGTAAACAACCGCGCCAATTCCAGCATTCCCGCTGTTCCGGAGGCGTTGTCGTCAGCGCCGTGATGAATCTCGCCGGATCGCTGCGCGAGACTGCCGCTCCCGCCACGTCCGAGATGATCGTAATGCGCGCCGATGACGATGATTTCTTTCTTCGCCACCGGATCGCTGCCTTCGAGCACTCCGACGACGTTGTATGCCGGGACTTCCTTGCGTACGACGTCGGTGGTGAGGGTGAACGGACCGGCGATTGGTTTTACAGTCGATTGTTGTTTCGCGCCGGCGAGCCGTTGCAACTCAGCGAAACTTAGTTCGGGCGCGAGTTTGGCGAAGGCCTGCTGCGACATAACGACGATTGGCAAACCCACGTTGCCGGCCATGTTGTCGTACTGAAGTCGTGCCAGGCGTTCATCTTTGAAATTCGGTGCGCCTGAAACCACGATCAGCGCTTTGGCACCGGCGTCACGTGCGGCGATTGCCTTCCACTGCACGTCGAGGTAGCGGAAGAACTTGCCGTGCGCATTGTCGCCGTCTGGCGTTCCGGGTAGAGCGACAGCGATGTTTCCCGAGATCGGGAGTCCGGCGTAGTCGTCGTAATTCAACTCGGCGGCTTTGATACCGTAGCCCACAAAGATCAGCGAACCGGTGACATTCGCGTTGGTTGAGAAGCCGAGCGGCGTCCATTCTTCTGAGACGGTCAGCCGTTGCTGCGTTAACCCAATCGCAAACTGATTTCCTTTGCCCAGTTCGACGCCGGACACGTATGGAAACGATTGCAGGTAACGGGTGATGAGCACGCTCGGACGGCGCGTTGGTGGACCCGCGACGGCCGGCTTCAGACCAAGCCGTGAAAACTCGCCGGCGATGTAACGAGCAGCGTCGGTGGCTCCAGCAGTCCCGGTGCGACGACCGTCGAGCGCGTCAGACGCCAGGTAGCTGACGTGCTGCTGAAGTTTCGCAGCGCTCGGCCCCTCCTGCGACTGGGCGACCGCAACGGTGGAGACGAGTAGCAGAACACAGATCTTTAGAAATTGTTTTGTATTCATAGTCGATTACTCCACCCAATCCGCGATAAAAATATTCGTGTCGCCTTGCTTTGCGGCGTTGCGATTCGACGCGAAGACGAGTTTCTTACCATCCGGCGAAAACATCGGAAAGCCGTCGAACGTGTCGTTGAACGTAATCCGTTCGAGACCCGTGCCGTCGACATTGATCACATACAGATCGAAATTGCGCCCGCGCGCATCGTCCATGTTTGACGAGAAGATTACCCGTTTCCCGTCCGGGAAAAAGTAAGGGCCGAAGTTGGCTTTACCGTTGCTGGTCACCTGACGCTTGTTCGATCCGTCAGCATTCATAACGAAGATCTCGAGTGTTGACGGGTGGATCAGATTGTCCTTCAGCAGCGCGGCGTACTCGGCTTTGTCCTTATCCGTCTTCGGATGGTGCGCGCGATAGACGATCTGCTTGCCGTCATACGACCAGAATGGACCACCGTCGTAACCGAGCTCATTCGTCAAACGCCGCACGTTCTTGCCGTCCGCGTCCATCGTGTAAATATCGAGATCGCCGTCGCGCATCGACGTGAAGACCAGCTTCTTGCCGTCGAGCGTGATCGTCGTTTCGGCGTCGTAACCGGGCGTGGTCGTCAACTGTTTCGCTTTCGAGCCGTCAGCATTGGCCGTGAAGATGTCGTACGTCGGATAGATCGCCCAAACGTAACCGCGAGAAAAGTCCGGTTTTGGCGGACACTGTTTGTCGCCCAGATGCGTCGACGAATAAAGCACTCGCTTGTTGCCTGGATAAAAGTAGGAACAGGTAGTGCGGCCCTCGCCATTCGAGATCATCTTCGCGTTCGAGCCGTCGACGTTCATCGTGTAGATCTGATCGCAACCGTGACCTTCGCGCGTCGATTGAAAGATGAGTTGCTTGCCGTCGGAGGAGAAGTAGGCTTCGGCGTTTTCGCCGCCAAACGTCAACTGCTTGATGTTGCGCAGGTGCTTCTCGTTTGGCAGCAGGAGATTGTCGGATTGAGCGCGCGGCGCAGTGAGTAGCGAACTAATCAGTAACGCCGGCACCAACAGGGGCGCGAGAATTTTCATAATCGATGACTCGTGATTTGCGGCTTCGGGTGATCAATAAAATCAGTGCAATAACACCGATTACCAAACTGATCATCTGCGAGGTTGAAAGTCCGGTTAACGTCGTCAGGCCAAGAATGTCGCCACGCGGATCGTCGCGCACAAACTCGACGGCGAAACGAATCACCGCGTAAAGCAGTCCGTAAACAAGCACGACCTGACCGCTGAATCGTTTCCGCTTGTGCACCCAGAGCAGAAAGAAGAACACCAGCAACATCGCAAACGATTCGTAGAGCTGCGTCGGATGAAGGTGCTGATCGATCGGCACGCCGGTGATCTCGTGGCCCAACTCGCTAAACTGCACTCCCCACGGCAGCGACGTCGGTTTACCCCAGAAACATACGGCGACAAAGCATCCCTGGCGGCCGAAGAAGTTACCAACAGTGATTCCGGGCGCGCAAGCGTCGGCCGTTTTCCAAAACGGCAACTTGTAGCGCTTCATCAGGAAGTAACCGGCGAGGATCGCGCCGATTAGTCCACCATAAAACACGCCTCCGGAACGCAGGAAATCCAACGACAATAAGCCAAGCGGATTTTCGCGATACTCCGGCTCAGTGAACAGCATCAGGACCTTCGAGCCAATCAGCGACGCCAGCAACATCCACAGGCACAGGTCGTAAACGCGTTCGCGCGGCAGTCCGTCGCGCTCTGCCAGCTTCGCCGTGATGAGAATCCCGCACAGAAACGCGATCGCCAGAAAAACGCCGTAGGTATTGATGGGGAAACTGCCGATGCGAAAAAGCTCAGGGTACATCTGTGTAATTCTGACTTAAGTTTTTGTGCTGGGAATCGCGTTCGCGGGTTGTCGCTTCCGCCCGAAAAAGAGGTCGAGCATCAACAACGCGGCGCCGATGCAGATACTCGCGTCGGCGATGTTAAAAGTCGGCCAATGATAGTCGCCCGCGTGCATGACGATGAAATCCACAACGTAACCGAGACGCACGCGGTCGGTCAGGTTTCCGAGAATGCCGGCGAGCAACAACGCGCACGCGCCGAGCACGCGATCGTCGCTCCGCGGTGTGCGGATGAAATAGTAGAAGACCGCGATGCTGGCGGCGGCGGCAAGAATGACGAAGAACCAGCGGCCAAACGAGCCGTGGTCCTGAAGCTGACCGAAAGCGATGCCGGGATTTTCGGTGTAAGCAAACTGGAGAAAGTTACGAATGACCACGCGGTCCTCGCCGAAGCGCAGCGTCTTCACCGCCCATGCCTTGGACGCCTGGTCCGCAAGGTAAACGCCGAACGCGGCGAGCAAATAACCCGCGCGCCACCCGACGCGCGTCCTCAGATTGCTCTCTTGATCTGTTTTAAAATCCATTTAATCCGTGGTCTCTATTTCAGCGAGTGCCGCGACACAGCGTTCGCAAACAGTCGGATACGCTTCCGATTCGCCAACGCGCGTCGAGTAGTTCCAGCAGCGCTCGCACTTCTCGCCCTCCGCCCGCGAAACGGCGATCGACTGCGATCCTTCGACAATCTCTACTTGCGAGACGATAAAGAGATAGCGCAAATCCTTTTCGTACTTGCGCAGCAACTCCAGCGTTTCGCGGAAAGCAGTCAGCGTTACTTTTGCTTCCAGCGAGCTGCCGATCTGTTTTGCGACCCGCGCCTCTTCAAGCGTTCGCAAGACCTCGTCGCGAACTTCAAACAAAAGGGCCCAGGTCGCCAGCAAGTCTTCATGGTTCTGCTCACTCGCAACCGGAAACTCGGCGATGTGGACCGACGGCTCTACGCGACCGGGCAAGTGTTCCCAGATCTCGTCCGCGGTGAAAACGAGGATCGGCGACAACGTGCGTGCCAGCGCATCCGCAATTCGCAACAGTGCCGTCTGCGCAGAACGTCGAGCCTTGTTGCGCGGCGCGAATGTGTAGAGCCGGTCCTTGATGATGTCGAAATAGCGCGCCGACAGCGTGACGGTCGAGAAGTTGTACAAAGCGCGATACACGTTGTGAAACTCGTAAGCTTCGTAAGCCTTCGCGACTTCCGCCAGCACGCGGTCCAACTCCGCCAGCGCCCAGCGGTCGATCTCTTCCATCTCCTCGTCAGGCACCATATCGCGCGCGGGATCGAATTCGTGCAGATTGCCGAGCGCGAACCGCGCGGTGTTGCGCAGCTTGCGATACGCATCGGTGACGCGTTGCAGGATCTCGTCAGATCCGCGCATGTCGTCGAAATAGTTTGACGACGCGCACCAAAGCCGGATCGTTTCAGCACCGGATTGCTTGATCACCTTGTCAGGCTCGATCGCGTTTCCGGCGGACTTGTGCATCGCGCGGCCTTGCGCGTCGAGCGTCCAGCCGTGCGTGATCACGGTGTTGTACGGCGCGCGATCGTGCGCGGCGATGCCGACCATCAACGACGAGTTGAACCAGCCACGAAACTGATCGCCGCCCTCGATGTAAACATCCGCGGGCCAGCGCAGTTCCGGACGGTTTTCCAGTACCGCGATCGACGACACACCACTGTCGAACCACACGTCGAGAATGTCAGTCTCCTTGGTCCACTCAGTCGCGCCGCAACCTTTGCAGACGTAACCCGGCGGCAACAGTTCGCTTGCTTCGTGCGTGTACCATGCGTCGCCTGACTCGCGTTCAAAAATGTCGGCGACATGATTGATCACCGCCGGATCGGCGACGGCTTCGTTACATCGAGCGCAGTAGAAAACCGGGATCGAAACACCCCAAACACGCTGTCGCGAGACGCACCAGTCGGGCCGCCCCTTGAACATGTTGCTCATGCGATCGACGCCCCACGCCGGGATCCAGTTCACACGATTCCGGATCTCGGCCAGCGCGGTGTCGCGAAGCGGCGGCGCTGCGTCGGTTTCATTGTCGGTGAAGTTCGTCCGATCGCGACCGTCTTCGTCTTTTTCGACAAGGTCGCGATGCGTTTGGTCCATCGCGATGAACCACTGCGGCGTCGCACGGAAGATCACGGGGTTCTTGCAACGCCAGCAGTGCGGGTAGCGATGCTCGTACTTCTCGCTGAAGAGCAGCACACCTCGTTCGCGCATGAACTCCACGATCTGATCGTTCGCTTCAAACACTCTCATGCCCGAAAAGTGTGTGACGTCGGGCGTAAACCGTCCCGCATTGTCGACCGGACAATAGATGTCGAGCCCGTAACGTTTGCCGATGACAAAGTCGTCATGACCATGGCCGGGCGCGGTATGAACACAGCCAGTTCCCGCTTTGCTATCGGGCGACTTCTTTTGCGCTTCGCTGACGTCGAGCTCCGTTTCCGCGTCAGCTTCGCCGCCGAGCGTGACGTGCTCGCCGACCATCAGCAGCGACGGTCGATCAATCCACGGATGTCCGGCTTCGAGGCGGTCGAGCGCCGTTCCCGGAAAGCGCGCGAGAATGTTCGGCCCTCCCGGAAGACCGCATTTCGTAACGACGGCTTCGACGAGCTCGCTCGCGACGATGTAAACCTCATCGCCGGATTCAAACGCCGAATACTCAAAACCCGGATGCACAGCGATGCCAAGGTTTGCGGGCAGCGTCCACGGCGTGGTGGTCCAGATCAACACGAACACTTTTCGTCCCGCCAGTGCCGGGTCGATCAACGCCGGATCGCTACGCAACGGAAACTTCACGTAAACCGACGGACTCGTGTGCTGGTGATACTCGACTTCCGCTTCAGCGAGCGCCGTCTGGTCTTTGATACACCAGTAAACCGGACGCGCGCCTTTGTAGACGTAACCACGCTCGACGAAACGCGCGAACATGCGCGCGGTCTCGGCTTCATAGTGGTTCGACATCGTGAGATACGGATCGTCCCACTCGCCGAGAATCCCGAGCCGTTTGAAATCCCGCGTCTGGCTCTTCAACGCGTTCTCCGCGTGTTCGCGGCAGATGCGACGGAACGTCTCGACACTCAGATCGCTTTTCTTTTTCCCCTTCTTCTCGAGTCCTCGTTCGACGTGTTGCTCGATCGGCAGACCGTGGCAGTCGTAACCCGGAACATACGGCGCGTCGAAGCCCATCATCGTGCGGGATCTGACGATGAAGTCCTTCAGGATCTTGTTCATCGCCGTGCCGAGATGAATGTCGGCGTTGGCGTATGGCGGGCCGTCGTGAAGGATGAACTTTTCGCGCCCCGCGCGTGACTCTTGAATCAATCGATAGAGATCGATTTGCTCCCAATGTTGCAGGCGAAATGTTTCACTCTGCGCCAGATTCGCCTTCTGCGGGAAGGTCGTCCTCGGCAGATTGACTGTCTTTTTTAGATCGAGTGGGGTTTCTGTGGACATAAGTTTGAATTCGCAATACTAGCAAACACGAATGAAAAACCCGAACCATCGAGGATGCGATGGTTCGGGTCCGGGTAATCCATTTGGGATTGGTCAGCCTATGAACATCTCATCCTCAGCGTAAGTTTGATTTATGGGCTTCGGCACGGGCGCAACCAGCACTTCGAGGCCACGGCGGAAGCCCGCCATAATCGCCGCCAGCTCGCGCGCCGGCTCGATGACCTTCGACTGTATGAAATCGGTTGTTAGTGCCACTTGTCTGTGCGTCCTGTCGATCGTGTTGCTGACCAGTTCTACTTTGTCTCGCGCCTCGAGGGCGGTGTCGCTGACCAGCGCTTTCAGTTCGCTAACCTCGCTCTTGATGATCGCCAGCGATTCCGAGAAGTGCTGCGTCGCGGTCGAAAGATGACCGGAAACTGCCGTGAACTGCTCGGCAATCAGTTTGCCCTGAACGGCGATCTGCTTGCCTTGCTCGCTCATCGCGGACATGCGCTCGACGAGCGGCTCCAGCTTGCTTTCCATCCGATTGACCGACTTCACGGCGCGGTTGACGAACACCGCGATCGCCACCATGGCGATCGCGATGACGAGAAACGAAGCAGCAATAATCACCATCACCCAAAACATCGGGTCGTTGGTGTTCATCTGCAAAAGTGCGACGTACATATTGCCGGTTCTTTAAAACCTCAGTTGTTTTTGTCGCCGCCGAAGTTTGGCGCTTCAATACGGCCTGACATTTCAGTCTTGCGCTTCTCTTCCTGATAAGCCTTCTTGCCGGCGTCGATCGCCGCGGCAACCGTGCCGCCCTGGCGAGCCGCAGCTTCACGCGCCTGTTGGGCCACGTCGCCGATCTTGCCGGCGGCCTGGGTGTAAAGTTCACCCGCGCGCTCGCGAGTCGCTTCGTAGTATTCGCCGGCGCGGTCGCTCAGGTGCTGGGCCGCTTCGCGCGAACGGTCGATGCCTTTGCGTGTCGCGTCGGCGATGTCGCCGCGCAACTCCTGGCCGGATTTAGGTGCAAAAAGCAGGGCCAGAATCGCGCCGATGCCCCCGCCGATGAGCAGGTAAGTCAGTCGAGTGGAGATGCTGTCGCCACTGTCTCTCCGATAATCGTCGTATCCCATTTTCTGGGTCCTTTCTGTAAATGATTTCGGCGTTGGACTATAGCAAATCCGTGTTCCGGATGCCTAATCTTTCGGGCCACCGTTGTACTGTTCGAGCTTCCGGTAGAGGGTTTTACGGCCGATGCCAAGGGCGCGGGCGGCGTGTGACTTGTCGCCGGCGGTGTAGTCGAGCGTGGCCTCGATGGCCTGGCGTTCAATCTCTTCCATCGACGAGGGGACGGTGATCTGGAACGTAGTGGTGCGACCCTCGCTCGCGGCTTTTGCACGCTCGACTTTGATGCGATCGCGTTCCTGAAGCGCGATCTTACTGATCGAGTCGGGCAGGTCTTCGAGTTCGATCTGTCTCCCCGAAGCGATGATCACCGCGCGTTCGATCGCGTTTTCGAGTTCGCGCACGTTGCCCGGCCAATCGTAAGTGATCAGCGCCTGCAACGCGTCTTTCGAGATGCCGGAGATGAAGCGTCCAGTTTTGTGTTTGTAGTGCTCGATGAAATGGATAACGAGCGGATGGATGTCCTGCGGCCGCTCGCGCAGCGGTGGCAACTTAATCGGAAACACCGATAGACGATAGAACAGATCCTGACGGAAGGAGCCCAGCTCGACGGCGCGTTTCAAGTCGACATTCGACGCCGCCAGCACGCGCACATCTGTTTTGATCACTTCATTGCCACCGACGCGCGTCAGTTCTCCGTCCTGCAACACGCGCAGCAGTTTCACTTGCGCCGATGGACTCATCTCGCCGACTTCGTCGAGAAACAACGTCCCGCCATTTGCTTCTTCAAACCGCCCGCGACGCAACGCGCGCGCATCGGTGAACGCGCCCTTCTCGTGACCAAACAACTCCGACTCGAGCAGCGTCTCGGGGATCGCGCCGCAGTTTAGTTTGACGTACGGTTGATCTTCGCGGCCGGAGTTGAAGTGAATCAGGTTCGCCAGTAGTTCTTTTCCTGTACCGGATTCGCCTTCGATCAGCACGGTCGTCTGCGTGTCGGCGACGCTCAACCCCAGCTCGATTGCGCGCCGGATGCCCTGTGTTTGACCGATGATGCGATCGCCGCCGTAGCGCTCGTGCAGCGCCGTGCGGAGGTGCATGATCTCCGCCGACAACTGATCGCGTTCGAGCGCGGTGCCGATCTGATCGGCGATGCCTTCCACCAGCGCGACTTCGTGCTCTTCGAACCGTTCACGCGCTTCGCTCCACACGAGTCCGAGCAATCCGAACGTCTGTCCGCCGACGCGGACCGGCGCGACGAGCGCGGCGCGTCCGCCAAGCAGCGAGTTGAACGCGAGACGAATCGGAAACGGCAAATCGGTGTCGAGCAGTTTCAGCGTCTTGCCCTGCGCAAGCACTTCCACCATCGCTGGAAACGCCGTCACGTCGAGCGATTTTCCGTGTTCGTCAAAAAGCCCCTGAATCAAATCGACCGCAGCATCTGGTGAGGCCTTGAATGCGGCCAAATTGATCTTTCCACCCGCGGGATCGAGCACGCCGAGCGCGGAATAATCGGCGCCGACCAGCGCGATCGCGCGTTCCAAAACCAGTGACGAAACCTCGCGAAAATCCGAACGCGCATTCAACGCATTCGCGATCGAAAGCAGCGCGCGTTTGGTTTCAGCTTCGCGTTCCTTGTCTGTGTAGAGGCGCGTGTACTGGTAGCCGACGGCGATCTGCCCGGCGATCGACTCGAGAAACGAGACTTCATCGTCGAGCCACTCTCGCGGCGTTCCCGTCGTGTGCAAACCGACCAGTCCGAGAACGTCGTCGTTCAGCATCACTGGCACCACGAGCAGCGAACGAGTGTTCAAACTAGCCGTCAATAGTCTGACTTTCTGATCGAGTCCGGCAGCGGCAGTGTCGTTGAGACGGATCGGTTTGCGGATGTCGACGTGTTCCGAGAGCTGTTTCAAATCTAACGGAATGACCGTGCCCAGGCTCGACGGCACGTCGTCTGACGCGCGCCACTCGTGGCTGATGCGCAGTTCGCTGGCCGATTTGAGTTGAATCACGTCGCAGCGGTCGACGTTCATCATGCGGCCGAGTTCAGACACGATTACCGTGAGGAAACGGTCGAGATTGATGGCTCGCGGGAGGGTCATGGCGAGGCGGTTGATGATCCCCTCGCGCGCCTCGTGCATCTTGATCTTGCGTTCTAAGGACAGGGATTGGGCGCTGTTCGACATCGTACGCACAGAGCATAGACGAACCAACTCCGAAGTTCAAAAGTTGAATCCGTGTTCCCGCGGCCCTTATAATCCGGGCATGCCTATCTACGAGTTCGAGTGCCGGAAATGCAAGGCACACATGGAAGTTTTTCAGAAGATTAGCGACAAGCCGCCGGTCAAGTGCCGCAAGTGTGGCGGCCGGCTGGAGCGGAAGATCTCGGCCCCGGCGATTCAGTTCAAGGGGTCGGGCTGGTACGTGACGGACTACGCCTCCAAGGCAACGAAGGGCGAGAAGTCCGAATCCGAATCCTCGACAGAGAAATCTGACAAGTCTGAGAAGGCTGAAAAGAAGACGAGCTCCCCGGCTAAGAAAACTTCAGATAAGGCCTCAGCCCCGAAAGCATCGAGCGGCGATTGAAGCCGTCCCTCAAAGTTAGACATGCGCTCGCGTAGGTCATCAAAACTCGGATTGGCTGCGATTGTTGCCACTCTCCTGGTTGCGGCGTCGATTCTGGCCCAATCCGGCAACCGGCCAAATGCGAATGCCGCGAATGGCGTGCTGATCGGCATCGTCGCCCGCCGCGATGACCAAAAGAACGCGCCCATCACCAGCAAGGAAGTCTCCGTTTACGACAACGGGATCGAACAGTCGATTCGCAACTTCACTCCGGATCCGTCGCCGGCGAAGATCGTTTTGCTCGTCGACAATTCGTTGTCGATTCGTGCGGACGTCGAGAAGCTGGAACAGGCGGCGCGCGAGTTTGCTTACGAGATTTACGAAGGCGACAAGTTACTGATCGTCGGTTACGACGAACAGGCGGAGATCGTTTCTGATTGGACCGACGACGCGAAATCGATCGAAAAGTCGTTGAAGCTGTTTCGGAAGAAAGGGCAGCCGCACCTGTTCGACGCGCTGCGTGCGGTGATTGAAGGCGCGTTGCGACCGATCCAGGGACAGAAGCGAATCATCATCGTGATCAGCGACGGTTTGGACCGCGGCAGCAAGGCGACGTTTGAAGAGACGCTCGCGGAGTTGCAGTCAGAAAACATCATGGTCTATGCGGTGCAGGCGGTCGATCGGACGCGCGGCGCGATCCGGCGCGACGTGCCGAAGCCCAAGGTCGTGATCGACAAGCTCGCTGAAGGCACCGGCGGACAGATCTTTTCGATTGAAGAGCCGCAGGTGGCGGCGAAGGCGATCTGCGACGAGTTGCGTCAGAATCGATACGTGCTGTCGTATGTGCCGTCGGCGGCGCCGTTTGGGCAGGCGAGAAGTTTGCTGGTGTTGGGGAATGACGGGATCACAGTGAGGTCCAAGTCAATGCAGCAACCGAACTAGCGTTTGTTTTGACGTCGCGAGTAGAAGTAGAAAAGTCCCGCCATAATCAACACGACGAGAGTTTCCATAAAAATAAAGAACCGTAGCGAGAAGGTGTGGTCGTCCTCTGTGAAGGAATCAGAGTAGGCGACGAAAGTTCCGACAATCAATCCTCCCAATATCCAGATCAATTGTCGTTTTCGATCCCACAAATCCGTGGTCCTATTTGAGTAAACCAGTCAGCCAGTGCATGACGTTCAGCGCGTACTGTTTGTTATCGTAGCCCTCGTAGTTCATCCCCATCTTAAACTTTTCCGGGCCGGCGATCTGCGCGCTGAGCATCGCGGCCTCGCCCTGGACCATCACGCGACCTTTGCCGACCTTGAACGCGATCGCCTGCGCGCGTCCGGCGGCGGAAGTCATCGACTTCTGTTCGTGATTAGCTGAGTCCTGCGCGGTGTCGGACAGTTTCAAGACCGCGGCACTGTCATCCGGCCCTTTCAGCGACTGCCCCGTAAAACTCAACACCTTGTTGACGCGTTCCTTCTCGTTACGTCCATCGACGATCGGATGTGAACCAAGCAATTTGTTCTCGCGCGAGAAAATAAGAAGCGACGGCCTCTGCGGGAGCGAGTTCGCGGCATCGAACGTGTAACCCTTGCTCATATCGACGCCGAGCTTTGTGCCAAGCGTCGCCGCGGCGCTACCGAACGGTGCATGGTCGGCGATCAACAGCAACGCCCCGCCGCCTTTGACCCAATCGTAAACCGCCTGGATCTCTGCGTCTGTGAACGCCGACGTGTCCGCTCCCTCGTCGTCCATCTCTTCCGCACCGAGTGCGTTCGCGATCACCAGCACTTTGAAACTGTCGAGCGACTGTTTGGTGAACGGTTTGCGATTGCGGATCACCTGGTAACCGTCGTTCGTCATCAGGTCGGCGAATGGCTTGTAACGTCCGTCGGTGGTGTGGAAGTTGTGATGCGCTTCGTCGAACATCACGCGCGGGCCGGTACGAGAGTAAGCCGGGTTCTCGACGGAAGTGTTGAATTCCGGATCGGGTAACTGTTGGGCCGGCGTCGATGAGGCCGCAGCCACAGCCAGGACCAACAGGAAAACACAGATTTTAAGCAATCTCATTTTGATAATAGTTTCGACAGTCGCTCGGCAGCGAGATTTAACGTTTCGTCTTTCTTGCAAAAACAAAAGCGAACTTGTTGCGCCCCATCGGCGGGATTGCTGTAGAAGCTCGACCCGGGCACGCACGCGACGCCGACCTCGCGAATCAAGTGCCGCGTGAAATCCACATCGTTCGGAAAACCAAACTTCGAGATGTCGGTCATGATGTAGTAAGCACCATCAGGAACAAACGTTCCAAAACCCGCTTGCTCCAACACCGGCAACAGCTTGTCGCGCCGCACGCGATAATCCGCTTGCAACCGCTCGTAATAATCCGCCGGCAACGACAACGCATACGCACCCGCTGCTTGCAACGGCGCCGCCGCGCCAACCGTCAGAAAATCGTGGACCTTGCGAATCGCACCTGTGATTTCCGGTGGCGCGATGCAGTAACCAACGCGCCAGCCCGTGACCGAATAAGTCTTCGACATCGAATTAACGACGACCGTCCGCTCGCGCATGCCGTCGATCTGGGCCATCGAGATGTGTTCGATCTCTGCACCTTCGCGCGGGTACAGAATGTGTTCGTAAATCTCGTCGGTGAAGCAGAGCGCGTCAAACTCGCGGCACAACGAAGCGATAAACTCCATCTCGTCGCGCGTGAAAACCTTGCCCGTCGGATTGTTGGGATTGCAGACGATGATCGCCTTCGTCTTTTCGTTGAACGTCGCGCGCAGTTGATCGCGATCGAAACTCCAGTCGGGCGCGCGCAGCGGAACGTACCGCGGACGCGCATCGGAGAGGATCGCGTCGGGCGCGTAGTTCTCGTAGTACGGTTCGAAGACGATGACTTCATCGCCAGGATCGACCGTCGCCATCATCGCGGAGATCATTCCTTCGGTCGAACCACAGGTGACAGTGATCTCAGTTTCCGGATCGATATCGAGTCCGAGATACCAGCGCGTCTTGCCGGCGATTGCGTCGCGAAAGTCTTTCGCGCCCCAGGTGATCGCGTACTGGTTGACGTCGCTCGCGATCGCTTCCATCGCGTGGCGCTTGATGTCTTCAGGGGCGGGAAAATCAGGAAAGCCCTGCGACAGGTTTACGGCGCCGTGCTTCAGCGCCTCGCGCGTCATTTCGCGAATCACCGACTCGGTAAAGAGGCTCGCCTTGTGAGATACGTGGCGGCTCTTAGAGATTGAAGGTGTGGACATATTGGTTTGAATCCGTGTTAGGGAATTATTTGCTCACCAGCAGCTTCGCGTTTCAGTTGATCGAGGATGGACCGGATCGCCGCCGCGTAACTGCCGTTGGGCGCGAGCTGAAGATATTTTTCGTACGCTGCCACGGCTTCTTTTGGCTTCTCGAGTTTTTCGTAAGCTGCGCCGAGCATTTGATAGATGACCGGTTCGCTGTCGGAAAGTTGATCGAGCGCTTTGCGCAACTCGACGACCGCCTCAGCAAACTGTCCTTTGTCTTCCAGCACGCGCGCGAGTCCGACGTGCGCCTCGGGTTGGAACCCACCCGCCTCGCGAATCGAGCGCCGAAACGCGACTGTAGCCTGCGTGTCGGATCCGGCTTCGCGCTGAATTCGACCCTCGACTGCCGACGCTTCTGGATAAACCGGTCGTGACTCACGGGCGGCATCGATCTCCGCGAGCGCATCGTTGAACTCATTCAGATCGAGCAACACTCGCGCGAGCCCGACATGCGCAGCGGCGTGCGACGGCCGTAGTTTTATCGTGTCGCGATAGAGCTCAGCAGCTTTTTGTCTCGACGCGTCGTCGCGCGCTTGTTCGCGAGCGGTTTCCGCTTTTTGAAACGTCAGCTCGGCCTCGTCGGTCGTCGCCACGAGCTTCACCGAGAGCGCGCGACGCCCGGGAAGCAGAGTAGCGCTTGCTTCTTTGAAACCGGTGGCGCGAACACGGACGGTGTGCCGTCGTGGCGTTACTTTCGTCAGCGATAGTTTGCCGGAGGCGTCAGTCGTTCCACGGCGCACTTCGTCGATCCAGACGATCGCGTTCGGTTCGCTTGTGATGACTATCGATTGTTGAGCCCTGCTCGCCGGCGCAAGAACGAGCAGCACAGCAAGTAAAACAACTAACTTCATAACACGGATTTATTCTTCGTTGCCTGGTCCAGCAACACGTCGCTTCCGAACTTCAGGATCCGCATTGGTCACGCGCGATCCGACTTCCGGTTTGAAGTTTCCGTTCGCGTCGTACAGCCGCAGGTACTGGAGCCAGTTTCTGACGACGCCTTGAATATACCCGCGCGTCTCTTTGAAGGGAACCGCTTCGGCCCACTCATCAATCTCGAACGGCAGCGACGCCTTCCACGCGACTGCGCGATTCGGCCCCGCGTTGTAGGC
>Ga0111539_10006862_pt1 | contig 14630 bp, 10 predicted proteins | sample RhiMethybrSRZTD1_FD_79667 | JGI IMG/M metagenome (GOLD analysis project Ga0111539, IMG submission 79667) | Populus rhizosphere microbial communities from Tennessee, USA - Rhizosphere MetaG P. TD hybrid SRZTD1 (version 2) (version 2) | ecosystem: Host-associated > Plants > Roots > Rhizosphere >... | reverse complement strand
GGATCGACCGTGCTCGCGTCGCAGGACGTTTACGGCGCGACGACTAACCTGCTGTTCACCGTACTGTCGTCGTTTGGCGTGAAGACCGTCGCGGCAGACTTCAGCGACAGCGAGCGGCTGCGCGAGAAGGTGCGCGAGGTCAAGCCGCAGGTGATGGTCGCCGAGACGATCTCGAACCCGCTGCTGAAGATCTGCGACATCGAAGCGTGCGCGGAGATCGCGCGTAAGAACAACGCGCGCCTGATCATCGACAACACCTTTGCCTCGCCGTACCTCTGCCAACCGCTCAGACTGGGCGCGGACATGGTCGTGCACAGCGCGACGAAGTATCTCGGCGGACACGCTGACGCGACGGGCGGTGTCGTAGTTTCACGCGACGACATGGACAGCAACGCGTTGATTGGCGCAATGAAGCTTGTCGGCGGCGTGCTGAGTGTTTGGGACGCGCACATGATCCTCCGCGGCGTGAAGACGTTGGCGTTGCGAATGGAGCGCCAGTGTGACAACGCGCGACGGTTGGCGGAGCATTTGAGCGGCAATCCGCGTCTCGCTCGCGTTCACTATCCGCTTTTGACGGACGGCGGCGCTGACCTGGCAAAGCGAATATTGCGCTCGCCGCACGGCGGCGCGCTCGTCTCCATCGAACTAAAAGAGCAGACGCGCGAAGCGGCATTCCGGTTTATGGATGCGTTGCAGTTGTGCGTTCGCTCGACGAGTTTGGGCGACGTTTTTACCAGCGTGCTGCACGCCGCCAGCGCGTCGCATCGCGACCTGACGCCGGCGCGACGCGCGGAGTTGGGAATCACCGAAGGGCTGGTGCGGATTTCGGTCGGCATCGAGAATGTCGACGACATTATTGCCGACGTCGAACAAGCGTTATGATCAAGGTCCCGACACAACAGTTGAATGAAATTCGCGAGCACGGCGTGCGGGATTACCCGTACGAATGCTGCGGCTTGTTGCTCGGTCGCTTCAGCGAAGACGGCAAGATCGTCCGCGAGACGTATCCGATCTCGAACGCGCGCGAGGAGAGCGCGAAACGCAATCGATTCCTAATTACGCCGGAAGAGTTGATGAAAGGCGAACGATACGCGCGGAGCCGTGATCTCGAGGTCGTCGGTTTTTATCATTCGCATCCCGACTCACCCGCGGTGCCGTCGAAATACGATCTGGAGCACGCATGGCCCACCTATTCATACATCATCGTCTCTACCAGCCCGGGCGAGGCCACGGATCTGTTTTCGTGGGAGCAGGAGGCGGATCGTTCGCGATTTAACGAGGAGAAAATAGAATGTCAGTAACAATCTCGATCCCAGCACCGTTGCGCCAGTTTGCCGGGGGCCAGTCGCAGATCGTCGTCGAAGCGAAGACGGCAGGCGAAGCGTTGGATTCGCTCACGTCCACGCACAGCGCGCTGCGGCGACATCTCTACAACGATCAAAACATGTTGCGCAACTTCGTCAACGTCTATCTAAACGACGAAGACATTCGTCACGCTTCGGGGCCGGACACGCCGGTGAAAGACGGCGACACGATCATGATCGTGCCGTCGATCGCGGGCGGCGCTGTCGTCGAATCGGAAGTGGGCCAGGAGCTGCCCGAGCTTTCAAACGAAGAGATCATGCGTTACAGCCGTCACCTGATCATGCCGGAGGTGGGCATGCAGGGGCAGCGAAAGTTGAAGGCGTCGAGCGTGTTGATGATCGGTACGGGCGGGCTCGGCGCGCCGGTCGGAATGTATCTCGCGGCGGCCGGCGTGGGTCGGATCGGGATCGTCGATTTCGACGTCGTCGAAGAGTCGAACCTGCAACGTCAGATCATTCACGGCACCAAAGACCTGGGCCGCCGGAAGATCGAATCCGCGCGCGATCGTTTGCGCGATATCAATCCGCACATCGAGATCGAGACGCACGAGTCGCGGCTGACGAGTCATAACGCAATGCAGTTGTTCAAGAACTACGACATCATCGTCGACGGCACTGACAACTTCCCGACGCGCTATCTCGTCAACGATGCGTGCGTGCTGAGTGGGAAGCCGAACGTTTACGGATCGATTTTCAGGTTTGAAGGCCAGGCCAGCGTGTTTTGGGCGGAGAAGGGGGCGTGCTATCGCTGCTTGTATCCGGAACCGCCGCCGCCGGGCCTCGTTCCGTCTTGCGCGGAAGGTGGCGTGCTCGGCGTGTTGCCCGGCATTGTCGGTGCGATTCAAGCGAACGAGACGATCAAGATCATTCTCGGCGCGGAAGACGTGCTGATCAATCGACTGCTGCTGTTCGATGCGTGGACGATGAAGTTTCGCGAGTTCAAACTGCGCAAGGATCCGAAGTGTCCCGTGTGTGGTGAAAACGCAACGGTCAAGAAGCTGATCGATTACGAGGAGTTCTGCGGAATGGCGGCGCACCAGGCGCCCGCGCCCGACACGAAGCTCGAGGAGATCACGGCGACGGAGTTGAACGCGCGCCGGCTGCGAGGAGATGCGTTACAAATCATCGATGTGCGCGAGCCGCACGAGTTCGAGATCGCGCGCCTTCCGGGAACGAAACTGATCCCGCTGGGCCACGTCGTCGGACGCATGAATGAGATCAATCAGGACGTCGAGACGATCGTGCACTGCAAGGGCGGCGTCAGAAGCGCGAAGGCGATCGCGGCGTTGAAACGTGCCGGTTTTCAGGGTCGATTGATCAACCTGAAGGGCGGAATCACGGCGTGGTCGGAAGACGTCGATCCGCGAGTGCCTAAATACTAAACCATTTCGTCACGCGCAGGCGGCGATTTACAGCTTGATCCGCGCAATCCGCGGCAAACCTCAACCTCATCCAGCGAGCTCCAGTAGACTGCCTCGCGGAGGGAGAAACATGAAAAGACGCGAATTTATCACTCAAACCGCAGGTCTCGGTGTTGTCGTGGCCGCCGCGGGCGCGCCCGGCTACCCATTCTCAATAATTCCACCAGTATCGATAGACACATCCGGCAGCAAGCTCACGCCGCCCGCGAAAGGAAAGATCCCGGTCGCGTTTGCGATCTCTGAAGGCGCGACGGTGATCGACTTTGCGGGTCCGTGGGAAGTTTTCCAGGACGTGCATGTTAGTAGCCGCGGCACCAGCATGGACGATCAGATGCCCTTTCAACTGTTAACCGTCGGCGAAAAGATCGAGACGCTCACCGGCTCCGGCGGGTTGAAGCTCGTGCCGGATTACACATTCGAAAACGTGCCCACGCCGAAAGTCGTTGTCGTGCCCGCGCAACGCGGATCGCAGGCGTTGCATGCGTGGCTGCGCAAGATCGCTCCGTCGACAGACCTCGTGATGTCCGTCTGCACCGGTGCGTTTCAACTTGGCAAGGCAGGACTGCTAAACGGCAAGTCGGCGACGACGCATCACGACTTTCTCGATCGCTTCGCGCAAACGTTTCCCGAAGTTACAGTCAAACGCGGTTTGCGGTTTGTCGAAGAAGAGAAGATCTCGACTGCGGGTGGCTTGTCGTCGGGGATCGATCTCGCCCTGCGTGTGGTCGATCGATACTTCGGACGCGACGTAGCGCAAGCGACCGCGACTTACATGGAATATCAGAGCAAGGGCTGGATCGCATGATCGGATGAACAACGGGAATTCGCGCTTGAAGTGGGCGCTGGCGATCATTGCCGTCTGGGCATTTCTCGGCGTGATCTACGCCGGCCCGATTTATATGGAGGTCCGCGCCGAGCGGATGGGCCATGCGGCGTGGCGCGTCTTTGCGTGGGGCATTCTGATATGGGTCGCGTGGGCGCCGCTGACGCCGGCGATCGTCTGGCTCGCGCGGCGTTACTCGCTGATCGACGGGGCGTGGAAGAAGAACCTTTTCGTTCACTTGCCTGGGTTCATTTTGCTCTCGATGGTCCACAGCGCCATCGCGACATGGATTACCTTGAGCATCGATCCCTTCGAAGGCATGGGTGAGAGTCCGAAAACGTTTTGGCCCCGCTTTCTGGGTGGCATGCAGGGATCGTTTCGCTCCGATTTGCTGGTGTACGGCGCGGTGATCGGGATCTGTTATGCGCTCGATTACTACCGCAAGTATCGCGAGCGCGAGTTTCTGGCGACGCGACTCGAAGCGCAACTCGCGCAGGCGCAACTCGACTCGTTGCGCATGCAGTTGCACCCTCATTTTCTCTTCAACACGCTGAACGGCATCGTCGGACTCGTTCGCGATAACAAGAACCAGGCCGCAATCAGCATGCTCGTCGGACTCAGTGACCTGCTGCGTCACACGCTCGAGCATTCATCGCGACAGGAAGTGGAATTGAGGGAGGAGCTCAGCTTCATTAAGCTGTACCTCAGTATTCAGGAGATGAGGTTTTCCGATCGGCTGCGGATTGAGTTCGATATCGATCCGCAGACGGCGAAAGCACTCGTGCCAAACCTCATTCTTCAGCCGCTCACGGAAAACGCGTTGCGACATGGGATTGCTCGTACTGTTGCTTCGGGTGTGGTGGGGATTACTTCCGCTATCGACGACGGTCAGTTGCGGTTGATGGTCTACGACAATGGCGCCGGCTTGCCTGATGATTGGCAGATGAAAGGCAGCGCCGGCATTGGGCTCGCGAACACCGTCGCGCGTTTGCAGCAACTCTACGACGATCAGCACCAGTTTGACATTCGCAACCGCGATGGCGGTGGCGTCGAGGTGCTGATCATGATGCCGTTGAGGATTTCGTCTTAATGCCGGAGAAGATCAAGACGCTGATTGTCGACGACGAGCCGCTCGCGCGGCGCAATCTTCGTGTGTTGCTGGAGCAGGATTCGCAGATCGAGATCGTCGACGAGTGTCGCAACGGGCGTGAGGCGGTGAAGGCCATTAACACGTTGTCGCCGGACCTGATCTTTCTCGACATTCAGATGCCGGAGTTCGATGGGTTCGACGTGTTGGCGCGCGTCGGGCCGGAGCGGATTCAGGCGATCATCTTTGTAACGGCGTTCGATCAGTATGCGTTGAAGGCTTTCGAGGTGCATGCGCTCGACTATCTGTTGAAGCCTTTCGACGACGAGCGGTTTGCTTTTGCGTTGCGGCGGGCGAAGTCGCAGATCGAAGCGCGCGAGATCAATCGCGTGAGTAAACGGCTGCTTGCGTTGCTGGAGGAACGTGAGAGTCACCAGTTCGAGAGTTTGAACAGCGAGAAGAATTATCTGACGCGTCTGATGATCAAGGCTTCCGGGCGCGTGGTGTTATTGAAAGTAGGCGAGATTGATTTCATCGAGGCCGACGGCAACTACGCGAAGTTGCACGTCGGCCGCAAGTCGCATTTGCTGCGCGAGAAGATGCACGATCTTGAAGGGCGGCTCGATCCGGCGAGGTTCGTGCGCATTCACCGCTCGATCATCGTCAACCTCGATCGCATCAAGGAACTTCACCCGCACTTCAACGGCGACTACATCGTCGTCCTGGAAGACGGCCGCCAACTCCGCCTGAGCCGCACCCGCCGCGAAAACCTCGAAGCCCGGTTGAACGCTGTTTCGTAAGATCCGTGTTCAAAGAAAACGCGGATCTACGGCTCATCGTCGCCTTCTTCGCTGACGCGATATTTCTCCTTCTCCTTTTCGCGTTGCAGGTAAGGAATGCCTTTTTCCATCCACTCCGGTGCGGGGGCGCCTTTCAGGTAGTGATCGAAGAACTCCTGTAGACGCCGCGTGTAGTCTTTCTGGTTGATGCGCTTGCGCAAGCCGTGCTTCTCACCGTTGTAGGTAAACATGAAGGCCGGTTTACCGAGACGACGCAAGGCGAGGAAATACTCGATGCCCTGGTACCACGGCACTGCATCGTCTTCGTCGTTGTGGATCATCAGCAATGGCGTCTCGACTCGATCCGCACGGAAGATCGGTGAGTTGTCGAGATATCTCAACGGGTATTCCCAAAGACTTCCGCCAATGCGCGACTGCGAACGTTCGTACTGAAACTGGCGCGGCAGCCCTGTGCCCCAGCGAATGCCGCTGTAAGCGCTCGTCATGTTCGCAACCAACGCGCCCGGCGCCGCAGCTTTGAAGCGATTCGTTTGCGTCACCATGTACGCGATCTGATAACCACCCCAACTATGTCCCTGAATTCCGATCGCTTCCTCATTCACGAAACCCTTGTCGACGACCGCCTGAATTCCCGGCAACACGCAACTCAACGCGCTTGGTCCCGGATATCCGATCGTGTAGACGATGTCGGGCATGTAGACCAGATAACCGTTGCTCACGTAGTACGTCGGATTGATCGACGTGCCTGGCCCAGGATTATTGAACCGGTGCAAGCCCTGTGAGAGGCGCTCGTAGATGTAGACGATCATCGGATACTTCTTCTTCGGATCGAAGTTCTCCGGTTTGAGCAGCAGTCCCTTCAGCGCCACGCCGTCGGTATTCTTGAAATTCACCAGCTCCGCGGTGCCCCAGTTGAACGCCGCGCGTTGTGCGTCGCCGTTGCTGACGCGCTTTAACTCGCGGAAACTGCCGTTGGTCACCCAGATGTCGGGGAACTGATCGAAGCGCGACGCACCGACAATCAGCACGTCGGCGTCTTTCGCTTTGATCGGATTGTTGAAGTCTTTCGACGCCATCAAGAGCTTTTGCGGCGCCGCATCGCTGTTGACTTTGTCGCGATAGAAACCGGTATCGCGTGTCTCTTCGTTTTCCGCTTGCAGGAGCATCGACTTGTCGGGATCGATCCAGCGTTCACGCGGATCGAGTCGCACGTAGCGAAGCGTCGTCTTTTCTTTGCGGCCGACGCCGTCGGTCAGGTTCTTCGTGCGACTGCCATCGGGCGCGATTTGCCAGACGTCGTAACGATCGTAAATCAGCACGTCGGCGTCGTCTTTGGTCCAACCGGCGATGCCGTACGATCCGGGTGTCGACGGCAGGTCGTTCAGCTCGTTGTAGAAGTTTGCGCTGATTCCTTTCGTGAGGTTTGTGACCGCGCCACTCGAGACTGAGTACGAGAACCAGTCTTTGCCGTCGAAGTAGAGCGCGTATTTTGCGTTTGGCGAAAGCGAGACGCCGCCGCGTTGTTTGGTCAGCACGGGCTTGCGCGAACCGTCCGACGTGTTAACGAGGTAGTAGTCAGTGAAACCCGGATCGTAATCGTTCGTGACGCGATCTTTCCGGTAGTCAGATCCGATAGCGTAGCTGCCGTCGTTCGATGGCGAGATGCTGTCCATCGACTCGTCGGCGAGCTGCACAAACTTCTTCTCCTTGAGATCGTAGACGGCGCGATACGAGCGATTGCGTTCCTGCTCGGCGCGCACGCGCTGGATCGGCTGGACGTAGTCGTCTTTCCAATGCCACAGATCGACCAACACCTTCTCGTCAGCGGGAATCTCCTCGTCAGGATTGCGTTCCGGTTCGGGAGGAGGCGCAGTGCCGAGGAACAGATGACTGCCGTCGAGTGAAAAACTCAGGTTCGCGCGTTCGCTGACGACGAGATCCTTACGAAAGCCAGTCCCGGCGACGGACACGATCTCGGTAGCTTGCGGATCTTTGCGGTTCCAGTGATAGACGCGAAACTTCGGTTGCTTCGCTTCGGCGTCGTCTTTGTCGCTGATGAAGGCGAGTTGCGTGTTGTCTTCGTCCCAGGTGAGACGTTGATATTTACCTTTGCCGGTTACGAGGGTTGTTAGGCCGGCCCCCTCGGGTTCCGCAGTGTTAACGGCATGGACGCCGTTAGTCTCCTCTTTGCGCGCGGAAGTTGTGAACACGAGCGTCTTCGCATCTTTGCTGATCGTGAAGTCGAGGGCGTCGGGGAATATGCGCTCAGTGCCTGTGGACGTGTTTCGCAGGACCAGATCGGTGCCGTACTCCTTCTTTTTTGCGTTGCGTCGGGGAGCTTGTGCTTGCGGTGCTGGTGACGGACTTGATTCAGCAGTCGGAGCGGCGGGTTTCTCAGCGGGCTTCGCGGGTGGAGCCTCGAATAAATACGCGATAAAACCACCATTGTCTTCAGGAACGCGGAACGTTTTCACCCTTTCAATCTCGGTTACGTCGCCGTTTGCGAGGTTCATGATCCCGAGACTATTCTTCGGCATGTCTTCGGGTTTCTTCTTGTCTTTCTTCGCTTTGTTCACCTCAGCTTTCGTCGGCTCGATGCCGAAGACGACGAAACGAGTGTCAGCCGTGAACACCGGTCGCACCAGCCGCGCCTGCTCTGCCTGAATCTCCGCAACGTTCGCTCCCGGATCGTCCGGCGGCGGCACCGGCGGACGATACCCGCGGGGCGCCTTCCATTCCACGCCCGTCGCGATGTTCCGCACGATGATCTCGCCATCGCCGTCCTGCGGCATGTACGCGTACGCCACAAACTTACCGTCACGCGAAATCTGTGGCGCCTGGATCGAACGCCACGAGTCGTAATCGCTGTGAGTCAGCGCGCGTTTGGTTGGGGCGGGCGCCGGAGCCGCAGCCGGCCGTTGCGCCTGGACGCCAAGCGTAGAAATCAATAAGACAACCGCACAAAGAAACGAGACGGATCGTTGGGGCTTCATAACGTCACCTCACAAGTTGTGGAATGCTTTTCGAGACGAGAGGGGTACGTTTTAACACGGATGGCACGGATTAGACTAGATCCGTGCCATCCATGAGGTGAGTTTTTTAGAAGAACAACGAGTAGAGCAGCCGGTTCGGCGAGCCGGTGCCAGGGTTCGTCACCACGTTGGTCGTCGCGTTGTTGACGATGGCGTTGCGAATCGTCGTCGACGAAGCTGACGGGTTCGCTTGCTTGTACAACGCAGTCACACCCGCAACGTGCGGTGAAGCCATCGACGTTCCACTCAACGTAGCCGTCGCCGTGTTGGAACTGAACCACGACGACAGGATTCCGGAACCCGGCGCGAACAGGTCGAGACACGTGCCGAAGTTCGAGAATGATGAGCGTGCGTCGGTGGTTGTTGTCGAACCAACGGTGATCGCGTTTGCTGCACGGGCCGGGGACGAGTTGCAAGCATTCGCATTGCTGTTGCCGGCGGCGACCGCGATCGTGACGTTTGCGTTGTGCAGGTTGTTGACCGCTGTATCGAGCGCGGATGAAATTCCGCCGCCGAGACTCATGTTTGCGACGGCTGGGGCGATGTGATTCAAACGCACCCAGTCAACACCGGCGATCACGCCCGAGTTGGAACCCGAGCCGTTGCAATCGAGCACGCGCACGCCACGCGGCATTGAGCTTTTCGCCACGCCGTAGGTTGAACCGCCGATGGTTCCGGAAACGTGGGTGCCGTGGCCGTTGCAGTCCGCGCCGCTGCCACCAAACGCGTCGAACACGTTCGAGGCGCGTCCGCCAAACTGTGTGTGGCTCGTGCGGATTCCGGTATCGATCACATACGCACGAACGCCGGCGCCGGTAAAGTTGTAGGTGTAGGTCGCACTCAATGGACGGTTGCGTTGGTCGATGCGATCGAGGCCCCACGGCGGATTGGTTTGTGTGACGTCCGCGGTGACGACACCGTCCTCTTCAACATACGCGACCCTGAAGTCCTGACTTAGAGCTTCAGCCTCCTCTGGCGTCATTTCGACAGCAAAGCCGTTGATGGCGTGTTGATAGACGTGTTTGAGTTTGCCCTTGTGGTTCGTTGCCAGCTCCGCCGCGATGTAAGGAGCGATCGAGAACAGGCCCCGTTCGCCTACGACTGCATCGTCGAGCACGACGATGTAGCTGTTTTCGATCTTGTTCGCACTCTTGCGGAGCTTATCTTTTTTCGCCTCGGTGGTGCGCAGGGGTGCGGAAAGGAAAATCACCGCGCAAAGGCCTGCCAAAACAAGTAACGCGTAAATCTTTCTCATACTCTTCTTCTCCTCCAGATTGAAAGTAAGGGTGGGTAGAGGCCCGCGCGGGTAGATCGAGCGGGCACGACACTGCCGGTACAAGTCCTTGCGAATAGGAATGGCGTATACATGGCAACGACCGTCAGGGCGAATGTCCTGATATGCGCTTCCGCGGGTAAACTTCAGCGCACATCAGAATCTGATCGGGAGAAATTCGGTTTTGGTTTGGGCTGTTCGTCTGGGACGGGAGGCGACGCAGTATATCCGTGTTTCTGTTGGATGTCTACGAATAGATCACCGGCGCGCGAAGGTCATTAAAGCCCGGATTAAGCTCCGTTCCTTGCAAGATTGGCATGCGTGGTGCATCATAAGACCTGTTAATCCCTTCTCTCGCGCATCAACGGTGATGCGCCCCGTGCCTCGGTGAGTTGGCGGCGGCGTTTTGGATGATTCGAGAGCAGGCTGACCTAAACTACAGAAGCCGCTCAATTTTGAGCATCCGAAACCGAGCTTTCGCTGCTGCCGTTACAACGGAGCCCACTTCGCGAATTCAAGCTTCTTTCACACTCCCGCAAAAACGGGAGAGGAGCAATTAGTCCATGAAACTTTACGTAGGCAATCTCGCCTTTCAAACCTCGAGCGAGGATTTGCAACAGTTATTCGCGCAGGCCGGTACCGTCCAGTCAGCCTCAGTTATCGAAGACCGTGACACCGGACGCTCACGCGGGTTTGGCTTCGTCGAAATGGCTTCCAAGGAAGAAGGTGAAAGCGCAATCTCACAATTCAACGGGAAGGAATTCAACGGCCGCAATTTGACGGTCAACGAAGCTCGTCCACGCGAAGATCGCGGCGGCAATCGTGGCGGCGGCGGTGGTCGAGGTGGTTACGGCGGTGGTAATCGAGGCGGTGGTGGCGGTCGTGGTGGTTACGGCGGCGGCGGCAACCGCGGTGGGGGTGGTGGTGGCGGCTACGGCAATCGCGAACCACGCTGGTAATACGTTCAAAAGATCCGTGCGTGAAAACGGATCAAAGACACAAGATAGATGGAGATGACGAAGATGGATAAGCCAATTTTTACTGTGGGCGAGCGTGTCGAGAAACTCTGCGTGGTGTGTAACGAGGTGCGCGGCCACGTCGTCGTCTCCATCACTAAGCGCGGACAAATCTCACGCGTAAGCTGTCCGAAGTGTGGTCAGCGCAGTGCATTCAAGAGCGGCATCGCGGCTGATGCCGGCGCGTCGCGATCGGCGGCCAAGGCGGGCGCGCCTTATGATCGGACGCGCACCTATCGCGCAGGCCAGTCAATGATGCATCCCACCTTTGGCCTGGGCGAAGTCACGAAGGTTATCGAGCCAGGGAAGATCGACGTCCTGTTTGCAGATCGCATGCGGCGGCTGATCCACTCGCTGCCCGCATCCGAGTAACAGCGCGTGCGCGCGCGGATCTTTCAAAACTACAAAACTAAATATCCATGAGCCTAGATGCTGTTGTCGTTCGCCGTGGGGCGTTACTGACACTGGCGGCGCTATTAACTCTCTTCTTCTTTACAACTGAATCACCCGCACAAAACGGGCCAAGCACTTACACGTTTCTCCGCTGGTGGGTGGCGCTCGACGCGCCGCCCGGATGGGAACATCGAGCGACGGACGCCATCAGGCAATTCATGCCTGGCTGGCAGCGCGATGCGCTCGGCAATCTGATCATGCGCCGAGGCAACGGCAGTCCGCGTCGTGTAGTCGCGTGTGCGTTGGACCGTCCGGGTTTCGCCGTCACCGAGATCACCGACGATGGTTTCCTGCGACTGCGTGAAGTCGGCAGTGGACGATTGCACCCGCTGTGGCAGCAGTTTCATGAAGGACAACGGCTCAAGGTTCTGACGCACAACGGTTCTGTGCCCGCGGTCGCAACGGTGAAGAGCACGCATCTGCAACGCAACCGAGGACCCGCACCGGTCACCACCCTCGATGATATGTGGGTTGACGTTGGCGCCACTTCGAAGGCTGACGTCGCTCGACTCGGTATCCAGATGCTCGATCCGGTCGTGCGCGAAACTTCAGGCGGTTGGGCGTACGAGGGTTTTGTGGCAGGTGAGATGGCGGGTGTTCGCGTTGGTTGCGCCGCGGTGGCAACGGTAGCCGGCGGTGAGGTCACTGCAGGCGAGACGATCTTTCTACTCACAACGTTGCGCAGCTTCGGTCACGACGGTTTGGAAGCGGCACTGCGATCGCTCGGACGCGTCGATCAAGTTACCTTGATCGATCAATCAGCGGACACGACCGCGACGGCCGCATTCTCGCAGCGAGTTGTCGAGAATCCGGCGTATTTGCCGCAGTCCACGGGCGTCACCTCCGTCACAGTGCTTTCGCCAAGAGTGCGTTTTCCCGGTTCGCTGGTCGAGAGTATTAGTCTTTCCGACGCGTATTCCCTGCTGGACGAAGTGAAGAAGCTTGCCGGTATCACGAACCTCAAAACTTCAAATCAGCGTCCGCCCTGGGTGGATTTGCCAGACGGATCTGCTCCGTTGCAGCGAATGGATCAGTTCTCAACCACTGCCGGCATTCTCAAGAAGCTCGCCGATGCGTATTCAGTTTCCGGCCATGAGCAGAATGCTCGCGCGGCGGTGATCGAGGCCCTGCCGCCGTGGGCGCGATCCGCGGCGCGCACCGATACTCACGGAAATCTCGTTGTCGAAGCTGGACCGGATCGCGATCCGGTGATGTTCATCGCACATCTCGACGAAGTCGGATTCGAAGTCACAAACATTGCCGATGACGGTACCGTCTCACTCCGCACGCGTGGCGGACTCTATCCTTCGCTCTGGGAAGGACAACGCGCCGTGCTTCACTTCGATCCGCCATTCACTGACAACAGCCGGCCCAGGGACTTGCAAGGCGTCTTCGTCCCGCGCGAGTCGGCTACGACAAAACAACCGGAAGCGTTGACGGCATGGTTTGGTCGCGACGGCGCTGCTTTGAAAGCACTCGGAGTCGTTAGCGGACTTGCGGTGACGTCTGACAAAGAAGCTACTCGCTTAGGAGCCTCTCGCTTCACGGCACGCGCGCTTGACGATCGTGCCGGTTCGACCGCGCTTATTCTTGCTGCCCGGCGTATCAATCCTGCATCACTGAAACGCAAAGTGATCCTGGCGTGGTCCGTCAACGAAGAAACGGGACTCCAGGGCGCGATTGCGATGGCCAAACGTTACGGCGCATCGGTGAAGCGCGTCTTCAGTATTGACACGTTTGTTTCGTCTGATTCGCCACTCGAGACGACGCGGTTCGCCCACGCGCCACTCGGGCAGGGCGCGGTCATTCGCGGGCTCGACAACTCCTCGATCGCGCCGCCTGCCGAAATCGATCGAATCCTGAACCTCGCGCGGTCGCAGAACATTCCGCTGCAAGTCGGCGCGACCAACGGCGGCACCGACGGTTCTGACTTTATTCGTTATGGCGTGCTGCACGTCGGGTTATCATGGCCGGGACGTTACAGCCATTCGCCGGTTGAAGTGCTCGATCTCAGAGATTTGCAGGCGCTGGAAAGATTGATCTATGCGCTCGCGGTCGCACCCTGATTCGCGTCAGCCGTGAAAATACTTGTCGTTCTACTGCTGCTGATTCCCACGCAGGTCTCTGCGCAACGAGACCTCACGCGCTACGTCAATCCATTCGTCGGTACCGGCGGGCACGGTCACACGTTTCCCGGCGCGATCGTGCCGTTCGGCATGGTCCAACTCAGTCCCGACACGCGACTCACGGGCTGGGATGGCTGCTCGGGTTACCACTACTCCGATTCGGTTGTCTACGGATTCAGTCACACGCACCTCAGCGGCACGGGCATTTCCGACTACGGCGACATTCTGTTGACGCCCACCGTTGGTGACCGCCCAACTTCGACTTCGCGCTTCAGCCATCAAAATGAAAAAGCGTCGCCGGGCTATTATTCAGTGCGCCTCGACGACGACAACATCCTCGTCGAACTCACGGCAACTGCGCGTGCGGGGATGCATCGTTACACCTTTCCTTCAACGAGCGAGGCGCGCGTCGTACTCGATCTTGCGCACCGCGATAAAGTTATCGATTCAGGTTTGAAGATCGAAGGTAAGACAGTACTTGGTTGGAGACGTTCGCGAGCATGGGCGCAAGATCAGGTTGTTTATTTTGCCATCGAGTTCTCGGAACCATTTACTGAACACGGATTGGATAACCTGAAATCCGCGTTCCTTTTTGACGCCCGAAATGGAAAGCCGGTTCTCGTGCGCGTCGGCATCTCCGCCGTAAGCACCGACGGAGCGCTCCGCAATCTGCACGCGGAGATGAATCATTGGGATTTCGACAAGATCCGTTCCGACGCAACAGCCCTGTGGAATCGCGAGCTCAGCAAGATCACGGTCAGCGGCGGCACCGATGCCCAGCTCACAAACTTCTATACCGGTCTTTATCACGCGATGACCGCGCCGAACATTTTTATGGACGTCGACGGTCAGTATCGCGGACGCGACTTCAAGATCCACCAGGCGACCGACTTCACGAATTACACCGTGTTCTCGTTGTGGGACACGTTTCGCGCCGCCCATCCGCTTTACACCATCATCGACACGAAACGCACACGCTATTTCATCAACACTTTTCTCGCGCAGTACGAGCAAGGCGGACGTCTACCCGTTTGGGAACTCGCGGCCAACGAAACTGACACGATGATCGGCTATCACGCCGTCTCGGTGATCGCCGATGCTGCGGTTAAAGGCATCGACGGGTTCGATCTGAAGAAAGCGTATGCCGCGATGAAGCACAGCGCCGAGTTGCGCCATTACGGTCTCGGCGCCTACAACGACAACGGCTTCATCAGCACGGAAGACGAACGTGAATC
>Ga0111539_10006860_pt1 | contig 14632 bp, 15 predicted proteins | sample RhiMethybrSRZTD1_FD_79667 | JGI IMG/M metagenome (GOLD analysis project Ga0111539, IMG submission 79667) | Populus rhizosphere microbial communities from Tennessee, USA - Rhizosphere MetaG P. TD hybrid SRZTD1 (version 2) (version 2) | ecosystem: Host-associated > Plants > Roots > Rhizosphere >... | reverse complement strand
TCGCGCCAACCGCCGGCCCCTCGGCACTGACTGTCTTTTAGCCCCCTGGTATGTGAGGGCTGGCCCGAGAGCTCGGGCACCTCGGGTACGGTGGCGCCTATGGCCGAAGTGGTCGAGGCACGCGACCTCACCGAGCCTTCACAGGATGGCTGGGCCGTGGACTACCGCATTCGGCGGGAAGACGGCCAGGAGCTCCATGCCGAGGTTCGCTGCTGGGAAAAGGCGCACGTCGCTGCCGAGCACGCAGCAAACGCCCAGGCTCTTGCGGCGATCGCGGACCGGGGCAACGCTGCCGCGCTCGAGTACGCGGAGCTGGTCGAGTCGCCGGCGACACGCGGTGCGGTGCTGATCTCGATCTGGTTCGACCCCGCCGACGAGGGCAAGTTGCGCCGTCGCGTCAGCTACGAGCGCGCCCTGGCCTAGCCTCATTCAGGGCGGCAGCAACATCTGAATCATCCCCTCTGGACGATGTGACTCCTTGGGTCGGGGCCGAGGATCTGGCTGCATCTCGGGCACGAGCCTGGATACCTATGGCCAGATTCCGGCATAGCAAGGGGGCACCGAGGTGATCGACGTACTCGCGATCACGACCGTCGACCTTGCACGTGTCCAGTTCGCCACAACGTCGCTCTACCACTTCCTGTTCGTCCCGCTGACCCTGGGGCTCGCGCCGCTGGTCGCGATCATGCAGACGCTGTGGTACAGGTCGGGCGACGAGGCGTGGCTTCGGCTGGCCCGCTTCTTCGGGACGCTCATGCTGATCAACTTCGTGATCGGTGTCGCGACGGGACTCGTGCAGGAGTTCCAGTTCGGGATGAACTGGTCGGTCTACTCGAAGTTCGTGGGCGACGTGTTCGGTGCTCCGCTCGCGATCGAGGGGCTCGCCGCGTTCATGCTCGAATCGGTGTTCCTAGGGCTCTGGATCTTCGGCTGGGACCGATTGTCGAGGGGCGTCCACCTCGCGACGATCTGGCTCTTTGCGCTCGGGAGCTGGGCTTCCGCGTTCTTCATCATCAGCGCCAACTCCTGGATGCAGCGGCCCGTCGGCTCGACCGTCACCGACGGCCGTGCGGAGCTGACGGACGTGTGGGAGCTCTTCTCGAACCGCTTTGCGATCTGGGCCTACATCCACGTGCTGCTAGTGGGGCTCACGACGGCGACGGTCGTGATCTTCGGCGTCGCCTGCTGGCACCTCGTCCGCGGCCGGAACCAGGAGCTCTTCCGGCACGCGGCGAAGCTCGCGCTGATCGTCGGCGTCCCGATCTCGGCCGTGAACCTCGGAGTCGGCAGCCAGATGGGCGTCGTCGTGACCAACTACCAGCCGATGAAGATCGCCTCGACGGAGGCGCAGTGGGACACCTGCCAGCCCTGTGCGTTCTCGCTGTTCCAGATCGGCGGCTTCACGGAGGACGACCAGACACCGTCGTTCTCGATCCAGGTCCCGCACCTCCTGTCCGTCCTCGCAACCCTTTCCTGGGACGGCGAGGTACAGGGGATGAACGAGCTGCAGGCGGCGGAGCAGGGCCAGTACGGCGCCGGCGACTACATTCCGCCGACGCGGACGACCTACTGGAGCATGCGGATCATGGCGTACGCCGGCACGCTCGTCTTCCTCGTGTTCGCGCTCGGGGCGTTTCTCTACCGGCGGGGGAAGCTGGCGTCGACGCGCTGGTTCCTCTGGCTCGGCGTCGCGGCGATCCCGCTTCCCTACTTCGCGGCACTCGCCGGCTGGGTGCTTTCGGAGGTCGGTCGCCAACCGTGGATCGTCTGGGGGCTGCTGAAGACTGCAGAGGCCAACTCACCGAGTGTCTCGACGGCCACGATCGCCACCAGCCTCGGGACATTCGTCGTGCTCTACGCCGCGCTCCTGATCGTCGATGTCGTCCTCATGCGGCGCTACGCGCGGGTCGACCCGCCCGAGGTCGGCGGCGAGGGTGACGAGTTCGCGCTCCCGGCGGTCACGTACTGATGGATCTCGAGACCTTCTGGTTCTGCCTCATCGTCGTCGTCTGGGCGATGTACTTCCTGCTCGAAGGGTTCGACTTCGGGGTTGGCATGCTGCTCCCGTTCGTCCCGCGGGACGACGAAGAACGGAGCACCGCGCTGCAGACGATCGGACCGGTCTGGGACGGCAACGAGGTCTGGCTGGTCGTGGCCGGCGGCGCAACGTTCGCAGCGTTTCCGGCCTGGTACGCGACGATGTTCTCGGGCTTCTACCTCGCGCTTCTGCTCATCCTCTTCTTCCTGATCGTCCGGGTGGTCTCGTTCGAGTGGCGCTCGAAGAGCGAGACGCCCGGGTGGCGGAAGACATGGACATGGGCGAACACCATCGGCAGCTTCGGGGCGTCGCTTCTCTGGGGGATCGGGCTGTCGTGCCTCGTGTACGGCGTCCCGATCAACTCGGACGGCGACTTCACCGGCAACCTCCTGGATCTCTTCAGTCCGTACAGCCTGTTCGCCGGAATCGCCGTCGTGGCGCTCTTCGCGTTCCACGGCGCGACGTTCCTCTCGCTCCGCACGGTCGGCGAACTGCGTAGTCGCGCCGAGGCGGCCGCCCGAAGACTTGCGATCCCGGCCGCCGCCCTGGGCGCGGCCTACCTTGCATGGACCGTCGCGGTCGCGGTCGACCGCAACGACAAGGATTTCTTCCCGCCGGCGCTCCCCGCCGCGATCGGGATCGCGGCTCTCGCTCTCGCGGTCGTCTTCCTCTACACGGGCAGGAGCGGGCGCGCGTTCGCGATGACAGCCCTCGGGACCGTCTCGCTCGTCGCCACGCTGTTCGTCAGCCTGTACCCGCGCGTGATGGTGTCGAGCACGGAGTTCGAAAACAGCCTGACCGTCGACGGCGCTGCGTCGTCGCATTACGCGCTCCAGGTCATGAGCGTGATGGCGCTGATCTTCGTCCCGCTCGTGCTGCTGTACCAGGGCTGGACGTACTACGTGTTCCGCGCGCGCCTGGGCGGCGAGGAGATCGAGGACCCGGTCGACCTGATCGCACGCGAGACCGGCTCGTAGGACGGCCGTGCCGCTTCTAGACCCGCGCCTGGTCCGCCGCGCGGATTCGGTGCGCACGCTCCTCGCCGTCGACATCGTGCTCGGCGTCGCAGCGTCGCTGCTCGTGCTCGTCCAGGCCGTGTTGATCGCGACCGTCGCGGCGCGCGCGTTCGACGGCGCGTCGTTGGGTGAGGTGACCACGCCGCTCGTCCTGCTCGTCGCCGCCACGACCGGCCGGGGCGCCGCCGCCTGGGGCTTCGAGGTGGCCGGGCGCCGCGCAGCGAACGACGTCCTCGCGGAGCTGCGGCTCGACCTCGTGGAGCGGCGGCTGCGCGATCAACCGGCCGGGCTCGACGGGGCCGAGAGCGGCGAGGTGGCGGCGGCGGCGGTCTCGGGCGTCGACTCGCTCGAGACGACTTTCGCGCGCTCGCTGCCGCAGGCCGTCCTTGCCGTGGCCGTGCCGCTCGCGGTGCTGGCCTTCGTGGCGTGGATCGATCCCGTCTCGGCCGGCGTGATGCTGCTCACCCTGCCGCTCGTGCCGGTCTTCATGTGGCTGATCGGCCGCTACACCCAGCAGCGCGCCCGCGCGCGCTGGCAGGCACTCGCGCTGTTGTCGAGCCATTTCCTCGACGTCGTGCGCGGGCTGCCGACCCTCCGGGCCTTCAACCGCGGCGAGGTGCAAACCGAGCGGATCCAGGCCGTGAGCGAGGAGTACCGGCGCACGACGATGGGCACGCTGCGGGTCGCCTTCCTGTCCGGCTCCGTGCTCGAGCTCGCCGCGACGATCGGGATCGCGCTCGTCGCCGTCACCGTCGGCGTCCGTCTCGTCGAGGGCAACCTGGGCTTCGAGGCGGGGCTGACCGTGCTCGTCCTCGCGCCGGAGCTCTACCTGCCGCTCCGGAACCTCGCGGCGCAGTTCCACGCGAGCGCCGACGGGCTCGCCGTGGCGGGGCGGCTCCTCGATCTCGTCGACGTCGCCGCGCCGCGTCGGCTCGCGGCTCCTCCCGCCCCTAGCCCGCAGAGCGCCCCTGTTCGGCTCGAGCAGGTCTCGTTCGCGTATCCAGCGCGGGCGGGAAGCGTGCTCGACCGGGTCGACCTCGAGCTTCAGCCCGGCGAGATGGTGGCGCTGGTCGGCCCGAGCGGCGGCGGCAAGAGCACGATCGCCGCCTTGCTCCTGCGGCTCGCCGAGCCGACGGCCGGACGGATCGCAGTCGGATCGGTCGATCTGGGCGACTGCTCGCCCGAGTCCTGGCGCGCGCACCTCGCGTGGCTGCCCCAGCGCCCGACGCTCATCCGCGGCACCGTCGCGGACAACATCCGGCTCGGGGACCCGGAAAGTCCTGACGACCGCGTGCGGAAAGCTGCGGGAGCCGCCGGCGCCGATGCCTTCATCCGCGCGCTTCCCGACGGCTACGACACGCTCGTCGGTGAAGGCGGGCGGCCGCTCTCCGCCGGCGAGGTCCAGCGCATCGCGCTCGCGCGCGCCTTCCTCCGCGACGCGGCGCTCGTGATCCTCGACGAGCCCACGGCCAACCTCGACCCGGCAAGCGCCGAGCTCGTCAGCGAGGCGATCGAGCGCATTCGCGTCGACCGGACCGTGCTGTTGATCGTCCATCGGCCCGAACTCGCTGCGCGCGCAGACCGGGTCGTGCACCTGTACGACGGACGGATCGTCGAGCCTGCGGCGGTGGCCGCATGATCGCGACGATCGGGCGCCTGGTCGACTTCGCCGGCGTCCCGGCCCGACGGCTCGTCCTTTCGGCTGCGCTCGGCGTCCTCGTGTTCGGCTTCGGGGTCGCGCTCATGACGTCGGCGGGCTACCTGATCTCGCGCGCCGCCGAGCAGCCTCCGATCCTCTCGCTCACGGTCACGATCGTGCTCGTCCGCTTCTTCGGGCTCGCGCGCCCCATCGCCCGCTACCTCGAGCGCCTCGCCTCGCACGACGTGGCGCTGAGGGCGCTCGGGCGCACACGCACGCGGGTCTACGAGCGGGTCGAGCCGCTCGCCCCCGCCCAGCTCGAGGGCTACCGACGGGGCGAGCTCCTCGACCGCGTCGTCGGCGACGTGGATTCGCTCCAGGGGTTCTATGTCCGCGGCCTGATGCCCCCGGTCGTCGCAGTCGCCGTCGGAGCAGCCTGCGTCGCGGTCGCGGCGGCGATCCTGCCGCTCGCGGCTGTAATCCTCGCCCTCGGTCTGGTCGCCGCAGGCGCCCTCGTGCCGGCGCTGACGGCTGCGGTGAGCCGCTCGGCCGATCGACGCCGCGCCCCTGTGCGCGCAGAGCTCACCGCCGAGCTCGTCGAGCTGCTGCGCAGTGCGCCCGAGCTCGTCGTCTTCGGACGTGAGGAAGCGACGCTGGCGCGCATCCGCTCGCTCAACCGCGAGCTTGCGCGTCTCGGGCGGCGGGAGGCGCTCGTCGGGGGCCTCGGCGACGCCCTCTCGATCCTGATCGCGGGCTTGACGGTCGCCGGCGTGCTCGCCGTGGCGACGACGGCCCATGCGACGAGCGAGCTCGACCGCGTTCTCGTCGCCACGCTGGCCCTGCTCGCTCTGTCCTCCTTCGAGTGCGTCGCGCCGCTCCAGGCGGCCGTTCGGGAGCTCTCCGCCACCCTCACCGCCGGCCGACGCGTGTTCGAGCTCGTCGACCGCGAGCCGGCCGTACGCGATCCGGACGAGCCTGGGCCGGCGCCCCGCGCCGGGGTCGTCGCACTCGAAGACGTGACCGTCGACCACGTCCAGGGGCTTACCGCCTTTCGCCTCCCGCTCGAGCCCGGACGACGAGTCGCCCTCGTCGGCCCGAGCGGAATCGGCAAGACCACCGTCACGCACCTGCTCCTACGCTTCCTCGACCCGGACGAGGGCCGCGTCACGCTGTCGGGCGTCGATATTCGCGACCTCCGTCAGCGCGACGTACGGGCGACGTTCGCGCTCGCCGGGCAGGACGCGCACCTCTTCAACGCCAGCATCCGCGCGAATCTCCTGCTCGCGCGCCCCGGCGCGAGCGACGCGGAGCTCGAGGATGCGCTCCGCCGTGCGCGGATCGACGAGTGGGTCGCTTCGCTGCCGGACGGCCTCGACACGCTCGTCGGCGAGGAGGGAACAGCGCTTTCGGGCGGTCAGCGCCAACGGTTGACGGTGGCTCGAGCGCTCCTGGCCGACGCGCCCGTGCTCCTGCTCGACGAGCCGACCGCGCATCTCGACCCCGAGACGGCGACGAGGCTCGTCGAGGATCTCCTGGCCGCCGCCGGTGATCGCTCGGTCCTGTTGATCACCCACCGCGAGGAGGGCCTCGGGCTCGTCGACGAGATCGTCCGGTTGGGATGACGATCCGAGGCCCGCCGGGTCATACGGTCCCCTCCATGTCCGACGCCGTCGCTGCCGGTCAGACCCCGGCCGAGGGGGCCCGCACCGCGGTCGCCGAGCCCAACCGGCTGATGGTCTCGAGGCGCCTCTGGCTGTGGGGCATCCTCGCCTGGCGCAGGTACGGCCGCGCACGAGCGGCGGAAGGCGCGTGACGGCGTCGGACGCCGACGAGCAGCGCTCCGGCCTCGCCGCGGCGGCCGGCCGCGCCGCGTTCTTCCCAGCCCGGGCAGCGGCGCAGGTTTGGCGTGGACGACTCGAGGAAGCCGCCGAAGACGTCCTGTCCGCGCCCGAGATCGCCCGGGTCATCGACCGGGCACTCGAGGGACCGTTACCCGAGGAGTTCGCGCGCTCCCTCGCCCGGCACCGCGTCCTCGAGCGCATCGTCGCCGAGCTCGCGGCGAGCGGTGAGCTCGAACGCCTTGCGAACGCCGCACTTGCGAGCCCGCAGACGCTGGACCTCACCGACCGGGTGCTGGCAAGCGACGAGACGCAACGCGTCCTGCGCCACGTCGCCTCGAGCCCCGAGCTGCGCGATGCGATCGCCCGGCAGACAACGGGGCTCGCCGAGGACGTGGTCGGCGGCGTCCGGGCCTCGGCACCGCGCCTGGACGACCGCATCGAACAGGCCGTGGGGCGCCGGACACGAGCGGAGCGACCGCCCTATGCGGGGATCGCGACTCGCGCGCTCGCGCTTGCGACGGATGCGGCTCTGGCAACCGCCCTCTTCATGTCGGTCACCGGGCTGGCCGCCCTCGTCGCCTCGCTGGTCGGAGGCCTGCGTCCGCAATGGCTCGTCGGCGTGCTCCTGCTCGTCGGCTGGGTTGTGATCGCCGGGGGATACTTCGTGCTCTTCTGGAGCTCCGCGGGCCAGACCCCCGGAATGCGCCTGCTGCGGCTGCGCGTGCGGACGGCGGCGGGCCGCGCGCCGTCGGTCGGCCGATCGATCGTGCGCGTGATCGGCCTGGTGATCGCGATCGTTCCTTTGTTCCTGGGCTTCCTGCCGGTTCTCTTCGACGAGCGCCGGCGGGGGCTGGCGGACTTCATCGCCGGAACCACAGTTGTGTACGACGACGGCTAGGTCTCTACCCTGATCCGGCCCGAGCGCTCGTGCGTGAGTCCCGCCCCGGCCCAGTCGACCACTGCCTTGGCGCGATCCTCGTTGGTCGGAAGCAGCGCGAGATGCACGGTGCCCCAGGCCAGCTGGGCCTTCTTGCCCTTCATCGTCTTGCCGCCGAGCATCTGCACCACGGCCGCACCACGACCGATCGCCGCCATCGTGCCCTTGTCCTTGTATTTGAACGGCTTCGTCTCCTTGCCGGCGACGAGCCGCGCGATCGTCTCTCCCGCGTGCTCGCCGGACTGCAGCGCCACGGAGCCGAGCTGCGGCAGCACCTGCTGCGTCTTGGTGTCGGTGATCGCGGCAATGTCGCCCACGGCGTACACCTCAGGGTGCTCGGCGATCCGTAGCTCTTCGTCCACACCGATCCGGTTGCCTCGTTCGAGCTCGAGGCCGAGCGAGCGGATGAGCCCGTTGCCTTGCAGACCCGCGCCCCAGACGAGTGTGTGCGCCGGAAGGACCGTTCCCGACTTCAGCGTGACCCGTTCAGGCGCGATCGACTCGACCACCTCACCCGTCGTGACCTCGACGCCGCGCTTCTCCAGCGCCTCGACCGTGTAGGCGCGGAGGTTTTCCTTGAACATCGCGAAGATCTCCGGAGACGCCTCGACGAGCGTGATCCTGGCCTGCTCCGACGACACGTCCGGGTAGTCCTTGCGGAAGACACCGCTGTAGAGCTCGGCCAGCGCCCCCGCAGTCTCGACGCCGGTCGGCCCGCCGCCGACGACGACGACGTTCAGTGCTCCGTCCTCGATGAGGCTCGGTCTGCGGTCGGCCGACTCCCACCGCTCCAGGACGTGGTCCTTGAGGCGCACCGCGTCGGCCAATGTGTAGAGCGGGAACGCGTGCTCGACCGCCCCTTCCACACCGAAGAAGTTCACCTCGGCGCCGAGCGCGAGCACGAGGTAGTCGTAGCTCAGCGGCTCGACCTCCGAAAAGCGGACCTCGCGCGCATCGAGGTCGATGGCCGTCACCTCGTCCTGGCGGACCCGGACGTTGTCCTGCTTGTGAAAGAGGTCGCGGATCGGGTGTCCGACTGCAGGCTGCTCGAGCAGCCCGGTCGCGACCTGGTACAGGAGCGGCTGGAAGGTGTGGTAGTCGTGCTTGTCGACGAGCACCACGTCGACGTCGCTCTTCGAGAGTTTCTGGGCGGCGCCGATGCCGGCGAAGCCGCCACCCAAGACGAGGACGCGGGGACGGCCGCCGTTCGTGTCGGGTGGAGCGCTCAAGCCGACGCCAACATATCCCCGAGCCGCCTATCCGTCCTCACCCGAAGCGGATGAATCCGGCTGAAGGGAGAACCCTAGGAACCCGCACCCTTCCGCCGCACGGGCGGCGTCGGCACCGACCAGCTCCAGAAGGTGTGACCGCGCTCGCAGCGGTACTCGCGGTACCGCGTGAACAGGCGGGCATTGCCGGTGGGGGACGCCGGAGCCTGGCAGATCGTGCAGCGCCGAGCGCTCGTGCTCATGTGCGCACCCTACTCGTGCCCGGCCGAGGCACGGCGCGCGATCCAGGTCGCGCTCAGAGCGGAAGCGTCGGCGGGACGCTCGGAGTAGCCGTCCCTGACCGCAGTCACTTCGAAGCTCGCGTCGACCAGCGCAGACTGCAGGTCGGCGGCCCGATGAAAGTACTGCCGGTGGTGCTCGCTGAAGGCACCGCTGCCGTACAACGGAACGATCTCGATGCGCGTGTCGCACGTACGCGCGCTGGTGTCGACGACGCTGCTGATCAGGAACCGATGCTCACCCTGCTCGCCGCGCACGACAGGTCGAGAGGCCGTGAACGCCATCATCGCGTCCGTGTGCACGTCGAAGACGAGCCATCCGGCCGGGCGTAGGCGAAGGGACAGGGCGGCGAGCGTCGAGCGGAGATCGGCCGGCGTGAGGTAGTTGAGGCCGTCAAAGGTGCAGACCGCGGCGTCGTAGACGCCGTCGACGGCCAGTGCGGGAAGCGTCGACCGTACGAGCCGCACCTCCGGCGGGAGCCGTCGACGTGCGCGCGCGAGCATCGCCTCGGAGCCATCGAGGCCGACCACCTGGTAACCCAACGCAGCCAGCTCACCTGCGAGCAGCCCGGTGCCGCAACAGACGTCGAGCACGTCGTGCACGCCGTGCTCGTCATCGCTCCAGAGCTCGTGGAGGAAGGAAGCCCAGGCGCCATGGCAGGGATCGACGACGATCTCGTCGTAGACCCCCGCCAGCCTGGTGTACGCCTCGACCTGGGCCACGCGGCCCGGACGAACCGCGCCTAGATTCCCAGGAGCTTCGCCTTCGCCGCGGCGAACTCCTCGTCCGTGAGCACTCCCTGGCTGTGGAGCTGGGCCAGTTTCTGCAGTTCCGCCGTGTTGTCCGGCGCCGCAGGAGCCTGCTGGGCCTCATAGGCCTGCTGCTGCGCCATCTGCTGGTCGTAGGCCGCCTGGTCCTCCCCTGCCCACCGCTCGTTCTGCCGGCGCGCCACGCGGCCGGACACGGCGGTCGCGGTCCCGGCGACGACCGCCGTCCTTGCCGCCATACGCAAAAGTCCCATGTCGTTTCCTCTCTTCGGTGCTGGACGTTACCCGGCCGGAAGCGCGGCTTTGACGACCTCGGCGGGGATTCGGATCGAGTCGATCAGCACGGCGTCCGCGGCCTCGAGCGCCGAGACCACCTTCCTGGCCCACACGTTCTCGAACGCGATCAGCAGCGCCGAGCTGTTGGCGGGCAGGTCCTCGCTGACCTCGTCGGCATCCTCCTCGTTGAGCGAACCGGGCTCGGTGACGGCGATCTCCGCGAAAGCGGCGCCCTCCTGGTCGAGATCCTCGATCGCGACCGTCGTCACGATGCCGTCCGCGTCCTTCATCACGAAGAGCAGGTCGAGAACGCGGATCGTCTCGTTGTCCACGAGCTCTCCGATCGCGGGTGCTATCCGGCCTGTGAACTTGTTGCCGGGGAAGCCGATGATGTAGACGTCGACAGGGCCGACTTCCATAGTCTCTCCTTCGTTCGAACTGGACTGAGCCTACCCAGTGTCGGGTGGCCGGGCCATCAGAATCCTCCACACGTGCGGGGATGCGCCACAACGTGGATTAGATCATCGCGAACCGCCGCTTCTCTTCATCCCAAAGGGTTGAAAGGGGCCCAGCGTTCTCTCGCCCGAGGTCAGATGTGTATCGCCACTAACCCGTAGCCACCAGGGAGATCACGCGGTCGCCCGATTCGAGCTCGAGCGGCCGGCCGTCTGCCGCGACGGTCAGGCGCCCGTCCGGCGTGACCGCGAAGAGCGGTGTCCCGTCCGAGGCGTCCCCCGCACTCCCGGTCACGATCCGCGCTCCATCCGCAAACCGGCGGTCGAGCTCGGCGAAGGTGAGCGAGCGGTCGCCCAGGATGCCTCTCTCCCTGGACGGCGGGAACAGATCGGGCTCCTCCGGATGCGGGGCGACGCGAAACACGTGCCGGTGCCCGAGCTCGTCTCGAAGCTCGGCGGCGCCGAGCGTGTTGAAGTCGTCATTGCGGGTGAGGAGCAGCGCGTCGGTGACCTCCTCCAGCTCCTCCTCGCGACTGATCGCGTCGACCATGATCCGCCCGCGATCCGCGGCGAAGCCGGCGTCCCGAGCGGCTGTCTGATCCTCGACCGGCCCGACCCACAGGCGAACCGCGACCCCCGACCGCTCGAGCGCGGACGCGATCTCGCGAGCCCACGGGTGACCGCCGACGATCAGCACCAGCTCGCGTCCCACGCCTGCCACCCCGAGCAGCCGCGCGATCGGCGTGGCCGTGAGGCCGTAGACCACGACCGTCCCGAAGATCGCCACGAACACGAGCGGGAGCACCTTGTCCGCGCCCTCCACGCCCTGCGCGGCCAGCTTCGGCCCGAAGGCGGACGCCGTCGCGCCGGCGATGATGCCGCGCGGCGCCATCCAGGCGATGAACGCGCGCTCGTGCAGGGTGAAGGGCGAACGTGCGGTCGACAGTGCGACGGCGAGGGGTCGAACGACGAGCAGCATGACCGCGAGGAGCACGAGCGCTTCCGGCAGCACGGACCGCACCTCGTCCGGCGATACCGAGGCCGCGACGAGCACGAACAGGACTCCGATCAACAGCCGGACGAGCGTCTCCTGGAACTCGAAGAGCGACAGGCTGATGTCGATGCCGCGTTGGTTCGTCACCACCATGCCCATGAGCACGGCGGCCACGAGGCCCGCGTCGTCGCGGATCAGGTCGGCGGCGACCACCGCCGCGACGACCACCATGAGCGTCGCCGGGACGACCATCCGCGGCGCGCTGCGCTGGACCTCGCGGAGCAGGAGCCACAGCGCCGGCGCGGCCACCACCGCGACGAGCGCGCCGACGCCGAGGTCGAGCAGCATCTCGCCCGGCTGCCAGCCCTCGCCGGAGCTGACGCCCGTGAACACGATCACGCCGAGCAGCGCACCGATGGGATCGACGAGCGTGCCCTCCCACTTCAGGACGGAACGGACGTCGTGCGTCGGCCGGATGAAGGCGAGCAGCGGCAGGACGACCGTGGGGCCCGACACGACGAGGATCGCCCCGGTCATCAGCGCCACGCCGCGGTCCATGTCGTCGAACAGCAGCATGAGCGTCGCCGTGATCCCGAGCCAGGTCACCAGCGCCCCGATCGTGATCAGGCGCACGACCGCGTTGCGCACCGCCGGCACGATCTCGTGGAACGACAGGCGCAGCCCGGCCTCGAACAGGATCACGCCCACGGCGATCGTCACGAACGGCTGGTACAGCGCTCCGAGCAGCTCGTCCGGATGGACGTCGTCGGTCGCGATCCCGGCGAGGAAGCCGGCCGGGAGCAGCACGACGATCGCGGGCACCCGGAGCGGTCGCGCGACCAGCTGCGCGGCGATCGCCAGGACGAGCACGAGCCCGAGGCCGAAGAGGATCTGGTCGGAGGTCACCCGGGGTGCCTTCTCGGTCCGGCGCCAATACGGGCTACGTGCAGGCTCGACTCAGGGCAAGCGTTCCTGGTGGAACTTCTCCTTGTCCTCCTCGCGCCAGCGCGCCTCGTAGGCCTCGGCTTCCGCGAACTCCTGCTCCGCTCGCGCTTCCGCGTCCTCACCTGGCAGAACCTCGCCCGCGGCCGTCTTGCGACGCACCGCCATGAAGGCGATGAGAACGAGCGGGACCGCGACCAGCGCCATGAGGATCCAAGGGATCATCCTTCGCAGCGTACAGCGACTGCCCTCTCGCTCAGGCCGCCGACGCCGTGTCCTCGGCGTGGTAGGCGGCTAGCAGCCGCTCCTCCTCTTGCTTCTTCGGGAAGCAGAAGAAGACGAGGACGGCGCCGACGAGGATCGCGACCACGCCCGCCGTGTAGGCCCACTGATCGCCGTCGAGGAATGCCGTCTTCGCGCCGGCGATGATGGTGTCCTGCATCGAAGCGGGATACCTGGACGCAGTGTCGGCGGCGCTCGAGAACGACTTCGTCAGCTCGGCCTGTGTGCTCGCCGTGACGTCCTCGCCGGAGCTCGCGATGAGCGACCCCGCCGCGGAGGCGTACCCAGCGGTGAGTAGCGCACCGAAGATCGACTGCATGATCGCCCCACCCAGGTCGCGCTGCAGGTCGGCGGTGCCCGACGCCATGCCGGCGCGGCGAACCGGAACCGAGCTGGTGAGCGAGTGCGACGCAGGGGTGCCTGCCAACCCGACCCCGACGCCGATGAACACGTACGCGATCCCGATCTCCCAGTAGGAGCTCCCCTCCTTCCAGAGGAGAAGCATCGTGACGAACGCGAGCAGGAGGAACACGTAGCCGCACAACAAGGTGAAGCGCGCGCCGCGCGCCTCGACGAGCTTGGCCGAACGAGGCGCGACGAGGACCATGAAGACGACCGCGGGCAGGATTGCCGCGCCGGCTTGGAGCGTCGAGTAGCCGAGGACGTTCTGCAGGTACTGCTGGCTGACGAACGCCGCGCCCATCAGCGAGCCGAAGACGATGATCCCGGCGCAGGCGGCGACCCAGAAGGTCCTGCGAGCGGCGACCTCCAGGTCGTAGAGCGGATTCTTCGCGCGGCGCTGACGTAGGAAGAAGGCGGCGAGCGCCGCGGCGGCGATCGCGGCGAGAACGAGGGTCAGCGTTCCTTTGTTCGGGACGGGCGCGAAGTTGATCGACAGGATCAGCGAACCGACCAGTACGAGCGACAGGATGCCGCCCAGGTTGTCGACCTGCTCCGTCGACTCGTTCACGTGCGCGGGCACCAGCCACCAGGCGAGCACGATCGCGATCAACGCCAGCGGCAGCGTGATCAGGAAGACCGAGCCCCAGTAGAAATGCTCGAGCAGCAAGCCCGACAACAGCGGCCCGAGCGTTGCGATCCCCCCTCCGAGCGCTGACCACAGCGCGATCGACTTCGTGCGTCCCGGCCCCGCCCACAGGGCGGTGATGAGCGCCAACGTCGTCGGATAGGCCATGCCCGCCGCGATGCCGCCCCCCAGCCGAGCGACGAAGAGGACCGAGTCGGAGGGCGCAAAGGCGGCGAGCAGGGACATCGGGATTGCGAGCGCGGTTCCGAGAAGGAGCATCAGCTTGCGCCCGTAACGGTCGCCGAGAGCGCCCAGCCAGAGGACCGAGCACGCCAGCCCGAGCGAATAGCCGACGGCGATCAGGTCGAGCGTCGTCTGCGAGGAGTCGAAGTGCTCTCCGATGTCCGGCAGCGCCACGTTCGCGACCGACAGGTTCAGGTTCGCGACGCCGGCGACGACGATCAGCGCGGTCAGGACGAGCCCGGCTCGTGCAGGCGCCGACGATGCCCCGGTGTCGGTCTTCGCCATCGCGTTCATCCGATCCGGCTATCGAACTGCGAAGCCGGCCGCCCGGCATCACCCCGACGGTACGAATTCACTCCGTTCGGGTGATGTCCGTCCAGCCGATGCTGGAAGATGCTCCCAGCGTGGCGACGACGAGCGCGTCGGCGACCGGGGCGCCGGAACAGGGGCGCTTCGCCGCGCTGCCCTTCCGCGACCCGTCACGCCGCAGCCGCCTCCTGAAGATCGTCGGGTGGCTGGTCGGGATCGCCGTCGTGATCGCCGTGCTCCAGCTGCTCGGCGTAAACGTCACCGGCTGGCTCTCCGACCTCTGGGATCAGATCAAGGCCGTCCCGGTCGGCTACATCATCGCGGGGCTCGTGTTCCAGACCGGCCAGACCGTGTTTGC
>Ga0111539_10006859_pt1 | contig 14633 bp, 13 predicted proteins | sample RhiMethybrSRZTD1_FD_79667 | JGI IMG/M metagenome (GOLD analysis project Ga0111539, IMG submission 79667) | Populus rhizosphere microbial communities from Tennessee, USA - Rhizosphere MetaG P. TD hybrid SRZTD1 (version 2) (version 2) | ecosystem: Host-associated > Plants > Roots > Rhizosphere >... | reverse complement strand
GAACCGCGATCGCCTCGTCACCAAGGACGAGCTCCTCGACTGCGTCTGGAAAGACACGTTCGTCACGCCCAACGCGCTGACGCGCGCGATCGCACAGCTCCGGAAGGGTCTGGGCGACGATGTCGAGCATCCGAGGCTGATTGAGACGATCACGAAGCGCGGATACCGGTTCGTCGCCCCCGTGACCGTCGCCTCAAATGGCGACGCCGCGGCGGCGCTTCCACTCGCGCCGGCGGCAAACCCGTTGTCTCAGCCGCGCGCGCGAGTTGACCCACGCCTCCTCGCGTCGATTGGCGGTGTTCTCGCGGTGGTATTGCTCGTCGGCTGGCTCATGGCCGCGCCGCGAACGACGCGTCCGTCCGCGCCTCTGCACATCGTCCCGCTCACGTCGTTCGGCGATGTCATCGACGCGATCGTCTCGCCCGACGCCAGGTACGTCGCGTTCGTGCGGTCGTCTCGAGGGCGCCAGTCGCTGTGGATCCGGCAACTGCGCGGCACGAATGCGATTCAGCTGGTGGGCCCGGAAGCGGTGAGCTTCTACGGCATGTCGTTCGCCCCCGATTCCTCGTCCATCTACTACGTCGCGCGCGGCCCCGAGCCGCTGGCGCACCCAGGCGGGATGCTGTTTCAGATCCCGGCGCTTGGCGGGGCGCCGCGTCGGCTGGGCACGCCATTCGATCACTATCCGGTGATCTCGCCTGACGGCAAGGTCCTGGCGTCGTTGCGATCGGACTATCCGGCGCCGGGACAGAGCGCGCTGATCACAGTCAACGCCGACGGCACCGGTCTGCGAACCGTGAAGGCGGTCAGCGCACCCGAGATGCTCGCGCCAGGCTTCTTCATCGCGCCGGCGTGGTCGCCTGCCGGCGATCGACTGGCGGCGGCGGTCCGCAACACCGACACGGGCACGGCGCGCCTGATGACGGTGGACGTGGCCACCGGCGCCGCACGCCGGCTGGCGACGACATTTGCGAGCGCCTCATTCGCGTCGTGGGTGCCCGACGGGTCGGGCCTTGTGTTCACCGGTTCCCCGCACCGCAAGACCTCGGCGGAATTCGGTTCCGACTTGTGGTTTCAGCCGCTGCCCGACGGCCAGCCGCGGCCCATCACGACGGGCGTCATCGAATACCGCAACGTGACGATTTCCGCCGACGGGTCGTCGCTGGTCAGCGTGGGCAGCCTGCAGAACGCGGGACTCTGGCGACTCCCGCTCGCCGGCGATCGGCTCGAACGCATCCCTTCCCAGAAGGACGACGGCCTCGCCGGACTGGCATGGCTCGACGCGAACACGATCGTGTTCACCACATTCGACGGCGGCTCCCTGCAGATCTGGACGATGGGCGCTGACGGCTCGGAGCGGCGTCAGCTCACGACGGACGGATCGAATGCCTCACCACGCCCGACCGCGGACGGCCGCACGATCTTCTTCGTCTCGAATCGTGGTGCGCGCGCCGGGATCTGGCGCATGGATGGCAGCGGCGCCGGCCAACGCCTCATTGCGGAGGCGCCGGAGTCGTGGGATCTCGCGTTGTCAGCCGACGAGCGATCGCTGCTCTTCACCAGTCCCGGCCGCAATCGCGTCGACTCGACGTGGACGGTGTCCACCGAAGGCGGACAGCCGTCCCTGCTGGTCAGCGGGCTGACGCATGCCGCCGAGTCGCCGGACGGGGGCGCGCTCGCCGGCTTCTGGCAGCCGCGTCCCGACGCGCCACTGGCGCTCGCCGTGTTCCCCCGGGCTGGCGGCGCACCGCGCGCGGTGTTTCCCGGCAGCGTGTCGACCGTCAATGGCGGCGTGTGGTGGAGCCGCGACGGCCGCGCGTTGTACTACACCAACGCGGATCGCATGAACGTCTGGCGGCAGCCGCTCAGCGGAGAAGCGGCGACGGCTGTGACTGGCCTGGCGGACGGCATGATCGGCCGCGGAGATCTGTCTGCCGATGGCCGGAGCCTGCTCGCGGTCCGGGCGAACCCGCTGCGCGATGCATTCCTGATTACAGGCTTCCGCTAACGCGGCGCCTCGCAGCGGAAGTTCCGCGCATCGTCGGTGCTGCCGCTACCGCTGTATTTCGCGACCGCGGGATACGCACAGAGCGGCCGTGTTCGATCGGCGACCCCTCCCGACATGTGGGAGGCGGGAATTGACGTCGGCTTGACGCCTGACTCGACCCATCGATCGATCGCTGCCACCTTGTCGAACACGTCGGTGCCGGGTCCGCCCTGGCAGTGACCCATCCCCGGCACCATGAACAGCGCCAGCGCGTTCGACGCCGCAGCTCCCACCGCTTCGTTGATGCGCTTGAACATGATGAGGGTGGCGTCAGGCGTGACGAGCGGATCGGCCCAGCCGTGATACATGAGCAGCTTGCCGCCCCGGCTGAAGAAGCGGGTGAGATTCGGATCTCCGCCGTAGAGCAATCCGTTGTCAGCGCGGACGGCGCGTTCGACGTCATCGGGAACCCGGATCGCGTGATAGTCCCAATTCGCGGTGAAGACGATCTTCTTCATGCCTTCCAGCGATTCTCCAGACGGGACCGGGCCTCCGACGGCACCCCATCCAAGTTCCGACCCCGGATAGTAGCGACCCGGATGCAGGACGGCGCCGCTTCGTCGATCGACGATCGGTGACGCCATCGCTTTCGCGGACTCGACCTGTGGCTTCGTCAGGCAATCGGCGCGATCGTCACCCGCGCATGTCAACGCGGCCAGGTCGTACGAGCAGCGCGCCGGGTCCTCGATGACACCGTCCTTCACGCCGTCCAGGGCGTCGCATGCGCCCAGCACGGCGGCGTGGATCACCGGATATTTACCCGGTGGAATGACCGCCGCGGGTTCCCGATTCATGAAGACGTTCAGGGCGACCCGGGCGGCGTAGAGCCGCATCTGGTCCCAGGACGCGTCACCGGCGACGATCCCGTCGAAATCGTCCGGGTAGCGCTGCGCTTCGATGAGTGCCTGCCTTCCTCCCGTCGAGCACGAGCTGAAGTAGGACTTCACGGGGCGCGCGTCGTAGTGTGCGGCAACGAGGGTCTTCGCCGAGACCGTCATTTCGTGGATCGCGCGGTAGGCGAAGTCGACGAGTTTCTCGGGATGTCCGGGCACGAAATCGCCGTTGCCGCCGACGTGTCCCGTGTCGGTGCCCGCGGCCGCATAACCCGCCGTGACCGCCGCCGCGAGTGCCGGGTACGAAATCGTCCCACCGAGTCCGCCATTGCCGACACCCTGAAACTTGCGGTTCCAGTTCGATTGAGGCAACCAGACCTCGACGCGGATGTCGGAGTCTGGCGTCGGCGTCAGCCGTGCCGTGACGCGACAAAACGCCGGGAGCGTCCTGAACGTGGCGGCCGCCGGCGCATTGGGTGGGGCCGGCGGCGTGAATCCACCGGCCTGAACCGACTCTGCAGAGAGGATCTTCCCGCCTGCTAGCGGCACCTTCGCGAGAGCGTCGCACGCGATGGGTGCTGCCGCGGCGACTCGAGTCGTGTCGGATCCACCACACGCGAGAACGGCCACAACTCCAGCCAACCGTGCGATCCTCATGGTCTTCTCTCCTGCGCTCGTATATGGCGCCAATGGCGCCTAGCGTAGAGCAATCGAATCGCCGACGGCCACCCGCCCCGGTGTGATCACGGAAGCGTTCAAGCAGATCGTTCCGTCAAACCGCCGCACGATGTCACGAAGCACGTCCGGGTCCTGCGCCAGGGACATCGGATCGAAGGTCGTCATCACGCATCGCGCCCGCAAGCTGTCGAGAGCGATGGCGGCGGCTCCCACCTGCAGACGCCGACCCTCCCATTCGCGTTCCTCGAGCCCGTCCACTCCGCCGACAACCAGATTGGGCCGCAGCCGCCTCGGATCACGCCCGAACGCCTCGAGTGCGCCGTCTGTGCAGACGAGCAGTGGGAGAACATCGAACCGACTGTCGTCAACGCGTCGGAGGTGCGCACCCGGGCCCACCGCGGCGACGACGAGCGCCTCGGCCTCGGACGTGGTCCAGAGGTGGCCGTCGACCCTCGGCTCGCCGTCCGCTCCCAGCGTTCCATGATGACCAAGAAGAGCCGGGTGTGTTCGTGCGGTGACCAGGCGGTCGCGCCGGTCGAAGACCTGTACGGTCCGGTCGCCAGAGACCCCGTCAGATGAGAGCTCGGCGGCCGACAGTTGCTCGCCGCGCATCGACTTGATCGGATACCGCCAAATCGCCGCGAGCTTCATCCGGCGGCCATTGTACCGTCGCGCGGCGGATCATCGGCGTGCTCGCGTGGGTCTAGTGTTCGACCGTGTTCCCGTCAGTGCACCGTGGTGAGCTGACGGTCGATGCGCGCGAGCTTGTCCGGGTTGCGGACGACTCGAATGCCCGAGATGACATCGCCGTCAATAGAGAGCACGAAGATTGACTCGAGTCGTGGTCCGACACGAACAACCAGTGCGAGTTCGGCGTTGACGTCTTCGATCCTCACGGACACGTCGCTGATCCGGGCTGTCTGCGCGGTGCGATGCAGGCCGATCAGGAAATTGAGCACCTGGTCGCGGCCGATGAGCGGGCGGCGCGCCGCGGAGGCCTTGCCGCCACCATCGCTCCAGACGCCGACGTCCTTGGCCAGTAGCGCCGCCAACCCGGAGCCGTCGCCGGACGAGAACGCGTGGGCGAAGCGTTCCGCGGCGGCGCGCCTCGATTGCGCGGTGCCGGTCAGTCGCGGACGCCCCTCTGCAAGCCGGGCCTTCGCCCGATGCAGCAGCTGCCGTGAATGTTCCGTCGTCAGCCCGAGCATCTCCGCGATCTCCGAGTGCTCGTACTCGAAGACGTCCTTGAGTACGAAGACCGCACGCTCCTCAGGCGAGAGCTTCTCGAGGAGGACGAGGAACGCGAGAGTCACCGACTCGGCGCGCTGCAGCATGGTGTCGGGACCCTCGATTTCGGAAGTGAGCACCGGCTCGGGTAACCACGGACCGATGTATTCCTCGCGCGTCGTCCGGGCCGACTTCAGCCGATCCAGACAGAGACGGGTGACGATCGTCGTTGCGAACGCCTTCGGGGACCGAATCGTCGAGCGCTCGGCGCCGCGGTAACGAAGCCAGGCATCCTGCAACACGTCCTCCGCGTCGGACGCACTGCCGAGCATCCGGTAGGCGATGGAAAAGAGGAGGGGGCGATCGGTGTTGAAGACGTCCTGGTCCATCCTTCAGGCTGCCTTTCGAAACATGTCCGCAAGGCCCTCCCGCATCGTCGGGTACTTCGGCCGCCAGCCGAGCGCCGACTTCGCTGCGGCGTTCGACAGCGGCATCCGAATCGACGTCATCCGCGCCATGTAAGGCGCGATCAGACGCGGCAGCCAACCGGGCACTCTGAGCGGTGCGGGCGATCCCGTGTATGCCGCGATCGTTTCGACGATCTCGGTCATGCTGACGGCGCGATCGTCCACGATATCGTAAACGCCGCCAGCGGGCGCCCGGTCGAGCGCCAGCAGCGTCGCGCTGACGGCGTCCAGAACGTGGATCAGCGGCAGTTGGCCCGCGTCGCCGCGGACGACCGGGAGCCTGCGCCTTCGCACCATCTCGATCATGGTAACGGTGGACGGCGTCTCGAGACCGTAGAACAAGCCGTACCGAAGGACGACACCTTCAATCGAGCCCTGACGGGTCGCTTCCAGCACCTGGCGTTCCATCGATTGAACGGCGGCCGCCGCGTCATCGCTGGGCGCCGCCGCCACAGGTCCCCGAGCCGACAGCATCGCAAACGAGCCGACGACGAATCGCGGAGTGCCAACGCGGGTCGCGGCTTCGAGGAGATTACGTGTGCCGTCGATTCGAAGCCGGTTCGTCGCCTCGAGATCGCTCGGACGCCGCGGCCCTCCCTTCGGCAGCGCGGTCAATTGATGAACGATGTGCGTCGGACGAGCGGCCTCGACCGCCGCGATCAGGGCATCGCGATTCAGAGCGTCCGCAACAGCCACGGACGCACCTTCGGCGACCAGTTCGTCGCGCTTGCTCATTGACCGGGTCAGGGCCGTGACCTCATGCCCGGCCGCGACGAGTGCTCGCACGAGTGGTACGCCAATCGTTCCCGATCCACCTGCGACGAAGACCTTCATGGCACGTGAGTCCTTTCTCGAGCACAACGGATCGCAAGTCCGGTTCCGGCCGCTTCAGTCAGGGTGAGCAACACCGCCGTCGTGGCGAAAAGCGTCCGCCACTGTTGCGCAACGTGGGCGACATGATCGGGACTGGCAAGCAGGAAGTGATTCACTACGCCGAAAACCAGGGACGCGGCCATCGTGATCGCGATCACCCAGTTCCCGGCTCGCCACCCCAGCCGGCTCAGAACCAACCCCACGATCGGTCCTGCCAGGATGACGATGTACACGAACAGGTTCGCCGCGGGGGACAGCGGCACATCCGCGCCGGCGTGTGCCGCGCCGTGGACGAATGAGACGGCCAGGTGTGTCAGGACCGCCGCCGTCAGCCAGCGGCTCCCGGGACTGAATGTTCGGCCCATGCCTATGAGACGACCGGGGAGGCCCTGGCGTGACAACGGCCCAAACTCTACTGACCGTTCGTCGTCGATCCGGTCCTGCGTCGGGCGAGTGCGCCGACCGCGACCAGTGTGACGACGATTTGCACGAAGATCACCGTCACGAGGAGCGTCGGACGCCCGGCGAGGTAGCCCTCGGGGCCGGGAATGCTCGGCGACAGGAACGACAGGTTGGCGAGATTCCCGACACAAATGAAGGCGAGCAGGCCCCAACTCCCACCGTAGACGTACCAACAGAAGATTCCGTAGAGGAATTCGACAACGAACGCGACGATGGGGGCCGCCTCGTACAGCCCAAGGCCGAGCTTCGGCGTGGACCACCCGGGCGAGAGCACGATGTCGTGAGCGTGTGTTGCCAGATCGAGGATCAGATGCGACACGATGCCCAGGCCGATGGCGCGGCCCAGCGCAACCCGGCCGAACCCCTTTTCGAGGATCAGCCACGCCAGCAGCGCGGCGGCGGAGGCGGTGACGACCGAGTGCGAGTAGGGCATATAGGCGAGGTGGACATCGGCGACGCTCCGAACGGTTGCTTCGGTCGTCGTCCGTTCGATGCCGAGGTAGTTGAGCCCCACCCACGCGAGCTCCATGGCTTGCACGGACACCAGAATCGGCGCGAGAGGGACCGAGGGGTAGCGTCGCTTGACGATCAATGCGGTCGCGGCGTGGTCGACGGCAAACATGGGACCTCCATTCGTTGCAGTGCGGTCCGCGTGGGAGTTAGCGTTCGCTAACGCCGCACGCAAAAAAAATCATCCGGCGAGCCTCAGAAAAAATCTGACGAGTTCGCTCTTCCAGCGAACCGCCGGTCCGGGAACCACTCCGAGCTGAAGCATTCGCGCCAATTCAGCGAGGGTTCCCTGCAGGCTGGCGGCCGCGACGTCCGGATTGAACCCCGACCGGCCGCGACGCGATCGCGGCGCTTTGATCATGAGCGACCGGGCCAGGCCGATCATGGTCTGCCGCCGGACCGCCGGCCCCGCTTTCGGCCAGAGGACGCGCGCGCTGTCCGACAGGAAGGCGACCGTCTCCGGATGTTCGTCGACGAGCTGGAGAAACTGGCCGATGTACCCCTCCAGCTTGTCCTCGAAGCTGTCCGCGGCTACCACCGCGGTGTTGCATTTCGCCCACATCCGACGGTGGCAGGTCTCGAAGAGGTGCAGCGCCAACTCTTCCTTGCTGGCGAAATGCTTGTACAACGCGGGATTGGTGTAGCCGCTCTCCCGGGCGATGTCGCGGATGCTCGTCGCGTCGAAACCTCGCTCGCTGAACAGCTTCATCGCGGCGCGGAGGATCTCCTGCTTGGCCGGAGGATCGTCGTCGCCCACGTAGAACACTGCCTTGTGCGTCATCTTGTCGTGAGGTTAGCACACGCTAACCAACACGTCAAAACCGCCCCTCCGTCGAGGCGATGCTTGACATATTCCTATATGGGAATGTATAGATCTGGGTGTGCCTCGCGCCTTGACGACGTCGGATCCGTTCAATGCCATAGCCGAACCCCGTCGTCGACAGATTCTCCAATTCATCGCGGCCGATGAACGGTCGGTCGGCGAAATTGCCGAGGCGATCGAGCTGGCGCAGCCGTCCGTCTCCAAGCACCTGAACGTGCTCCGAAACGTCGAGCTCGTCACTCTGAGACGCGACGGCCGGCGGATCATGTACCGAGCGAACGCACAGACTCTCAAAACGATTCACGATTGGTCCGGTATGTTCGCCCAGCATTGGCGCGGGCAACTTCGGCGCATCAAAGCGCATGCGGAGGAGAAGCGATGACGACCACAGCACCTGTCGCAGAGCATCAGACGTTCACCATCACGGAAGACATCACCGTACGCGCATCGCTCGAGCAGACCTTTCAGTCGCTCGTGGCGAACATGGGGCGGCTCAACGAAACACCGGACGGCTCGCCGCTGCCGATGATTCTGGAAACGCATCCCGGTGGACGCTGGTACCGCGACCTGGGCGGCGACAACGGGCACCTCTGGGGCTTCGTTCAGAGCATCAAGCGGCCGGTGCTCCTGGAAATCTGGGGCCCGTTGTTCATGTCGACGGCCGCGACCTCGAACCTGCTGTACCGGTTGAGCGAAACGCCGGAAGGCACGCTCATCAAGTTCACCCACACGCTCGTCGGGCCGTTCCCCGAAGAGCATCGATCCCGGCTCGGCTCGGGGTGGACCGCATTGCATGCCCGCGTCCGCAAGGCCGCCGAAGCCGCGCGATAGGAGGACCCGATGAAGATGATCGACGGACTGCTCGCAGAGCTCGAACAGGAAGCCGAAACCACGCGTCGTGTGCTGGAGCGGATCCCGCAGGCGCACTTGACGTGGAAGCCGCACCCGAAATCGATGTCGCTCGGCCAGCTCGCGCTGCACGTCGCCACCGTGCCCGGCATGGTCGCAGAGCTGGCCGCGTTGGATACGATTCCCGAGCCGCCGGCCTTCGTGCAACCCGAGGCCGCCACTTCGTCGGAACTGGTGCCTTCGCTCAGAGAGAGCGTCGCCAAGGCCAGACGTGCGCTCGGCGGATTCGACGATGCGAGGATGGGCGCGACCTGGCGGCTGCAGAGCGGCGGCCGGGAGCTCATGGCGATGCCGCGCGTCGCGTTCGTTCGCGCCGTCATGTTGAACCACTGGTACCATCACCGCGGCCAGTTGCTCGTCTATCTGCGCCTGCTCAATCAGTCCGTGCCGTCGGTCTACGGTCCGACCGCCGACGAAAACCCGTTCGCGGCGTAAGAGTCCTCGCAGGCGCTCCGGCGCTTCGATGCGATTGAGGGGCGCTGGCGCGGCGTGGGCGTGCTCTCCTACAATCGACGCGAGGAGAACACCATGAGCGCAGCGCGAGCGTCCCTGTCGGTTGCCGTGAGACGTCTATCCATCGCCGCCTCGATCGTTGGCTGTCTCGCCGGGTCGGCGACGATGCACGGGCAAAAGAAGGGCTTCGCCTGCGACACGGACAACGGCGGACTGACGCTGCCCACCGGCTTCTGCGCCGGCGTCATCGCCGACAATCTCGGCACGGCCCGCAACCTCGTCGTCGCGCCGAACGGAGACATTTTCGTCTCCGTTCGCAGCGGGCCGAGTGTGCAGGGGCAGCCGCCCCAACCGGGATTCATCCTCGGCCTCCGGGATACGGATGGCGACGGCAAGATCGACGTGCAGGAGAAATTCGGGACCCAGGGCGCAACCGGCATTCGGCTCCGTAACGGATACCTGTACTACGCGACGCCGATCTCGATCGAGCGTTTCAAGTTGACGCCCGGTCAACTCAAGCCGTCGGACCCGGCGGAGGTGATCGTCGGCGATTTCCCGAGCGGCGCCAACCAGCGTGGACATCGGGACAAGGACATCGCCTTCGACACCGCGGGCAACGTCTACGTCAACGTCGGGCTGCCGTCGAACGCCTGCGCCGAGCCCGATCGCCAGAAGGGAGCGAAGGGTGTCGATCCCTGTCCGCAGCTCGAAGAGCACGGCGGCATCTGGAAGTTCAGCGCCGATACGCCCGGACAGAAATTCTCGAAAGCCAACCGTTATGCCACCGGCATGCGGCAGCCGGTCGCGCTCGACTGGCACGACGGCAATCTCTACGTCGCGATGAACAGCCGCGATTCACTGGACACGCTGTATCCCGAGCACTTCACCGTCGAGGACAACGTGAACCGGCCGCTCGAGCCGCTGCTGCTGGTCAAGTCCGGCTCGGTTTTCGGCTGGCCCTACTGCTTCTTCGACGGGAAGACCAACAAGATGATCCTGGCGCCGGAGTATGGCGGTGACGGCAAAGAAGTCGGGCGCTGCGCGCAGTTCGAGGCGCCGGTGGCGAACTTTCCGGCGCACTACGCCCCGGTCGATCTGTTGTTCTACACGGGGAGCCTGTTTCCGGCGCACTACCGCGGTGGCGCGTTCATGACCTCTCACGGCTCCTGGAATCGCGCGCCGGCGCCGATGGCCGGTTACAACATCCTGTTTCAGCCGTTCGTCAACGGAAAGGCGTCCGGCGCGTTCGAAGTGTTTGCCGACGGGTTCAAAGGACGCGAGCCGCTGATGGCCCCCACCGACGCCGCGGCGCGCCCGAACGGCACGGCCCAGGGTCCCGATGGCTCGCTCTACATCACCGAGAGCGTCAAGGGCAGGACCTGGCGCGTGATCTACAACGGCAAGTAGGAAGGCATCGAGTCGGCCGCGAGGCTCATCGCTCGATCGGTCCCGGCGTCAGGTGGCTGCCCTTGACCCCGCGAGGTGTCGGGAACCATCCTGAAGCGCCATGCACCCGGTCGAGCGCGAACTCGCCGCCCTCAAGTTCATCGACGGCCTGTCCGCCCACCTGAGAGACGTCCGCGAACCGCACAAGGCGCTGCGACACGCGTTGCGCGACACGCGTGAGTACTTTCAGGCGACCGACGGCTGTATCGCCACGCTTCGCGCCGGCCGATCCGAAGCCAACCTGCTGTTCACGCTCCCGAAGCAGACCGATTGGGATTTGAGCGTGCTGACGCGATACATCCGTCACACCCATCCGCCAGTTGAGCGCTCGATGCTGATCGGATCGGTCAAACGGCGTGGCGGGGCGTGGGGCGCGATCGCGCTGGTTCGCCCCGGCCACGCTTTTGATCGCGAGGATCGGCGGCTGATCGCGCGCATCGCGGAGGCGCTGTCAGCCGCGGTGCACCGGATCGATCGCGATCGGCTGCTGGGCGTGCGCGACCGCATCGATCGGAAGATCATGGAACAGATCCATCCGAAAGATCTGTTCTACCAGATCCTCGACGGCATCCGCTCGCTCACGCTTTACGACCACTCGTCGGCGCTCCTCATCCGTGAGGACGACAACGCGTCGCTGCGCGTGGTGGCCGAACAGATTGCGTGGACGAAGGCGCGCAGCGAGCGGGTGGGCCTGCGGATTCCCATCACGGACGATGCCGCGGCGCTGCTGCAATCGGCGCAGGTCTACGGCTTCGATCGGCATGGCGAGACGTGGCGGGAGTGGAAAGGCCAGCCGGCGGCCGGGTTGGCGTCGCTGCTCGACTACAACACCGGCGACGGCGCGGACGTGCCGAACGTTCGCGAAGCGTCGATGCTCTGTGTGCCGCTGGTCACGCGCGACAGCCTGGTCGGCGTTCTGAAAATCGCGGCACGGTATCCGGAGCAGCTGAAGCCGTTCGACGCCGAGCTGGTCGAGCACTTTCGATCCCAGGCCGCGATTGCCATCCAGAACCTGCACCGCACCGAATCGCTGCGCGCCCGCGTCGTCACCGCGGAGCGGAAACACGCGATGGCCGACCTGGCGCGAAGCGTCTCGCACGACGTCAACAACGCACTCGGGGCGATGCTGCCGCTGATCCAGCAGATGCAGGCGGACCTGCGCGGCGGCGTGGTCCGGCCGGCGGTGTTTGCCGAGGACCTGGAGCACGTACAGAAGTCGCTGCAGGTGTGCCGGCGGATCTTCGGCGGGATGCTGACCTTCTCGCGCAACGCCGCGCGGCGCAGCCGTTACGGACAGGTTCGCCGCGCGCTGGAGACGGCGTCGGCGATCCTGAAGTACGGCATGAGCCGCAGCGCGATCGAGCTGCACGTCAACATGGCGGACGAGATTCCAGAGGTCGCGTGCAGCCAGAGCGATCTCGAGCAGCTGTTCCTCAACCTGCTCACCAACGCACGCGAGGCCACGCCGCATGGCGGGCGGATCCAGGTCGCCGCCCAACCCACCGAGCGCGCGGTCGAGATCTCGATTGCCGACAACGGCTGCGGCATCGCGCCCGAGAATCTCTCGCGCGTGCTGGAGCCGTTTTTCACCACCAAACCTCATGGCAACGGGCTCGGCCTGTCGATTTGCCGCACCGTCCTGTGGGAGGTCGAAGGGACGCTGACGATTCAGAGCGAGCCCGGAAACGGCACGCACGTCCGCGTTCTGGTTCCGCAGGCGGCGGTCCCGTCGCACGGACAGCCGGTATGAGGCGCGCCCGCATCCTGATCGTCGACGACGAACCGGGGATGCTCCGCGCCGTCGAGCGCGTCCTGAGCGAGCGGCACGATGTCGTCGGCACGCGGCTGTCGCGCGAAGCGCTGGCGATGGCGACCGAGTTCCGGCCGGAGCTCGCGATTGTCGACATCCGGATGCCCGACCTCGACGGCTTCGAGCTGATGGCGCAGCTGAAGGCGCGCTTTCCGGCCATCGACGTGATCCTGATGACGGGGAGCGTCGACGATCTCGACGAGAAACTGATCCGGGCCATCCGCAGCCCGGCCTTCTATTTCATTCAGAAACCGTTCGACCGCGAGGTGCTCCGGACGCTCGTCGAGCGCTGCGTCGAGCTGCGCTGGCGGCGCGAGGAACACCGGCAGAACCTGAAGCGCCTCGAAACCGAGATGGCCGAAGCGCGCGCTTTTCAGCAGAGTCTGCTGCCGCCTCCCGAGGCGTCCCTGGGTCGCGTGGCGATCTGTTCGCGCTACACGCCGTGCTCGGACCTGGGAGGCGATCTCTATGACTACGCCGCCGCGACCAGTGGGCGCACCGCGTTACTGATGGCGGACGTGTCGGGCCACGGCGTGTCGGCGGCGATGCTCACGGGAATCGTGAAGAGCTCGTTCCATGCGTCGCACGTCGACGGGTTCGAGCCCGCGGCGGTCGTACGGCGCGTGTTGATGGGCCTCGCCCCCTTCAGCCCCGAACGGTTCGTGACGATGGTGGCCGCACTGATATCGCCAGGCGAGCGTGAGATGCGATACGTGAATGCCGGCCATCCGCCGATGGCGGTGTGGGGACGGACGGGGGCCGTGCGCTGGCTCGGAAGCACCGGGCCGCTGGTCTCTCCGGCACTCGTCGGGTTGACCTGGGATGCGCCGGTGGTCAGCCTCGACGCCGGCGATCGCGTGCTGCTTTACACGGACGGCGCCTGGGACACGCTGGCGGACGATGACGGCCGCGCCGAAGAACGATTGGAGACGGCGATTGCTCACGCGCCTGGAGGCGGTGCGGCGCTGCTCGACGCGATTGTCGCCGACGTCTATCACGAGCTGAATGGCCGGCCGCAGCCGGACGACATCACGCTTCTGACCGCGAGCGTACTTCTGCCAAACCCCAAGTCAGACTGAATCGCGCGCGCAGATAAGTGGAAGGAGAGCGGGCAGGCGTTCTCGAACTGCCTCCATTGTACCAAAGCTCCGGCTCGCTGACGAGACTGGTTTTGCGAACCGTCTTTCGCTACATTGCGCTTCCGCGCCTTTCAGTCCCTCGATTCGCATAGCCGGGTGACACCACCATGCTGAAGCTGTTCCGCCTCCTCGCGCCCTATCGCGGATACATCGCGATCGTCCTGGTTCTAGCCCTGGCGCAGTCGATCGGCTTCCTCCTGCTGCCGCGATTGATGTCGGACATCGTAGATAAGGGAATCGTAAAAGGCGATCAGCCCGCGATCCTTCGAATTGGCGGCCTCATGCTGCTGATGTCCATCGCCGGCACGTTCTGCGCGATTCTTGGAAGTTTTTACGCGTCGAAGGTGGCGACCGGCTTCGGCCGGATTCTGCGCGGCGCGATCTTCGCGCGCGTCGAGCATTTCTCGATCCACCAGTTCGACGGTTTCGGCTCGGCATCGCTGGTCACGCGGACGACCAACGACACGACGCAGGTGCAGCAGATGCTCACCATGATGCTGACCATGGTGATTACCGCACCGATGATGGCGACCGGCGGCGTCATTCTGGCGCTCTCGCAGGACACGCAGCTGGCCTGGGTGTTGATCGCCGTGATGCCGGTGATGGCGCTGGTCTTCGGGGTCATCCTGCGCGGCGCGGTCCCGCTGTCGCAGGCGATGCAGGCGAAGATCGACCGGCTCAACCTGATCATCGGCGAAGGGCTGAGCGGCATCCGCGTGATTCGCGCCTTCGATCGCGGCGCTCGCCAGCGCGAACGGTTCGACCGGGCCAATCTCGATTTGACGAACACCTCGATCGCGCTGAACCGGCTGATGGCGTTTCTGATGCCGGCGCTCATCCTGATGCTGAACCTCACGAGCCTCGCGATCATCTGGGTCGGCAGCCACCGGATCGACGCCGGCGTGATGCAGGTGGGCGCGATGATCGCGTCGATGCAGTACGCCATGCAGATCATG
>Ga0111539_10006857_pt1 | contig 14635 bp, 14 predicted proteins | sample RhiMethybrSRZTD1_FD_79667 | JGI IMG/M metagenome (GOLD analysis project Ga0111539, IMG submission 79667) | Populus rhizosphere microbial communities from Tennessee, USA - Rhizosphere MetaG P. TD hybrid SRZTD1 (version 2) (version 2) | ecosystem: Host-associated > Plants > Roots > Rhizosphere >... | reverse complement strand
GTTCACGCGAAACAGGAGATTTCAGATGAAAAGGACAACGACCCTCGCGCGATTCTGCGCGCTGTGGGGCGGCATCGGTGCGCTGTCATGTGCGGCGATCGTCCTTGCTGCTGACAGGGGCCAGACATCGTCGGCAACAAGTCCGACAGCCGTGCCGAAGAGCAGCAAGGGCAGGATGACCGTCGATGCGACGCTCAATGAGGGTGGCATCGCCGGCGGCGTGCTGTACACCAGCAATACGTACGGGGGCTCGTTCTATTCTCCCGGCGCGGGTGCCACCGGCCCTGTCTACACCTTTGACGATGTGCCCATGTCCGACATCGTGCTCAATGGCGCCTCCGCGGTGAAAGTCACGAAGGTGACCGTCGGTATTTTCCGAACCGCGACCGCCGTGGCCACCAACGTCAATGTGTATCGGGCCACGTTGACGACGAATGTCATGGCACCGGACACCAATCTGGATGTGCCGCCAACGCTCATTGGCTCAGTGAGCCTGCCGGCCTCGACGGTCGCCGGAGTTGTGCCGGTGACCATCGGCGACGGCACGACGCCCCTGTTCACGCATCCCTTGAACCGCGATGTGATAACCGGGGGCAACGGCGAGGCGCTGGGGTCGCTGGCGATCGGCGTCCAGACCTCGGTCGCCGGAGGGGGCAACGGCTGGGCCCTCACGACCGGAGGCGATCCCAATGTGAACGCCTTCTGGCAGTGGAATCCGGGTGGCTCTCCGCCGGAAAACTATTACTGGTTCGGCCCTCCGCCGGCGAATCCTGTCTCTCAATTCTATATCGAACTCGAAGGCATACCCCTGTTCGCATGTGCGGCCGACATCACCCACGACAACGTCGTTGACGTGAATGACCTCCTGTCAGTCATTACTACGTGGGGCCCCTGCGGGGGCTGCCCGCCAGTCACATGCCCGGCGGACGTCGCGCCGGCCGGCGGTGACTGCCAGATCAATGTCAACGACCTGCTCGCGGTCATTACCACCTGGGGTGCATGCTCGCCCCCGGTCGGAGCGTGCTGCGATTCGGCCGGTGTCGCCCCGTGCGTCCAATCGCAGGCTGGCGCGTGCGCCACGGCCGGTGATCTGTGGCGCGGCGCCGGCACGACCTGTGCATCGGTGACGTGCCCACAAGTGCCCCCGAACGATGAGTGCGCCACCGCGGCCCCGATCACAATCGGAACGGTCGCAGCCGACCTGACGCTCGCCAACACCAGCGCTCAACCCCCCGGCGCGGGCTGCCAACCCATCAGTCACGATATCTGGTACAGCATGGCGACGACACCGGGCACAAGTTACACCGTTGACACGCTGTTGTCGGATCCGGGACTCGACACGGTCATCGAACTCTACGATTCGACGGGCGGCTGCGCCGCCCTGGCCATACAGAACTGCTGCGATGACACTGGCGGCGTCGGCACGACGACCTCCTGCACGTTCCTCGCCGTCCCGACCACTTCGAAGTTCCGGATCGGCATGTGGGATGTGACCCCAGGCGGCCCCATCACGGTTCGGGTCAGCAGTCCGTAACGCACACACAGCACATCACATCCGCGAATCTCAGCCCCCTGGCAACCTGCCGGGGGGCTTTTTTTGCTTTGGATGCCTGCAATCGCCGCCATCCGCACCGGCGCGTACAGGTTCAGCCGCACGGGCCCCATGCCGTGATGACCGCCAGCAGGTCGTTCACATCGACCGAGGCGTCGCCGACACCCGTTGGCGTGACCGGCGCGATGTCGGGCGGGCAGTTGCTCGGATTGGGGCACGCGCCCCATGCACTGATGACCATCAGCAGATCATTCACATCGACCTGGTGATCGCCACCGCCGGGAGTTGGTGCGATGTCGGGGATGCAGTCGCATGCATCGCCGATGCCATCGACATCGTGATCGCTCTGGGAGGGGTTCGCGACCGCCGGGCAGTTGTCGGGCGTGCACGTGTTGGCGGGAAAGCCCGGATTGCCGAAGCCGTCGCCGTCGGCATCGGTGCAGGTGTCGCAGGCATCGAACGTGCCGTCGTCGTCAGCGTCGAAATCGTTGGCCGAGGCCGAGTACGGTCCGGTGAACACCGTGTTGGCCAAGTTCGCCGAGAGTGTCAGCGTCAGAGCCGAGACCCCGCTGGGCAGTTGATCAGCCGGCACGACGAAGACCTGATCGGCGATGGTCAACTGATCGAATCGCACCGTGCCTGGCGAGGGCGAAGTGATGCGCCCGGCGAACGAGGCCGCGCCTGTGTTGTCAACCACGCCACTGGCACTGGCGACGCCGCTGGTGGTGTAGGAACCGGTGGTGTGGAACAGGGCGTTGCCGAAGGCGACTGCGCCGGTGCCGGTATTGACCGGCCCGCACATCGGCTGAGTCAGCGTCAACTGCAGGTTCGAGACGCTGATGTTGAGCGTCTGACAGAACGAGAGGATGCAGTACAACTGGAACGTGAACGTGGTGTTCGCGAAGGCGAGGTTGAGGCTGTTGACCTGCGTCGATGCAAAGGGCGGCGCATCGGGCGACAGGGCCGCCTGGCCGTTGCCTGTCACCAGCACGGTCTTGGTGTCGGTGTCGCTGCTGGTCCCGAAGACGGTGGTGATGGTCACGCCGACGGTGACGACCGCGCTGGCGCCCGGCAGGTTGGTGATGGGAGCGACGACCGCGCCCTGAACGCTCGAGGCAAGAAGCGTCAAGGCGGCAATAAGCGTACTCGGGGCGCGACTTATGGTTTGCGGAGTCATGGGCGTATTCTCGTGTTCGTACTCGGCGTCGTGAAAGGCCTATCCCATTATGCCGCGGCAGCCCGGACCAACATAGTGTGGACCGCTCGCCAAGGGCCTAGGGCGAATGCCGTGGCTTGGTGCCATGAGCATCATAAAACAAGCGATTTCATGTTCCCTATCGCATCTGCGGTGCAAAATCCTTACTATGTCGGTCTGCGGTTCTGGGGGAACCGCGTGAACCATGCCGGCCTTGGGCGTCCACGGTCGGTCCAACGACGTCCGAACAGAAGGAGACAAGGAATCATGAAGAAAGATGCGAAAGCCTTCGCGCCTATCGTGGCGCGCGGCACCTGTATCGTGCTTGCGTTTGCAGGCGCGTTTGTGGCAGCAGCCAAACCGCCTGCCAACAACGACACCGTCGACAATCCCGCGCCGATCGAGCCAACCAAGGGAGTCGTGGCGCCGCCTGTCACCCGCGGCTTTTTTGGCGACGATGGCAGCATCGCCGGCCCAGTCGTCCTCTGGGACAACGGCGCGATCGACACCGCCGAAGCCATGGCATGCACAGCCCCGGGTACGGCATCGACGTTGCAGAACACCGCGCCGCAATGCCTGAACACCTTTGGTTTCGGCCTTGCAGCAGCCACGCTTCGCTTGGCAGATGACTTCACGCTCACCCAGTGCGCGCAGATCAGCGAGGTCGAGATCTACGCGTACACCACCGGCGCCACGGTCCCGACGGTGACCGGCGCCGTCGTCACACTGCACAGCGGCCAGCCGTTCTGCCCGAGCAGCAGCGTGATCGCCACGGTCAACGCCACGGGCGCGAGCCTCCTGACGACATTTACCACCACCTACCGCAGGCTTCCCACGGACATTCCCCCCGGCACCGGCTGCACGCGCCGCATCCAGCGCGTTCGCGTGTCGACTCCCTCGTTCCCGGTTCTTCCTCCGGGCACCTACTGGCTCTCATGGGCAGTCACAGGCGGGAACTTCTGCCCGCCGGTGACGATCCTCGGCCAGCAGGGCAAGCCCGGCGCCAACGCCAGGCAGTCCAACGGCGTCGGCGCCGCCTTCGTGCCTCTCTTCGATACCGGCGGCGGCGTTGCGTGCCCGATCCCCGCCCCCGGCGCTCCTCAGGACATGCCCTTCGTCCTCAAGGGCAGCACCAGCTCCTGTGGCCCCTGTCCGGGCGACATCGTTGCCAACGGTAACGTCGACGTCAACGACCTCCTGGCGGTCATCAGCACATGGGGTGCCTGCCCTGGCTGCCCGCCGGTCCACTGCCCAGCGGACATCGCGCCTGCTGCTGGGACTGCCAGATCGATGTCAACGACCTGCTCGGGGTCATCAGCACGTGGGGTCCGTGCCCCGGTCCGCCGCCGCCGCCGCCGCAATCCACCGGCGCCTGCTGCACGGCTGGATCGTGTACGGTCGCCACCGTTGCTGCGTGCCAGGGCGGCGGCGGGACGTACTTTGGCGACGGCGTACCGTGCTCAGCCACGAACGGCTGCAGCGCGCCTGTCAATGATGAGTGTGCCGGCGCAACGCCACTGCCCGATGGCAACACCAACGTCCTGACGACGCTTGCCACGAACAGTGCGGATGCCGCACCCTCCTGTGCAGCGATCGGCCGCGACGTGTGGTTCACGCTGGCAACGGTTGCCGGCACGTCGTACACCATCAACACCACCGGTACGGGTGTCGGTTGCGCGAACGTCGGTGATACGGTGCTTCAGGTTGTCGCGGCCTGCGGCGGCGCTGAGATCGCCTGCAACGATGACTTCGCCCCCGGGCTGCTGTCATCGCTGACCTTCCTCGGCGATGGCTCGACCGTGCGCGTGCGCCTCGGCACATTCAGTGCCACGGGCCTCGGCGGTTCGATCGTCGTCAACGTGTCGCACACTCCGTAACGCTGCTTGTCAGTTCCTCTGGTTGATCAGACCCCCGGCCACTTCTGGCCGGGGGTTTTCTTCTGGTGAGGTCCTGAAAGGCCTTCCAGACGGGCAGGCCCCGACTCGACATGACCCTTGCCGGAACCGCCGGTTTTCGCTAGCGTATGGACTTCAAGGGAGGCGGTGCGCATGGGCGCGCCGCCTTCGTTGTTTGCAATTATCGCGCTCGCTCGACACCGCGCGACGCGTTGGAGGTTCCGGCATGGCCAAGATGTTCTACACCCTGGAAGAAGTCGCGGCGAAACTCAAGAAGTCGCCCGACGAGATTCGCGCGATGGCCAAGAGCGGCCAGATCCAGGAGTTCCGCGATCGCGACAAGCTCATGTTCAAGACCGACCAGATCGACCTGCTCGCCGGCAGCGATGAAGAGACCGGCGATGTGCATCTCGATCTCGCCGAGTCAGCCGTCGGCTCCGGACTGACCGGCACGGGCTCGGGCCTGGATCTCAAGGGTGATTCCTCCATCGGCCTGGCTGATTCACGCGAAGGCACAGGCATCAGCGTCTTCGACACCGGCCACGGCGGCGAAGATGCGCCCGTCGTCGGAGTCGCCTCGGGCGACACGCAGGTCGGCATGGAGACCGTCGACGACGAACTCTCGCTCGAGTCCGTCGGCTCGGGCTCTGGTCTGTTGGACCTGACGCGCGAGAGCGATGACACGTCGCTCGGCGCTGAACTGCTTGAAGAGGTCTACTCCAGCGATCAGGAGAACATTGAGATTCCCGCCAACGCCTCGGGCCTGTTCGAAGCGGCCTCGGGCGATGCTGGCGTCGATCAGCGCGTCGGCACCATGGCCATGCCCATGTTGGTCGAGGTGTACGACGGCGCGGGCTCGGGCCTGGGCGCGGGACTGATGATCGGCGCGCTGGCGTCGATGATCTGCGTCGCCATCATCGCCTTCGTCGGGCTCAGCGGCGCCTATCCGCAACTGGCCCAGATGTTCGCCAACAACCTCTGGGTGTGGGCCGGCGGCCTGCTGGGCATCACCATCATCTGCGGCCTGATCGGCCTGTTCCTGGGCAAGGCCAGCGAGTAACAAACGCATAAAGCAGGAAAACAGAAAGCATAAAGCACTCGGACTTCGGACGACCTCCGAAGTCCGCTTCGTTTTTGCCGGTGCATCACCGCCCTGTTCGCGCGTCGGCCATCCGAATCACTGGGGCCTTTATGCTTTATGCTTTATGCGTTTATGCTTTCACTCACTCGTTACGGCCGCGATGTCTGGCTGCCGATCATCATCATCGCGGTCGTGCTCGGCGGCGGCTTCGCCATGATGAAATGGTGGATCGCGCTGGGCGTCGTCGTCGCGCTCGCGCTCGCCCTGCTCTCGTTCTTTCGCGATCCCTGGCGGCGCCTGCCAGCCAACCTCAAGCCCGGCGACCTGCTCTCGCCCGCTGATGGCGTCATCAGCGCGGTCATCGACGTCGATTCGCACGAAGCCGTCGGTGGCCGGCCGGCGAAGGTCATCCGCATCTTCCTGAGCGTCCTGAACGTGCACGTCAACCGCTCGCCGTGCGATTGTGAAGTCGTCTCGATCACGCCGCGACCGGGCAAGTACCTCAACGCACAGTCCGAAGATTCAGCCCTCGTGAACGAGTCGAACCTCATCGTGCTGAAGACGTCAGCCGGTGGCGTGAACGATGAACGCATCGGCCTCAGGCAGGTCTCGGGCATGCTCGCCCGGACGATCGTCTGCCCGCTCAAGCCGGGAGACCGGCTGGCACGCGGCGAGAAGTTCGGCATGATCAAGTTCGGCTCGACGACCGAACTCATCCTGCCGCGGCCGAGCCACGTCGCTGCGCATGTCAGCAAGGGCGACCAGGTGCGCGGCGGGCTCACGCGGCTGGCAACGCTGAATCCGCCCCACAAGACCTGAAACGGCGGCCGAGACGCCGGTGTGTCCCATCGCGGATGAACCGCCAAGCCGCGAGCGGCCTATGGATTGTGTCGATAACAGACGATCCCGATGCCCGTCCAGACGCCGCCATCCTCAGCAGCCCAGCGAAGTCCTCCGGCCGAGGGCGCCGCCAGCGCCTCAGCCGATTCCACGCAGCCGCGCATCTTTCAGCGGCTCGACACGATCGCGCCGTTTCCATACACGTTGAAGCACTACGTGCGCCGCGCTCTGTGGGAGATCGTGCAGGCGACCGTCTTCCGCTTCAGCCCGCGCAAGGCCCACGGCTGGCGCGCCTTCTGGATGCGGCTGTTCGGGGCTGATCTGGCACGTCCCTGCTACATCAAGAACACCTCGCGCATCAAGCATCCCTGGCTGCTGCGCGTCGGCTTGTACAGTTGCGTGGCCGAGGAGGTGAACGTGTACAACCTCGGCCCGATCACCATCGGCGATCACACGTGCATCTCGCAGGGCGCGCATTTGTGCGCCGGGACGCACGACTACACGCAGCCGAACCTGCCGCTGCAGCGGCCGCCGATCGTCATCGGCTCGGGCGTGTGGGTCTGCGCCGAGGCGTTCATCGGCCCCAACGTGACGATCGGCGACAACGCGATCGTGGGAGCCCGCTCCGTCGTCATGAACGACGTGCCGGCCAACATGATCGTCGCGGGAAACCCGGCGGTTGTTGTCAAGGAGCGGCGAATGTAGGGCCGCGCGTTGTTCGCAATCGTCCTTGACAGTCATTGCCGTGGTCATAGACTCCAGCCCTTAGGCTGCAAATTGTCTCTCAACGCGCCCGAGGCTTCTGCTGGCGAGCGACGAATGGATGCTGTCTTCGGACTCGGGCATCTTCACCATGTGTTCAGCCGTCGCGATCGAGAGCGCATCGTGCTGTCGGCGATTGACGCTGGCTTCACCCAATTTGATCTTGCGCCGGCCTATGGCGATGGAATGACGGAGCGCGAAGTCGGGCGCTGCCTGTCCCGCCGTGACGTCGCCATCACAACTAAGTTCGGCATTCCGATGCGTGCCATCGGCGAGCTGCCTGCAGCCGTCTATTTTGGCATTCGCGCCGCGGGCAAGGCTCTCCGGAGATCCTTCGGCGCGACCTATGACAAACGAGATTTCTCGCCCAAGTGCCTGCGAGAGAGCCTGGCGTCTTCGTTGCGGCGCCTGCGTCGCGAGGGCGTCGACTGCCTGCTGATTCATGAACCGCTCAGCCTCGATCAGTTTCCGGCATTGGGGCCGACGTGGCAGGAGTTGGAGCGCCTGCAACGAGTGGGAACGATTCGACGCTTCGGTGTCTCCGGGCCGGGCGAGTTGCTTCTGGAGGCTGATGATCTGGGGCTGATTCCCCCTGCTGCCGTTCGAATGCTCTCGATGGATGATCGGGTCTGCAACCTGCCTGCGACATGGTTCCAGGACAAGGAGGTGCGAATCTTCGGCATCGTTCGTCGATTGAGCCGGACGCTCGGCCCGGGTCGCCTTGATCCAGCTGTGCTTGTCGATCGATTTCGCGCGAATCTCCCGCACGCGGCACCGGTCTTCTCGACGTGCAGAATTGACGAAATCAAGCGGCTGGCGCAGGCCATCCAGTCTCAACCGGCAAACCACGGTCCAATGAGAATCGCTCCATGAGCGACGAAGCGGCAGCATCGCCCCAAGCCCAGCGCTTCGACGTGTGCATCATCGGCGCCGGCGCGGCTGGACTGGTGCTCGCCGAGATCCTCTCTCGCGAGACACCGCTTCAGATCTGCATTGTCGAGGCAGGCCCCGACCACTTCCGTGATCGCAAGGAGCCCTTCCGTGTTCGCAGCCTGCTGCGAGAGCACGTCGGCGTCAACACAGGGCTTGTGACCGCCTTTGGCGGGGCCACGAACACCTGGGGCGGTGGTCTGATTCGTCTCTCGCCCGCCGATTTCGAAGCGCTCGAGGGGCGCCCTGATACCGCATGGCCGATTCCATTTGACGAGATCGTTCCTCACTACGCGGCCATTGAGTCTCTGTTTGGCATCGTCCCGTCGTCGCGGGGGCCGGATCGCACGTTCTGCGAAACGGACGCATGCGTCGTTCGCCGCAGGGACATCCCCATCCTTCCCTTTCGTCGCAAGAACTTCGCGAAGGCCTTTGGTCCGTTGCTCCGATCGCGCAGCAACGTCACGATTCTCTGCGATACACAAATCAGCGCCATCGAACCGGATGGAGCGGGCGGCGTCCGGCATCTTCTGACCGCCTCCAAGGATGGCGTTCGCAGGCGCATTGCCGCCCAGAGATTCGTCGTCAGCGCCGGCATCGTCAACACGAATCTGCTCGGCGCTCGCGTCCTTTCGGCGTGTGGAGTGGCGCCCGCTGCGGTGCGGCAGGGAAGGTTCTTTCATGACCATGTCTCGTTCCCGATCGCCCGACTTCATCCCAAGTCGCCCGGCCGCTTCTCGCGCCGGTTCGGATACCTCTTCGAAAACGGGCTGATGTACGGCGAACACTTCGATCTTGAATCGCGCGGCGCGCGGCGTCCGGGCGCCTTCCTTCACCTGGCCTTTGACATGTCGGAGTCTTCGATCCTGCGGCCTGTCCGGGACCTGCTCAATGTCGTGCAGCAACGGACGCTCAACCCAAAGAGTTGGCCTTCGTGGCGCGAGCTTGCTTCGCTGACCATCGGCCTGCCTCGGCTTGGATTCATGCGCTACCTTGGACGGCGCCTGTATCTTGATCGCGGGACCAAGATTCTGGCCACAATCGACCTGGAACAGACACCCATCGCGGAATGGATGATCCAGCAGGCAAGCGACCAGTGTGCCGTCACGTGGGATGTCGCGCCGAGCGACATCGACCTCGCCGCCAGGCTCATGCCAACGTGCCGCCAGATCATTGATCGCCTCGGCAACGAGTCGCCATTTGAGATTGAATGGCTCGTTCCAGATCCGGCGGCCGACCCAGACGGATTCGCTGCGCACCTCCGCTTGCATGCAGTTGACACCCTTCACAGTTCCGGAGGTTTGCGCATGGGCGCGACGCGCGAGGCGCTCGTCGATCCGGACCTGCGGCTGGCCGGCGTCGGCAACGTGCATATCCTGAGCACGGCAGTCTTCCCCAGAGTAGGAACCTCGAACCCCACCCTTACCATCCTCGCGCTTGGCCACCGGCTGGCACAGCACCTCTTGCGGGAGGTAGGGCAAGGCGAACCTTGAGGTTCGCAAGCCGATCGACGTCCTTCCAGACGCCGTTGATTCGGCGGGCCGCGAGCATACATCCATGACCACCCCGATCACTCGCCGGCCGAAGCTCTTTGACTATGTCGCGCTCTGGATTCTCAAGCTGGCCAAGATGCGGCGTGTGCAGCTCTCCTCCACGGAAGCCAAAGACTACGACAAGTTCTACGAGGAATTCTTCATCCGCAAGGATCAGGAGCTGAGCTACAACGATCCGCGCATGGATCGCAGGCGCGCGACCATCCTGGAGTGCCTGAAGCGCCGGGTGCCGCCCGGATCGTCGATCCTCGACGCCGGCTGTGGCCTGGGTGAAGTGCTGGAAGGAATGCCCGAAGGCTACAGACTTTTTGGCTTCGAATACGCCAAGGCGAATGTCGAGTTCTCAAAGCGGCGCTTGGCCGAGCGCGCGGAGATCCGGCACGGCTCGATCTATGAGATTCCGTTTCCAGACGCCTCCATGGATGCCGCCATGTGTCTCGAGGTCCTTGAGCACATCGAGGATGACGCGCGGGCCGTCCGCGACATCGCCCGCGTCCTCAAGCCCGGTGGACTGCTGATTGTCGCGGTGCCGTACACGTACTACTGGCCGGCGTATCTCTCACTTATGGGGCACTTCCGGCACTACACGCGCCAGTCGCTGATGACGCTACTCAGGTCCAATGGCCTGGAGACTGTCGAAATCCTGCCGAACTATCCGAACTGGCACCAGGCCTACACCCGTCATTACGTGATGCTTCGGGCTCGCGTATTGACTCTCGGCAAGCTCTTCGGCGGCGGCTCGGTTTTCACCTTCAAGTGGCCATGGCACTGGCGCCGCGCCATTGACAGGCTTGAGACGAAGATGCGGCCACGCCAGGATCGCGACGCCAACCTGCGTTACGCAGAGTTGGATACAAGCACATTCCTCGTGGCGCAACGACCTGCCTGACCGCTACGGCGCGTGCACGTTCCTCAGCGAAAGACCGTGATGACTGAACTGCCATCCTCATCGCCGCCCAGCGTCCTCATCCTGACCAAGGACGAGGAGGTCAACATTGGCGCGTGCCTGGACTGCTTCAAGTTCACTGACGACGTTGTCGTGCTCGACAGTTGTTCGACGGATCGCACCGTCGAAATCGCCCGGAAGTACGCGAACGTGCGTGTGGCCAGTCGACCCTTCGACAACGAGTACAACCAGCGCACCTTCGGCCTGCACGAGATCGAGTATCGCCACCCCTGGGTCTATGTGTGCGACGCCGACGAACGCGTGCCTGCGGAACTGGCGCGTGAGATCGTTCAAGTCATCAATGCGCCTGGATGCGAGGAGGCGGCGTTCCGCCTGCGATACAAGAACATGTATCTCGGCCGCTGGATCAAACGATCTTCGGGATATCCGGTCTGGCTGGTTCGACTTGTGCGTCCCGACCGCGTGCGTTACGAGCACCGCGAGACCAACATCCACCTGATCATTGACGGGAATGTTGGAGAACTCCGCGAGAACTTCGTGCACTATTCGTTCAACAAGGGACTGGTGCCATGGTTCCACAAGCACAACTACTACTCGCAGCTCGAATCGCACGAAGCCCAGCGCGTGCTCGGCTCCACGACGCTTGGCGAACACCTTCGGCACACCTTTGATCGCGACAAGTTCGTTCGACGCCGCGCCTTCAAGAACCTCAGTTTCTTTCCGCCCCTGCGCGGCCCCATCCGCTTCCTGTACATGTACCTGCTGAGGCTGGGCCTGCTCGATGGCGGCGCTGGCTTTCACTACGCCTCGATGATCTCGATGTACGAGTACTGGATCGAGCTTAAGGTGCGTGAATTGCGTTCGAAATGGCGCGAGCGCACCGATGCTTTGGCCGAGCGCATGCTGCGAGAGGTAGCGCCATGAGCGAACACGCCGCCGCCAAACCTCGCATCGTGGTGATGATTCCCACGCTCAACGAGGCGATGCACATCGCCGAGACCGTCGCCAACGCGCGGCAGGTCGGCGAAGTGTTCGTGCTCGATTCGTGCAGCACCGACGGCACGCAGCAGATGGCCCGCGATGCCGGCGCGCACGTCATCGAGCATCCCTGGGAGGGCTACGCGCGGCAGAAGAACTGGGGTCTGGACAACCTGCCTGTGCCTGCGGACTGGGTGTTCATCCTCGACGCCGACGAGCGCCTTACGCCCGCCCTGCGCGATGAGGTGCTGCGCGTCGCTGCGTCGAACACGCCCGTGCAGGGCTTCCTTGTGAATCGCGTCGTGCTGTTCATGGGGCGGGCGATTCGGCATGGCGGCCTGTACCCGTCATGGAACCTGCGGTTCTTCAGGTTCGGGCATTGCCGCTACGAGGATCGCGCGGTGCACGAGCACATGATCTGCGACGGGCCGACCGGCTACCTCAAGTGCGAGATGCTGCACATCCGCCGCGAGACCATCTCCGAGTACATCAAGAAGCACATCCGCTACGCCGACCTCGAGAGCGATGAATGGGTGCGCCTGAAACTCGGCCAGGGCGGCGGCGCGCAGCCAAAGACGATGTTCCGCGATGTGCTGCGCTACCGGCAATGGCTGCGGCGCAAGGTCTGGCCGAAGGTTCCGGCCCGGCCGCTGCTGCGATTCCTGTACATGTATTTCGTGCGGTTCGGATTCCTCGACGGCCGCGCGGGCCTGCACCTGGCGCAACTGATGGCCAGTTACGAGTACATGATCAGCCTGCTGTATCGTGACAAGATGCAGCGCATCGCCTCGGGCGTATTGAAGATGCCGGCCCCGGCACCGGCATCGCCCAGCCAGTCGATTGCCACGTCGCCGGCCGTCGCGTCCGCTGCTGATCGCGCCGCTCCTCAGGCAGCGACCACCGAGGCGGACCTCGCCCATTGACTGATCATCATTGAAGGTCCGCCGACGCCGTCGCGTCGGTGATTTCAATCTTCGGCACAGCCGTCAACCCCACCGACGATGGCGCGTCCACAAGACCTTCCAGCAGGTGCCGCCAGCCCTCGCACAGCCGCTCGCGGCTATGCCGCGCGTGAAGGTCGGCGCGGCCGCGCTCTCCCATCGCTCGTGCTGCCTCCGGGTCATGGGCCAGGTCTCTGATCGCCTTGGCGAGGCCTGCGGAATCACCCGGGTCGATGACGCGCCCGCAGCCGGATTCGCCGGCTACCAGCGCGACCTCGCTTGTCGCAGGCCCGACCACCAGCGCCGGCCGTCCGGCCGCCATGATGCCGTACATCTTCGACGGCACCACCAGTCCCTCGAATCCCGGCTGCAGCGTCACCAGATGGACGTCGGCGCAACTAAGCAGGGCGTCGAGTTTGTCACGCGGCTGGTACGGCTCAATCCGCGCATCCAGCGCGTGCGTCCGAACGAACGCCAGCACCTCGGCCTTGCGCTTGCCTCCGCCGACAAACGCGAAGGCGATGCGCTTGTCATCCCGGAGCAACCGCGCGGCCTCGCACATGGTCTCCACATCGTGCACAAGGCCGAAGTTGCCTGAGTACATCACCACGAAACGCTCGCCCAGCTTCCACTCGGCGCGATAGGGATTCGCCTCGCGCGCCACCGGCTTCACCTCGTCATCGTCGGACCACACACCGAGATGAACGACCTTCTCGGCGTCAGAGAGGCCTTTCTCCAGCACGACGTGCCGCATGCATCTCCCGAGCACGACGATGCGATCGGCGCTGCGCATGCACAGCCGGCTGATGTGTTCCAGAATCCGCGTGAAGATCGAGCGCGGCTTGAGCGAGCCGCTGGCCACGAGCACGTCCGGATACAGATCCATGATCCAGTACACCAGCCTGCAGCCGCGCACGGCCTTGAGCAGCGCACCGGCTAGCGCGATGAACGGCGGTGTGGTGAAGCAGATCACCACATCCGGCCGCTTGATGGTCATGGACTTGATCGTCGCCAGCAGGTAGAACAGCGCGAAGTCGGCGATGCGCGCGAAGATGCCCGCCTTGCCGAACAGCGACGCCCCGACGCGATGAATCTCGATGCCGTCGATGGTTTCGCGCTTGGACAGCGTCGCGCCCTTCTGACCGTAGATCGAGCGCGACGCGATGGCCACCACTTCATGGCCGTGCGCAACCAGGTGCTTCGCAAGGTCGTGCCCGTGCTGTGCCGTCGCGGCGACGTCGGGGTAGAAGACCTGATTCAGCAGGAGAATGCGCACAGGAGAACTCAAAACGTCCACACTTCAAAACGTCCAAACGACGGCGCGGGTTTGCCCGATTCGGTCCCGAATCAAGGTTGCGTGCTGGCTGGGCTATCGGACGCTGTGTTGCGCGGTAGCAGATGGCGCTTTGGGTGCTTGCACGTTTGGACGTTTCGACGCTTCCGCACGCCACCATTCGATCGTTCTGCGCAGCCCCTCTTCGAAGCCGACCGCCGCCTTCCAGCCCAGGAGTTTCTGGGCGCGCGTGGTGTCCAGACAGCGCCGTGGCTGGCCATCGGGCTTGCTCGAGTCCCAGCAAATCTCGCCCTTGAAGCCGGTGAGTCTCGCGATCAGTTCGACCAGGTCCTTGATCGTGATCTCGATGCCCGTGCCAAGATTGATCGGCGTAGGCTCATTCATCATTTCGGCGGCGCGGAGAATGCCCTCTGCCGCGTCATCGACGTACAGAAACTCGCGGCTGACCTTGCCCGTGCCCCAACACACGATGTGGTCGGCCTTCGAGTCGATCGCTGCGATGCACTTGCGGATCAGCGCGGGAATCACGTGCGAGGTGTGCAGATCGAAGTTGTCGTGCGGGCCGTACAGATTCACCGGCAGGACGTAGGCGCCGCTCAATCCGTACTGGCGGTGATAGGCGTCGAGCATCACCAGCGCCGCCTTCTTCGCGACGCCGTAGGGCGCGTTCGTCTCCTCGGGATAGCCATTCCACAGTTCATCCTCGC
>Ga0111539_10006855_pt1 | contig 14635 bp, 15 predicted proteins | sample RhiMethybrSRZTD1_FD_79667 | JGI IMG/M metagenome (GOLD analysis project Ga0111539, IMG submission 79667) | Populus rhizosphere microbial communities from Tennessee, USA - Rhizosphere MetaG P. TD hybrid SRZTD1 (version 2) (version 2) | ecosystem: Host-associated > Plants > Roots > Rhizosphere >... | reverse complement strand
CGCGAGATCCACGACCCCGACCGCATCCTGGTCGTGGTCGCCGGCGGGGCCAGCGACTGCTACATCGCCCTCGGGGCCGTCCACGGGCGCTGGCACCCGGTGCCCGGCCGGTTCAAGGACTTCATCGCCGCGCCCAAGCTCAACGGCTACCAGTCGCTGCACACCACCGTGATCGGCCCCGGCGAGGAGCCGGTCGAGGTCCACATCCGCACCGAGGCCATGCACCTCACCGCCGAGTACGGGGTGGTGGCGGCGGCCCGCGAGGCCCGCAGCCGCCGGGCCAACGGCCAGGGCGACCCCACCGGCAACGCCGACGACCTGGTCTGGCTGCACCGGCTGCTGGACTGGCAGCGGGCCGTGTCCGACCCGGGGGAGTTCCTGGAGTCGCTCCGCTCCGACCTGTCCGACCACGAGGTGCTGGTGTTCACCCCCAAGGGCGACGCCCTCACCCTGCCGGCCGGCGCCACCCCGGTCGACATGGCCTACGCGCTCCGGACCGAGCTGGGCCACCACTGCATCGGCGCCCGCGTCAACGGCCAGCTGGTCCCCTTGGCCAGCGTCCTGGCCGACGGGGACGTGGCCGAGATCCTCACCTCCAACGCCGAGTACCCGGGCCCGACCAAGGAGTGGCTGGGCTTCGTCAAGAGCCCCCAGGCGCACGTCAAGATCCGCCAGTGGCTGGCCTCCCAGCACCGCGACGACGCCGTCGACGCCGGCCGCCAGGCCATCGGCCAGGTCCTGGCCGACCAGGGCTGGTCGCTCCAGCGGGCCAAGGAGGACGGGTCGCTGGCCATGCTGGACTCCGCCGACCTGGAGGCGATGTACCGCGCCGTCGGCCAGGACCAGCTGTCGGCCCAGTCGGTCGCCCAGTGGCTGGTCACGGTCCTGGGCGACCAGTCCGAGGGCGACCCCGGCTAGGAGGTCAGGGCGAGGTCCAGCTCGAGCCAGGCGGCCAGGTCCTTGATCTCGTGCTCCACCGCGGCGGTCGTGGCCCCGTCGAAGGCCACGTCCTGGTGGACCGCGTTGACCTGGAGCACCCCGGCCTTGCGGTCGACGGTGGCGTCGAGCTTGCCCACCAGCCGGTCGCCGTACAGGACCGGCAGCGCGAAGTACCCCCAGCGGCGCTTGGCGGCCGGCTTGTACATCTCCAGGTAGTAGTCGAACTCGAACAGCTCCAGGGTGCGCCGGCGGTCGTGGACCAACCGGTCGAACGGTGACAGCAACGCCGCACGCCCCGAGAACGGCTGGCCCACCAGGGCAGGGTCGACCCGCCACTCGCCGTCGACGCCCTCGACCACGGCCGGCTCGCCGGCGTCGCCCACGTCCATCGGCTCGACCCGGCATTCCGGCCCCCGGGCGCGGGCGATGCCCAGCGCGCGCAGCCGCCGCTCGTCGCGGATGCGCCGCGCCGCCTCGAAGGGGACCACCGGGTCGCCGGGGTACACCCGGGTCGCCAGGTCCCACAGCCGGTCGCGGCCCCGCCGTCCGGCGATCGCGACCTCGCCGCGCAGCACCATGAAGTCCAGCAGCTGGGTGACGTTGCGGTTGTTGGTCCACCCGGACGACCTCCAGGGGACCTTGCAGGTGTCGGGAAGCTCGCGCGACGTCAGCGGCCCCGAGGAACCGAGCCGGTCGAGGATGTCCAGACGGCAGGCGTCGTTGGCCTGCACCCAGTCGCGCTGGGACGGCCGCCAGCCGGCCAGCAGCTCCCCGCGCCTGGACCACTCGGCCATGTCGGCGCGGTAGAGCGCCAGGTCCTCGCTGGGCCGGATCATCGCCTGGAGCTCGAGCAGGGCCCGGTCCTCGAGGGCGGTGGCCAGCTCGGCCGGCGAGTACGACGAGCCGAGGCGACTCCAGGCCACCAGGTCGGCGTTGGGCGCGATCGCGGCCGTCGGGTCGATCTGGAGCAGGGTCAGGTGGCGTACCACCTCCAGCAGCCCGGTCGGGCGCGGGCCGTCCAGGAGCTGGGCGCGCATGGCGACGCGGCGCGCGTCGGCGCGGGAGAGCTGGTGGACGGCCACGACCCGAGGGTAGATGACCGGCCCGACAGCCAGCCAGCGTCCGGGCCCTAGCCCCCGAAGATGTCCAGGGGCAGGAACGCCGAGACCACGAAGCTGGGCACGTCCACCACCTCCGAGACCTTCAGGTCCACGGCCACGCTGCAGATGGCGTAGGCCTGCTGGCGGGTCCAGCCGCCGTGGTCCTGGAGGTGGTCGATCATGTTGAGCAGGGCGTTGCGGGCGGCCAGGGTGAGGTCCTCGGGGCGGCTCTCGCCGTCGCGGGTGACCGACAGGCCGGTGGTGGCGAAGAACCGGCGCGGGGCGGCGTACTCGGGCGGCAGGTAGTAGTCGTCGCGGGCGAACTGGAGGTCCTGGATGCCGCGGGCCGCGGCCCGGCCCTTGTGGACGGCGAAACGGACGTGGAGGGTGGAGCGCATCTCCACGGCCGTGCCGCAGGTCTCGGAGTCGCCCTGGGCGAAGTGGGCGTCGCCGGCCGAGAACAGCCCACCGTGGGCGTACACCGGGATGTAGAGCCTGGCGCCCTTGCCGAGCTGCTTGATGTCGACGTTGCCGGCGGTCTCGCGGGGCGGGATGGTGCGCAGGGCCTCGGCGGCGACGGCCGGGTCGGAGGGGACGGCGCCGGTGGGGTCGGGCGGCAGCGCGAACCCGCCCCGGTCGATGGCGGCCTGCTCGCGGGCGGCGGTCCGCTCCATCAGGGCCCGGTCGGGGGCCAGGCCGATGGTGCCCATGAACGGCGACCCGGGGATGCGCACCCCCGGCAGGTCCTCGGAGGTGGCCCAGCCGCCGTCGATGCGCCAGCGGGCCATGTACGGGTCGGGGAACACGTCGCGCAGGAACCCGAACCCGGGCACCTGCACGGTGTAGCCGTAGCGGTCCGGCTCGACCTCCAGGATCTCGACCTCGAGCAGGTCACCCGGCTCGGCCCCGTTGACGTACACCGGGCCGGTGAGGGGGTGGACCACGTTCAGGTTGGGCCCGGCGACCGTCTCCAGGGTCGCCTGCGGGCCCATCTGGCCGTCGAAGGCGTCCCGGGTCTCCAGCACCACCTCCTCGCCGGCGTCGCAGGTGACCGCCGGCGGGATGTCCGGATGCCACCGGTTGTGGCCGGTCTCGGGCTCCTCGGCGAGGGTCTTGGAGTAGTCGACGCGCACCTCGTGCGTTGCCATGGCCACGCTCCTCGGTCTGCCAACTGGGCGCCGAGATCATCGCCGTTCGCGGCCCGTTGGGAAAGGGTGGCCTCCGCCGCGGGAGGGATCGCCCGGGACGTCTCCTCCGGGGGAGCGAGCACCAGCACCTGCCGGTGGCGGCCCTGGGGAGCTGGTTCTGGGGCCTGATCGTCACCGGGGCGTTCCTGCTGGCGATGGGCAGGCTGCGCGGCGACGCGGCCCGGGGGCCCATCTGGGTCGGGCTCACGGTGGCCACCCTGGCGGTCTGGCTGGTCGCGACCATCGCAGGCATCGCGTCGCCGGTGGTCGAGACCGGGTCGGACCCCACCCGCTAGGGCCTGGTCACCAGCGTCCCGATGCCGACGACCACCCCGGCCGCCAGCACTAAGAGCGTGTTTCCGACGTTCGGCTGGTTCTTGGTGTTCGCCCTGCTCAGGGTCTAGCGTCTCGGGGTCGGGTTGACCGATGCCGGCTGTACGAGAACGGCGGAGGAGTGTGACCGAGCGCGGTGCAGGAGCAACGCGCCAGCTGCTGCGCTGGCCGGTCAGTCGGGGATGGCTGGGAGGCAGTGGCGGAAGAAGACCTGGCCGACCAACTCCCCACGGCTGCGGACGCCGACCTTGTCGAACACGGCCGTCAGATGCTCCTGGACCGTGTAGGGCGAGATCTGAAGCGCCCGCGCGATCTGGCGGGTGGAGCGGCCCTGGAACACCAGCGCGGCCACCACCTGCTCCCGGTCCGACAGCCCGTAGGCGGCGACCAGCAGCGGGGCCAGCTCGTCGGGTCGGGGCGGCTCGATGATGACCGTCACCCGAGCTTGCGGGTCGCCGTCCAGGCGGGCGCCGTGCAGGATGAGCCACTGGCCGGTCCGGGTGCGGACCCGGGCCCGCGCCGGCCCGCTGGCCTGGGCCATGGCGGCCACCGCGGACAACACTGGTGGGTCTTGGCCGAGGTCCTCCAGCCAGTGGCGGGCGGCCGCGGTCAACGACTCGACCTGGCCGTGACGGTCCAGGACCACCAGCCCGGGGCCCTGGGCCGGCTGCTCGACGGTGGCCTGCTGGGCGACTACCGTGCGCCGCAGGCCAGCGACCAGCGTGCCGGCCAGCCGCTCGACGGCACCCATGGTCTGGGGGTCGAAGTCGGGCCGACCCCGGTCGCGGACCAGGATCAGCGAGCCCCAGCAGCCCGCGCCGTCGACGAACGCGACCCGCAGCTCGCCGTCGAAGCCGCCTGGTCGCAGCATCTCCCGCCAGCGCAGGCTGCGTTGCGGCTGGCCGTCGGTGGCCTGGCTGAGCACCCCGACCCTGTGGGGCGCGGCGGCCAGGTCGGTGAACTTGTTGACGTCTTCGGCGAGGTATTCGTTGGCGGCCAGCAGCGGAAAGCGGCTGGGTAGGTTCAGGGTCAGGTGGCTGGTGATGAGCGCGGTGGCCGGGTCGTTGGTCTGCCAGCAGGAGCCGTCGAACCTCACCACTCCGCCCAGCAGGGCATTAGCGGCGCGGAACCAGGTCTGGGTGTCCAGCCCGTGCTCACCGAGTCGTACGAGCTCCCGCTCGACCCGGTCCACCGACCCCTGGAAGTCCATAGGGGCAGTGTCCGCCGCGGCTGGGCTCGCGGAAACCCCAGATTGCTGGTATCGACCACCGGGCCGGTCAGCCTCGACGATGGCGTTCGCCCGCTGCAAGTGGCACGGGCGGCTCATCGAGAGGAGGCCCTCATGTCCGATCCGACCACCAACAAGGCGCTGGTGACCGAGTTCATCGACGCGCTGTTCACCAGGGGCGAGCTGGACGCCGTCGACCGCTACCTGGCACCCGGGTTCGTCAACCACGACCCGTTCCCCGGCTTCACTTCCGACCGGGAAGGGTTCCGCCGCATCGGTCAGGTCTTCCGCCATGGCTTCCCCGACTGGCACAGCCAGCTCGAGGCCCTGGTCGCCGAGGGCGACCTGGTCACCGAACGGTTCACCGCCCGAGGCACCCACCAGGGCGAGGTCCTGGGCGTGGATCCGACCGGGCGTGAGGTCGTGCTGGCGGGGATCAACATCTTCCGCGTCCAGGACGGCAAGCTGGTCGAGCGCTGGGGCCGCACCGACGACCTGGGCCTGTTGCAGCAACTCGGGCTCGTGCCAGCACTGTCGTCGTGACCAACCCAAGCGCCGGCGAGCAGCCCGACGTGTCACCCAGGCCATCGTCAGGATCTCGGGAGGAGGGCGAGCCCGCTGATCGAGTCCTTGGTGGCCGCCGCGCGCCTGCCCCAGACCGACCCCGACCAGGCGGCAGGCATCGGTCAGGCCGAAGGTGAGGCAACGCTCGCGCTGTTGCGAGCGCTTGGCGACGGCGACTGGACGCGACCCAGCGACTGCACCGAGTGGGACGTGCGCGCCCTAGTCGCCCACCTGGTCGCCCAGTGCGAGGACAGCATCCGCCTGGGCACCCTGCTGCGCCGGGAGCTGGTGGGCCGACGCCGCTACCATGCCAAGGTCGCCGTGGATGCCCACATGGCGGTGGGGGTCGACGACCACCGCAAAACCAGCGGACCGGAGCTGGTGGAGCGCTTCGCGTTGCTGTGGCCCCGCGCCGTGGGGGCCCGCCGGCGCCGGCCAGGCTTCCTGCGCCGCATCAAGGTCGACAGCGGCATCCCGGGCCTGCCCCACTGGCCCGTCGCCTACCTGTTGGACGTTATCCTCAACCGCGACCTGTGGATGCACCGGGTCGATCTCAGTCGGGCGACCGGGCGGCCATTGGTCATCGGCGGCCACGACCAGCAGATCGTTGCCCAGGTCGTCCGCGATCTGGCGCTTGGCTGGTCGGCGGCGCCGGTGGCGTTGGAGCTCACCGGCCCCGCAGGGGGCTGCTGGCTTCTCGGCGCGGGTGACCCGGTGGCGGTCGTCCGCGCCGACGCCGTGGCCTACCTGCGCGCCCTGTCCGGCCGCGACGACGACGTGGTGCTGGACCTGCTCGCTGGACACGCGACCGCACTCACCCCCATCCGCCAGGCCCGAGTCGCCTTCTGATCGTCTGGTTCATGGCTTCGCCTGGTTCAGCGAGTTGAGACAGATCAGCGCGCAGGCCAGCTGCACCAAGCCCAGCAGGATGTCGGCGCGTCGCTCGTAGCGCATCTGCAGGCGCCGGTAGCCCACCAGCCAGGCCAGTGACCGCTCCACCACGTACCGGTGGCGGCCCAGCCGCTGGCTGGACTCCACCCCACGCCGAGCGATCCGTGGAGTGATGCCGCGTCGGCGCAGCGCCCGCCGGCAGCGTGGGTAGCCGTAGCCCTTGTCGCAGCGCAGCTTGGCAGGCCGCCTACGGGGCCGCCCAGGCCGGCCGCATCGGCCCTTGACCGGTGGCACGGCGTCCACCATGGGCTCCAGCAGCACCGAGTCGTGGGTGTTGGCCGCCGACAGCCCGACGGCCAGGGGGATGCCGCGACGGTCGGTCAGCAGGTGGTACTTGGACCCGAGCTTGCCGCGGTCTGTCGGGTTCGGGCCGGTTAGCTCGCCCCCCGTTTGGCGCGCACGCTGATCGAGTCCAGGCTGGCCCGCGACCAGTCGAGCTGGCCCTGCCGGCCGTGCTGATCCAGCAGCCGGTGGTGGAGTTGCTGCCAGACACCGGCGCGCTGCCAGCCACGCAGCCGCCGCCAGCAGGTGACCGGGCTACCACAGCCCAGCTGCCGGGTGGGCAGCAGCCGCCACGGGATGCCGGTGTGTAGTTGATAGACGATGCCAGCCAGCGCGGCGCGGTCATCGATGCGGGGCCGGCCGCCGTAGCGGCGTGGTGGTGGGGCAGCAGGGGCTGGATCGTCTGCCAGAGCTGCTCAGGCACGAGGGTGTCGGCGGTGATCGTCATGGCCGCCAATCGTGCCCACGACCATCGCCAGCAACAAGAACCGGCCCAAGCTCGGAAACAGGTTCTAAGCAGGGCGGCCCGGAAGATGAGGTAGGCGGGCCGGGAACCTAAGGCAGCCGTCCGATCCGGGCCGGGGGGTCTTAGCCATACCGTGATGATCGAGAGACCGGAACCGACAAGCGAGGTGCACGATGCAGCAGCACCACACCATCCACGACGTCATCGCCCGCGACCACGTCGACGTCCTCCGCCGCGAGGCCCGGCAGGCCCGGCTGGCCCGGACCCGCCGCCACCTCATCCGGTCCAACCGCCGGAGCCGCTAGGAGGAACCCCGTGACCGTGGTCATCCACGACAGGCAGCGACGAGCCGGCGCACCCGCCGGCTCGTTCGCTTCCGAGGCCGGCCGCGCCATACTCGTCGCCATGACGGCGACGCTCAGCAGCGCGACCTTCGTCGGCCGGACCGAGGAGCTGGCCCGGCTGGCCGCGGCCGCCGACCGGGCCGCCGCCGGCACCCCGACGGCGGTGGTGGTCGGCGGCGAGGCCGGCGTGGGCAAGACGCGGCTGGTCGGCGAGCTGGTGGCCTCGGCCCGCCAGGCCGGGGCGACCGTGCTGGTCGGCGGCTGTGTCGAGCTGGGCGGCGAGGGGCTGCCGTTCGCGCCCCTGATCGAGGCCCTGCGGGGCTTCGTGCGCGACCTGGACGAGCCGGAGCTGGCCCAGCTGGTCCCGGGCCGGACCCGGGTCGAGCTGGCCCGGCTCCTGCCCGAGCTGGGCCCCGGCGGTCCCGGCAGCGCCGGCGCCGCCGACGGGGGGCTGTGGACAGCCGGGTCCACCCGATCCCCCGGTCCGGTAGGCTCCCCTACCGGGGGACCCGGCGCCGGGCTGGGGTCGGAGCAGGGGCGGCTGTTCGAGCTGCTGCTGGTGCTGCTGGAGCGGCTGGGCTCCGAGCGGCCGGCCGTGCTGATGGTGGAGGACCTGCACTGGGCCGACCGCTCCACCCGCGACCTGCTCGCCTTCCTGGTCAGGAACCTCCGCCACGGCCGGCTGCTGCTGGTGATGACCTACCGGTCCGACGAGCTGCACCGCCGCCACCCGCTGCGGCCGTTCCTGGCCGAGCTGGACCGCGGCCGCCGAGCCGAGCGCCTGGAGCTGGCCCGGTTCGGCCGGGACGAGGTGGCGGCCCAGCTGGCCGGGATCCTGGGGGCGCCGGCGCCGCCGGAGCTGACCGAGCGGATCCACGCCCGCTCGGACGGCAACGCCTTCTTCGTCGAGGAGCTGGCGGCCACGGCCGCCGCCGGCGCCGACGGCGAGCTGCCCCCGAGCCTGCGCGACACCCTGCTGGCCCGTATCGAGCTGCTGGCCGAGCCGACCCAGCAGGTCCTGGGGACGGTGGCGGTGGGCGCGGCCGCCGTGGCCGACCCTTTGCTGGCCGAGGTGGCCGGCCTGCCCGACGCCGACCTGCTGGTCGGGCTGCGCGAGGCCGTCTCGGCCCACGTGCTGCTGGTCGACGCCGGCGACGGCACCTACGGGTTCCGCCACGCCCTGGTCAAGGAGGCGGTGTACGCCGAGCTGCTGCCGGGGGAGCGGACCCGCCTGCACGCCCGGTTCGCGACCGCCCTGGCCGGCCGGGACGCCGTCGGCGACCCGGGGCCGGCGGCCGAGCTGGCCTGGCACTGGTACGCCGCCCACGACCTGGAGCGGGCCCTGCCGGCGGCGGTCGAGGCCGGCCGGGCGGCCGAGCGCGCCTACGCCTACGCCGAGGCCCAGCGCCAGTTCGAGCGGGCCCTGGAGCTGTGGGACCGGGTCCCCGGGGCCACGGCCGGGCTGGACAAGGCCGAGCTACTGGCCCGGGCCGGCGAGGCCGCGGCCAACGCCGGCGCCGCCGACCGGGCCGTCGCCCTGGTCCGGGGCGCCCTGGCCGAGGTCACCCCCGGCCGGGACCCGCTGCTGGCCGGCCAGCTCACCGAGCGGCTGGGCTTCCACCTGCGCATCGCCGGCCGGCCGGGGGCGATGGAGGCCTACCAGGAGGCGATCGGCCTGGTCCCGCCGGGACCGACGGTGGAGCGGGCCCGGGTGCTGGCCGGGCTGGGGCAGGCCCTGATGCTGCGGGCCCGGTTCGCCGAGGCCATCGCGACCTGCGAGGAGGCGATCCGGGTGGCCAGGGCGGCCGGGTCCCCGGCGGTCGAGACCCACGCCCTGTGCAGCCTCGGCACCGCCATGGCCCGCATCGAGGACCCCGACGACGGCCTGGCCGCGCTGGGGGAGGCCCGCCGCCTGGCCGCCGAGCTGGGCCTGGCCAAGGACGAGGCCCGGGCCTGCGTCAACCTGTCGGACCTGCTCAACGACCTGGGCCGGCTGGAGGAGGCGGTGGCCGTGGCCATGGAGGGGATCGAGGTCGCCAGCGCCGCCGGCCTGCGGCGGACCTTCGGGGTCTTCCTGGCCGGCAACGCCGCCGCCGCCCTCTACAACCAGGGCCGCTGGGACGAGACGGCCGAGCTGACCACGGCCTACCTGGAGCTGGCGACGACGAGGACCTCAACACGGTCACCCTGCGCCAGTCCATGGCCATGCTGGACGCCGGCCGGGGGCACTTCGAGTCCGCCCTCGGCCATGTCCGGGCGGCCAGGCGGCTGGCCGGCGACGAGTTCATCGCCGTGCAGTACCCGCCCAACCTGGCCGCGGCCGAGGCCGAGGCGGCGGCCTGGCGGGGCCGGCTGGAGGAGGCGGCGGCGGCCGTCGCCGGCGGCCTGGCCGCCCTCCAGGGCCCGCTGGTCGACCTGCGGGCGTGCATGCTGCTGGCCATCGGGCTGCGGGTCGAGGGCGAGCGGGCCGGGCTGGCCACGGCCCGCCACGACCACCAGACCCTGGCCGACGCCCGGCTGGTCGGCGACGAGCTGGTGCAGTGGGCCAGGGGCACCTTCGCCGGGTCGCGGGTGGCCTGGCGGCGGGCCGTGCTGGCCACCTGCGAGGCCGAGTGGGCCCGGGTCCAGGGCGAGCCCGACCCGGAGCGCTGGCTGGCCGCGGTGGCCGCCTGGGAGGAGTCCGGGCACCCCTACCCGCTGGCCGTGGTCCGCTGGCGGGCGGCCGAGGCGCTGCTGGCCAGGCGCGGCGACCGCGCCCTGGCCGCCGAGCTGCTGCGCCGCAGCCACGCCGCCGCCTCCGGCCTTGGGGCCGAGCCGCTGCGGGGCGAGCTGGAGCGGCTGGCCCGGCTGGGCCGGGTGGACCTGCGCCCCCAGGACCCGGCCGGCGCGCCCGCCGCACCGCCGTCCGAGCCGACGGACGCGGCCGGGTCCGCGCTCGGCCTGACCGCCCGCGAGCTCGAGGTGCTGACCCTGGTCGCCGAGGGCCGTAGCAACCGCCAGGTCGCCGAGGCCCTGTTCATCAGCGCCAAGACGGCCAGCGTGCACGTGTCCAACATCCTGGCCAAGCTGGGGGTGGCCAGCCGGGTCGAGGCGGCGGCGGTCGCCCACCGCCACGGCCTGCTCGCCGAACAGCCGGGGCCCTGACGCCCCCGGCCCCCGGCGGGTCCTAGACCGCCGCGCCGTCCACCCGGGTCGGCGCCGGCAGGTAGCCGTAGCCACCCCCGCCGCTGCCGCCTCCGTTGTCCTTGCGGCAGCCGGTCAGGGCCAGGCCGAGCACGAGCAACAGGACGGCGACGGCCAGCAGCAGCTTCGCGTATCCGCTCATCTTGGCATCGCCTCCGACCGGGAAACCCCCAGGCGGCCCGGCCGATTCCCACCCATGCCCCGGGTGTGCCGAACGTCACCGGCCCGGGGTGCCGGCCGGCACCGACCGCGGCGGCGGGCGGCGGCCACACTGCCTGGGTCGGGCGAGCACCACCGCCCGGCCTGCCTGGAAGGAAGCATGGTGAACCAGATCGTCGCCTGCCCCGAGCCCGGCTGCGAGGTCGCCGCCGAGGTGGTCTCGCGCTGGGTGTGGCCGTCGACCGACGGCCCGGTCGAGCACGTCAAGCTCTTCTGCCTGCAGGGCCACGCCAGGACGGTGCCGAGCGCCTGGCTGGTCGCCCCGGCCCGCTCGGCCAGGGTCATGCACCCGTCGGCCCGCTGGAACTGACGCCGCCTCCACCCGGCGTGGCCGGGGACGGTAGCCTGCGCCCATGGACGGGCAGGAGGCGGGCGCCCTGGCGCGCTGGCGCGAGCGGCTGGAGGACTGGGCGATCCCCGAGGAGATCCTGGCCGCGGCGCCCGAGTCGCCGTGGGGATGTCCGGTGGGGCTGTTCCGGTCGCGGGCCCGGCGGGCCGGGTCCCGGCCGGCGACCCCGTCGAACCGGGAGGCGGCCCGGTTCCTGCCCGCCGGCGGCACCGTCCTGGACGTCGGCGCCGGCGGCGGGGCGGCCAGCCTGCCCCTGGCCGGGATGGCGGGGCGGCTGGTGGCGGTGGACGAGTCGCCGGCCATGGTGGCCGCGTTCCTGGCCGCGGCCGAGGCCGCCGGGGTGGCGGCCGAGGGGGTCGAGGGCCGCTGGCCGGAGGTGGCCGGCCGGGTCGCCCCGGCCGATGTGGTCGTCTGCCACCACGTCCTCTACAACGTGGCCGACCTGGCCCCGTTCGCTGACGCCCTGACCGGCCACGCCCGCCGCCGGGTGGTGGCCGAGCTGACCGACCGGCACCCGCTGGTCGGCCTGGGCCCGCTGTGGCGGCGCTTCCACGACCTGGAGCGCCCCACCGGCCCGGGCGCCGACGACGCCGTGGCCGCCCTGGAGGCGCTCGGCCTCCGGGTGGCCCGCCAGGACTGGGAGAGCCAGGACCGGTTCGGCTTCGACGACCTCGACGAGCTGGTGGCCTTCACCCGGCGCCGGTTGTGCCTGCCGGCGGACCGCGACCCCGAGGTGGCCGCGGCCCTGCTGGACGAGGGCACCCGCCAGGTCGACGGGGTCTGGGTGAGCGGCCAGCCGCGGCGGGTGACCACCCTGTCCTGGCCCGGATCGGCAGCCTGACCACGAGCGCGAGAGAGGAGCCCACGGTGGACCGGCAAGCCTGGCTGCGGGAGCGGCGGCAGACGGCCGAGGAGCGCCATGACGCCATCCACGCCTTCACCTACGACGACCACTACGGGGAGATCGGCCCGACCCACCGCCGCTTCGTCACCGACCTGCTGGAGGGCTGCCCGGCCGGCGGGACCGTGCTGGACGCGGCCTGCGGCACCGGCAAGTACTTCGCGATGGTCCTGGACAGCGGCCGGCGCGTCGTCGGCACCGACCAGTCGACCGGGATGCTGGCCAGGGCCAGGGCCCGGTTCCCGGCGGTGCCGCTGGAGCGGGTCGGGCTCCAGGAGCTGGCCTTCGACGCCGAGTTCGACGCGGTCATGTGCATCGACGCGATGGAGAACGTCCCGCCCGAGGACTGGCCGCGGGTCTCCGGCAGCCTGCGCCGGGCCGTGCGCCCCGGCGGGCGGGTGTACCTGACCGTCGAGGAGCCCAACCGAGCCGACCTGGAACGGGCGCAGGCCGATGCGACCGCCGCCGGGCTGCCGGTGGTCCCGGGTGAGATGACCGCCGAGGGCGCCGGCTACCACTACTACCCGTCGCGCGAGCAGGTGGGCGGCTGGCTGGAGGAGGCCGGCCTGGCCGTGGTGGCCGAGGACGTCAGCGACGAAGGGGACGGCTACGGCTACCTGCACCTGCTGACCCGGCCCGCCTGAGCCGGCAGGCGTCAGGCCAGGCGCTCCAGCACCGTGCCGTCGCCGGCGACCCGGAAGGCGGCCGGCACGACCGCGACGTGGTAGCGGCGGGCCAGGTCGGGGCGGCGCGACACGTCCACGGTGTGCAGCGGCGGGGCCTGGGCGGCCAGGCGCTCCTCCAGCTCCCGGCAGTCGCTGCACAACGGGTGGGTGAACTGGACCACGGCCGGCCGCCCCGGGGCGGCGCCGACCTCGGCCAGGTCGAGGACGCCGACGGCGCCGGGCCGCACCCCGCGCAGCCGCGCCCCCAGCTTGTAGAGCTCGCAGCCGACGCACAGCCCGGTGGTGGCGGCCAGCAGGGCCAGCGCCGCGACCACGGCCCCGAGGGCCGTGCCGGCGGCGGCCAGGCCGGCCAGGTGGGCGGCGAAGGCCCCGCCGAGCACGGTCGCGCCGACCTTGTTGGCGAAGCGGGGCGGCCGGGCGTCCTCGACCCGGCCCTCGCCCACCCGGGGCTGGACGAGCTCGAAGTAGGCCACGCAGGGCAGGCACCAGCGCCGGCCGAGGACCAGCCCGACGACGAGCTGCAGGGCGAGCAGCCCGTACAGCCACCACCAGCCGGTCACCAGGGCGAGGACGGCCCCGGCGCCGACGGTGGCCTGGAGGAAGCGGGGGGCGCGGGCGTCGACGACGTCGCTGTCGGCATACGGGTCGGCGGTGCGGCGGGAGGGGACGGTGGTCGAGGGCATCGCGGGACCATCCTGGGGTGCGCGTCGGGCGGGGGAGCGAGGCCCGGCCGGTCAGGTGGTCGCGACGAGGAGGGTGCGCGACGACCGGCGGGCCCGGCGACAGGCGCAGGACACCACGTGCCCGTGGTCGAGGGCGCGGTTCCTGGTCAGCCGGACGCGGACGATGGTCATGCCGGCACGGTGCCGGACCCCGCCGGCCCCTGTCAACCGCCCGGCGGGGCGAGCAGCCGGTCGCGCAGCCGCTCCAGGTCGCCCCGGGACACCCCGGCCGCCAGCAGGTAGGGCTCGACCCCGCCCCAGCGCTCGGTCAGCCCGGCCAGCACCTCCAGCATGACCTCGGCGGTGGGGGCGAACCTGGCCACCATGGCCTCGCGCTCGGCCCGCTCACCGGGGCCGTGCTCCAGCCACTCCAGCTCCCGGGACCGCAGCGGCTCGGCGGTCAGGGCGTAGTCGTCGGCGATCGTCGCCGCGGGCACGCCCACCAGCCCCAGCAGCAGGGCCGAGATCAGCCCGGTCCGGTCCTTGCCGACCGCGCAGTGGATCAGCACCCCGCCCTCGGGGGCCTCGGCCACGGCGGCCATGACGTCGGCCACCCCGCCGCGGTAGCGGTCCAGCATCCGCAGGTAGTCGTCGGCCAGCGTGGTGGGCTCCTCGGGGGGCGCGGCCGCCGGGTCGATGAACGACACGTTGGTGTAGGCGATCCCGTGGTCCCCCGGCTCGGCGAAGGGATTGGGCTCCCGGTCCAGCTCGTCGGGCAGCCGCAGGTCGACGATCGCCCGCACCCCGTAGCCGGCCAGGGCGGCCCGCCCCGCCCCGGTCAGGCCGCTCAGGGCGGCCGACCGCACCACCGCCCCCCACCGGGTCTCGCGCCCGTCCCCGGTCCCGTACCCGCCCAGGTCGCGGGCGTTCAGCCCGCCCTCCCAGTCCAGCAGCCGGCTCCATTCGCGCTGTTCGATCGCCACGTTCCCTCCCGCTCACCTCGCGCCGGTGGCCAGCCTACCGGCCGTCCCCGACGGCGCCGCGGCCGCCGGGTTGACGTACCGGGGCAGGCGTCCCAAGGTTGGAGGGCCGGGACGCCGAGGTCCGCGAGGTGGAGATGGCTGACGTCCGCACCGCCGCCGTGATGGAGGCGCTCGCCTCCGTCTACGACCCCTGCTGCCAGGAGAAGGGCCTGTCGGTGGTCGACATGGGCCTGGTCCGGCGGATCGACCTGGACGGCG
>Ga0111539_10006854_pt1 | contig 14636 bp, 6 predicted proteins | sample RhiMethybrSRZTD1_FD_79667 | JGI IMG/M metagenome (GOLD analysis project Ga0111539, IMG submission 79667) | Populus rhizosphere microbial communities from Tennessee, USA - Rhizosphere MetaG P. TD hybrid SRZTD1 (version 2) (version 2) | ecosystem: Host-associated > Plants > Roots > Rhizosphere >... | reverse complement strand
GTTCGTGGACCTGTTCGTCGCCAACGACTCGAACCCGAATCTCCTGTATCACAACCTCGGGAACGGCCGTTTCGAAAGCGTCGGACTCACGGCCGGCGTGGCCGTCAACGGCGACGGGCGCGCGCAGGCAGGCATGGGCGCCGACGCCGGCGACTACGACGGTGACTCACGAGTCGATCTGGTGCTGACGACGTTCGCACACGATCGCTACACGCTGTATCGCAGCGTCGATGGCCAGCACTTCGAGGACGCGAGCGCGGCGGGGATTGCCGCCCCGACGTTCGTTCGCATGGGCTGGGGCGCAGCCTTCCTGGACGCCGATCTGGACCGCAGACTCGATCTGTTCTTCGCCAACGGCCACATCTTCGCCGACATCGATAAGTTTCCGCAGCTGGGCGAGACGTACCGGCAAAAGAACCAGCTGTTCTTGAATGTCGGCGGACGATTCCGCGATGTATCGGATCGTGCGGGTGCCGGCCTGCAGCTCGCCGCGGTCGGCCGCGGGCTCGCCGTCGGTGATCTCGACAACGACGGCGATCTCGATGTCATCGTCAGCAATATGGACGGTGCCCCGACGTTGCTCGAGAACCGCCAGCAGACGCGGCGTCATTGGCTGGCGGTGCGCGCCGCGGCCCCGGCCGGAAACCGGTTCGCGATCGGCGCAAAGGTCACCGTCATCGGCGGCGGCGCGAAGCAGATCCGCGAGATCCGTTCAGGCGGGAGCTTTCTCTCACAGAACGATCTGCGGGCGTACTTCGGGCTCGGCGATTACGCCGGTCCCGTGGACGTGGAGATTCGCATGCCAGGTGGGCGCCGCTGGGAATGGAAACAGCTGCCCGGCGACCGCCTGCATCTGCTCACGCTGTCCGAATCCGCGGCCATCCCGCAACCTGGTCGCGGCCGATGAATCGCGAGTACGCATCTCGGACAAAGCGGCTCTTGCTTGCGGCCGCCTTGTCAACGCTTGCCGTCGTGACGGGCACAGCGCAGGTCGAGCAGAGTGCCAATTACCGGCCTGACCTTGCCGTCTCAGACGCGCTGAAACCATTCATCACACAGCTCGAGCCAGGAAGCGATGGGTTCCCGCTGGAGCGTCAGGCGAAAGAGCTCGAGGCGCGACTGCGCGAGCTGTCGGATGCGCTTCGTGGCGGCGGGCCCCAGGCACTGGGTGCCGCCAATCGCCTTCTCGGGCCGGATTTCCGCGGCGCACGTCTGCTGCCGATCGACGCCGCCACGGACGGTGGAGCAGCGCTCGACGTCAAACGGGCGACGGATCTGCCGCGCGAGGTGACACTTGACGCTCGCGCATTTGCCCCGGAACTGCAGCGGCTGATCGGCGAGTTTCGCGACGTGATCGTTGCGGAGTTCCTCATCACGGCCATCGACGCAGATGGTCCGGCTGAGTCGCCGTCCAGCCTCCGCACGACCGTGCGCTACGACATCGTCGGCGGCGGGACGAAGGCCTACCGCATCGAGCACGTTGGCGAGTGGGAGATGAGGTGGCGGCGCAGCCCCTCAGGTTGGCAGGTGGTTCGATGGCTGCCCACGTCGCACCTGGTCAGCCGCGCCCGGCGCCCGGTGTTCACCGAGATCACCGAAGCGGCGCTCGGCCGCATCGACTCGTTCCGCCGCCAGCTCACGATCGATCTCGACTCGTGGATGGCCACGTTCGACTCGGTCCTCACGCGAGACTCGAACGGTCATCACGGTATCTCGGTCGGCGATGCCGACGGAGACGGATTCGATGATCTGTACATCGCCCAGCCGGCCGGCCTTCCCAATCGTTTGTATCGCAATCGCGGCGACTCGACCTTCGAGGACATCACGGCCGACGCGGGTGTGGCGGTTCTCGACGACACCGCACAATCGCTCTTCGCCGATGTAGACAACGACGGTGATCAGGACCTCGTCGTCGCGACGTCGAGCGGCTTGCTGCTGTTCGTCAACGATGGCAAGGGCCGGTTCACACTCGCGGCAGATGCCTTCCAGCTCGCCCAGCCGTTTCAGGGCGTACTGACGTCAATGGCGATGGCCGACTACGACCGCGACGGCTTTCTCGACCTGTATGTGTGCGTGTACTCCTATCTCTTCGGCGCCGGCGAGGACAAGGCAGGCACGCCCGCACCCTACTACGACGCGCGCAACGGACCGCCGAGCGTGCTCTTCCGCAATGACGGCCACGGCCGATTCGTAGACGTCACCGCCGCGGCGGGACTCGACACCGGTAACGATCACTATCATTTCGCGGCGGCCTGGGCCGACTACGACGGTGACGGCTGGCCCGATCTGCTCGTGGCGAACGACTTCGGCACCAAGAACCTCTATCGCAACCTCGGGCCTCGTAACGGCACCGTGAAGTTCGAGGACGTCGCCGCCGCAGCCGGGCTGCTCGATCACGGCGCCGGGATGAGCGCCACATTCCTCGACTACGACAACGACGGTTTGCTCGACATCTATACCGGCAACATGTGGAGCGCGCCCGGGCTGCGCATTACCTCGGCGCCGACGTTCCTGCGCGATGCGCCGCAGGAGGTGCGTGCACTCTATCGCCGGCACGTGCGGGGCAATTCTCTGTTCCGTAATACCGGGAGTGGACGCTTCGAGGACAAGACACTCGCGGCGCACGCCGAGATGGGGCGCTGGGCGTGGTCGTCGGATGCGCTCGACTTCGACAGTGACGGCTGGGACGATCTGTACGTCGTCAACGGCATGCTGACGCGCAAGGCGCCAGCGATGCCGGCGAGCGACCTCGAAGGGTTCTTCTGGCGACAGGTCGTGGCCCGTTCACCGCTCACGAGAGTGCCCGGCACCCCCTACGATGACGCGTGGCGGGCGATCAATCAGCTGTTGATCCACGGCTCAATCGCGAGCCAGCAGCGCAATGTGTTCCTCCGCAACGACGGACATGGCGGCTATGACGAGATCTCCGGCGCGGTCGGCCTCGACCTCGATCAGGACGGTCGATCGTTTGCGGTGCTCGACGCCGACAGCGATGGCGATCCGGATGTCATCGCGATGGCCGCTCGACAGGCGCCGCAGCTTCGCGTCTTTCGCAACGACTTCGAGACGAAAGCAGCGTCGATCGCCGTGCGCTTGCGCGGCACCACGAGCAACCGCGACGCGATCGGCGCCCGCGTGACGGTCGAGACCGATCGCCTCAAGAAGACGAGGATCGTGCAGTGCGGCTCCGGATTCCTGTCGCAGCATTCGAAAGAGCTGGTGATCGGTCTTGGTGCCAGTGGGCGAATCGTGAAGCTCACCGTCAGCTGGCCCTCGGGCGAGACACAGGTGCTCACCGATGTGCCTCTGAACGCTCGCGTGCGAATCGTCGAAGGGCGTGGCATCGAGATGGACGCCTTCACGCCCCGATCGACGGGGACGGTCTCCTCGTCAGCCCCCGCTCCCTCGTCTTCGCCACGCACGACGTGGATGTACGAGCCGTTTGCGGCGGCGGAGGTTTCACTGCCGGATCTCCGCGGTGAGCCGCGGTCGCTTGCCGGGCTGAAAGGAAAGCCGGCGATCGTCCTCTTGTGGTCGCCGAAGGTTTCGCTGGCGCGCGCCGCGCTCGAGACGCTCGAGCGCGGTGCGCAGACGTTGACGCGTGCCGGCGTGGGATCGCTGGCCATTGCCGTTGATGCTCCGCCGGATCAGATCGGCCTCAGCTACGCGATCCTCAACCGGCATCTGTTCATGAACCGTCAGGACCTTCGCCTGCCCACGGGCCTGCTCGTCGATGCCGGTGGCAATGTCGTGAAGGTCTATCGTGAACGCGTGGACGTTGACGAGATCGTGGCGGACGCGAGCGCGATCGAGGTGCCGCCCGCCGAACGCCTGGCTCGAGCGATCCCGTTTCCTGGAACGTTCTATTTCGGGCTGCCGCTCCGCAATTACCTGCCGTACGGCAGCGAGCTGCTCGACAACGGGCTCGAGCGTGCTGCCGTGACGGCGTTCGAGCGCGCGGCCCAGGCGAGTCCGGGTGCGTCCACGTTGTATCGACTCGGCACGCTGCTCGCCAGAAGCGGTGAGACCGCCAAGGCCCGTGCCGCGTTCGAGAACGCGCTCACCCTCAAGCCGGATCTCGCCGAGGCGAGCAACGATCTCGGAGCATTGCTCGCACGGGGCGGCGATGTTGACGCGGCCATCGCCCGGTTCCGCGCGGCGCTGGCGGCGATCCCCGAGTACCCGGACGCGTTGAACAATCTTGGCTATGCGCTTCTGCTGACCGGCCGCGATCAGGACGCTCGCGCGCTGTACGAAAAAGCGCTGGCGCTGCAGCCCGACTTTCCCGAAGCGCTCAACAATCTGGGCCTGCTCCTCGGCCGCGCCGGCGACCTGGGGGGCGCGGAGCGCTATTTCCGCGATGCGCTGGCGCGCCGCGCCGACTACGCGGAGGCTGCCAACAACCTCGCGCTGGTCCTCGCGTCGCGCGGGCAGACCGATGCCGCGGTGACCCTGCTGCAACAAGTGCTGCAACGGACGCCGGCCTACGAGGCCGCGTACGTGACGCTGGCCAAGATCCATTTCACCGCCGATCGTCCGAACGACGGAATCGCGGCGCTCGAACAGCTGCTCAAACAGAACCCAAATCATGCCGTGGCTCTCGAACTGCTTCGACAGTGGAAGGGACGCTGATCCGGATGATGCGATTCGGCGATTCGAGGCTCGTGCTCGCACTCGTGGCGTGGTTCGCGGTCGTGGCGTCACGCGCCGACGGCCAGGTTCGCCTCATCGGCGATCCAGTGGATGTCTCGGAGGACTTCACAAAGCCGGAGAACGTGTACTTCGTGGCGGGAGCCGTGAAGGATCTCGATGCCGCGGCGGGGACCGGCCGTCTGGAGTGGCGGCGTCACCGCCGCCGTGTGACGCTCGATTTCAACCACGCCGGCTTTGGCTTCGCACCCGACACCGGCAACGAGTTCCCGCCGGACTATGCACAGCATCCGGTGACGTCGTTCGCGATCGAGTTCGTGACGCCGCGGACGATCAGGCTGCGGATCGCGACCCGGGATCCCGCCCCGCCGGCCGAGCCGTCGTTGATGCTCGTCGGCGCGCCGAAGCGCGACGGGTCGTGGACGCACGAGGCGAAAGGCGGCACAGTGACGTGGCGGAGCGAGGCGGGCTCGGTGACGCTGACGCTCGATCCGTGGCGAATCGAGATCCGCGATGCACAGGGCCGGCTGCTGACCTCCACCCAGACGCTGGATGCGATCCGCAGCTACTCGTCACCGGTGCCGTTCTCCTTCGTGCGGCGCGCTGCCGATGCGTCCCGCCGCCTGGCGGCCGTCTTCTCGCTTTCGCCGGACGAGAAGATCTTCGGCGCCGGTGAGTCGTTCACGCGCCTCGACAAGCGCGGGCAGAAGATCATCCTCTACACGCGAGACGGTCTCGGCGCGCAGGGCCCGCGGATGTACAAGCCGGTGCCGTTTGTGCTGAGCAGCCGCGGCTACGGCATGTTCGTGCATACGACCGCGCCGCTGACGCTCGACATCGGCAGCAGCTTCGATCACAGCCACGTGATCTACTCGGCCGACGACAACTTCGACTTGTTCGTGTTCCTCGGAGATCCGAAGACTGTGCTCTCCGAGTACACCGCGCTGACGGGCCGAAGCCCGATGCCACCGCTCTGGTCGTTCGGTCTCTGGATGAGCCGCATCACCTACAAGTCCGAAGACGAGACGCGCGAGGTTGCGAAGAAGCTGCGCGGGTATCGGATCCCCGCTGACGTGATTCACCTCGATACCGGTTGGTTCGAACAGGACTGGCGCGCCGACTACCGGTTCTCGGCGACGCGTTTCCGCGATCCGGCGCGCATGATCGCGGACCTGAAGGATCAGGGATTCCGGATCAGCCTCTGGCAGGTGCCGTACTTCACTCCCGGCAACCCGCTCTACCGCACCGCCGTTGACAACGGCTTCGTCGTCCGGAACGCCGAAGGGCGAGCAGCCACCGAGGACGCGGTGCTCGACTTCAGCAACCCGAAGACGATCGAGTGGTACCAGGGGTTGCTCGGTGGACTGCTGAAGCTCGGTGTGGGGGCGATCAAGGCAGACTTCGGCGAAGACGCTCCGCTCGAGGGCCTCTATGCGTCCGGTCGCACCGGACTCTTCGAGCACAACGCCTACCCCCTCCGCTACAACAAGGCCGTGGCCGACGTCACCAAACAGATCACTGGCGAATCGATCATCTGGGCGCGAAGCGCGTGGGCAGGCAGCCAGCGATATCCGCTGCACTGGGGAGGAGACGCGGAGACGACTGATTCCGGCATGGCGGGGACGCTGCGCGGCGGACTCTCGCTGGGTCTGTCGGGCTTCACGTTCTGGAGCCACGATATGGGCGGTTTCGTCGAGCGGACGCCGCGCGAGCTGTACTCGCGGTGGGTCCCATTCGGAATGCTGACCTCGCACAGCCGCGCGCACGGCCAGCCGCCGAAGGAGCCGTGGGAGTACGACGCCGGGTTCGTGGACGAATTCCGTCGCGCCGTCGAGTTGAAGTACGCGCTGATGCCCTACGTCTACGCGCAGGCCAAGGTCGCATCGGAGCGCGGGCATCCACTGCTGCGGACGCTCTTCTTCGAGTTCCCCGACGATCCCACCTCGTGGATGATCGAGGATCAGTACCTCTTCGGAGAGGATCTCCTCGTCGCGCCGCTCTTCGAGCCCGGACGACGCCGGCTCGTCTACCTGCCGCCGGGATCGTGGGTCGATTATCAGAGCGGCGCATCGTACCAAGGTGGCCGCTGGCAGACGATCGAGGCTGGGGCGATCCCGATCGTGCTGCTGGTCCGCGGCGGTGCGATCCTCCCGCACGCAGCGGTCGCGCAGCACACCGGCGCGATCGATTGGAGCAAGATCGAACTGCGCATCTACGGCGCAGGCGCTGAAGCGAGGGGAGTGTTCGCCGTCCCCGGTAGCGACCCGCAGACGCTTGTCGCCGTTCGGCGCGGCAGCGGCTACATGCTGAAAGACGATCCGCTGCGCGGCAAGGTGACCTGGACGATCGCGCGTCGCTGACGCGCGCGTCAGGCGAGATCGAGCCCGTTGAGATGTCCGGTGGCGTCGCCGAAGTTGTCCATGCGTACGCCCATGCGATCCATCATCGTCAGGAACAGATTGCACATCGGCGTCTCGCGGCGATACACCACGCGGCGCCCGGTCTTGATGAACTTCCCGCCGCGTCCGGCGATGAGCGTTGGCAGGTCGTGGTGGGTGTGCGCGTTGCCATCGGCAAGGCCGGCACCGTAGACAATCATCGAGTTGTCGAGGATCGAGCCCTCGTCCTCCGGCGACGCCTTCAGTTTCGCCGCCCACTTGCTGAACTGCTCGACGTGATAGCGGTTGATCTGCGCCACTTTGTCCATGAGCGCGATCTGATTGCGGTGATGGGTCAGCGGATGGTGGCCATCAGGAATCCCGATCTCGCGGTAGGCGCGTGACGTGCCCTCGCGCGTCACCAGGAAGGTGACGACGCGCGTCAGGTCGGCCTGGAAGGCGACGGTGATCATGTCGGTCATCAGGCGGAAGTGCTCGGAAAAGTCGCTCGGCACGCCGTACGGCTTGTCCATGTGCGGGTCAACGGCGCTCTCGCGCTCGGCCCGTGCCAACTGCTCCTCGATGGCGCGAATCGACCCGAGATACTCGTCGAGTTTGCGCTGGTCGGTCGGACCAAGCGCGCCGCGCAGCGATCGCGCATCGTCGCTGACGAAGTCGAGGATGCTGCGGCGGTACAGCGTGCGTCGCGCCTTGGCGTCGGGCGTCAGCTCGGCGCCGTCGCCGAACAGCCGCTCGAAGAGCGCGCGCGGATCGAGAATCGGCGGCAGCGGCTGTGTCTCGCTGCGCCAGGCGAGATTATTCGTATACGCGCACGAATAGCCGGAATCGCAGTCGCCCGCTTGCCGGGCGTCCTCGAGTCCGACCTCGAGCGACGGGAAGCGGGTCTGGGTGCCGATCTGGTTGGCCACCAGCTGATCGCAGGACACGCTGGCCTTGATGTTGGTGACGGTCTTCTTGACCTGCACACCGGTGAGATACGAACCGCAGCAGCGGCCGTGATCGCCGGGGCCGTCGAGGAGTGCGCGGCCGGTGTTGTGCGTCAGGTTTCCGAGCAGGAGGACGTCGTCTTTGAGCGGCGCGAGCGGCGCCAGCGTCTGCGGCAACTCGGCGAGCCTGCCTTCGTACGCCGGGTTCCAGTGCCGCATGTCGATGCCGTTCGGCACGTAGACGAACGCCATGCGGACCGGCGGTTTGCGCCGCTGTGCGCGGGCGAGCGCCGGGGTCATCGCGTCGAGGAACGGCAGCGCGACCGCGGTGCCGAGACCACGGAGGAACGTGCGCCGGGGCAGCGATTGGCGTGTGATGTACATCAGCGTACCAGCGGTGCGTCTTCACCGCGCCTGGACTGGAAGGGGAGACTCGCGACGATTTCGCGAATCATCGTCTGCAGCCGGTAGCCGTCGGCAGCGACCGTGCGCTGGATCGACTCGACCGCGATGCGATCGTACGGCTGCAGGCTTCGGCGCAGCGCGTAGGTCAGCATCCTGGACGTCAGCGTACGCGAGAACTGTGGCAATTGCGAGACCAGAAGTGCCCGCATCTCTCCGGGCGTGGCGAAGCGCTGCCCGTCGGGCAAGGTGCCGGTCGCGTCGATCGGGAATGAGCCGTCGGCGTCGCGCCAGCGGCCGATCGCGTCGTAGTTTTCGAGGCCGAAGCCGAGTGGATCCATATTGCGGTGGCAGGCGGCACACGTCGGGTTGGCGCGATGGGCAGTCAGCTGTTCCCGCATCGAGCGGTTGCCGTCTCCCGCCGAGTCGCTCAGCGGCGGCACGTCATCGGGCGGTGGAGACGGAGGGATGCCGAGGATGTTCTGCAGCACGTACTTGCCGCGAATCACCGCGGACGTGCGCGTCGGATAGCTCGACACCGTGAGCACTCCGGCATGACTCAACACGCCGCCGCGCCGATCGGTCGTCAGCTCGACGCGGCGGAACTCCGGGCCGGAGACGCCGGGAATGCCGTAATGAGCGGCGAGCCGTTCGTTGAGAAAGGTATACGACGCGTTGAGAAAGTCCGTGATCGGTCTGTTCTCGCGCAGCACGTGGGCGAAGAACATCGTCGTCTCGGTCTTCATCGCGTCGCGCAGCTGAGGCGTCCATTCCTTGAACAAGTCGGGATCCGGCTTCACGCTGTCGAGGTTGCGCGTCTCGAGCCACTGTCCGGCGAAGTTGGCGGCGAATTCAGACGCGCGGGGATCGGCGAGCATGCGATCGACCTGCGCGGCAAGTACCTGCGCCTCGTTCAGGCGTCCCGTCTCCGCCACCGAGAGCAATTCCTCGTCGGGCATCGAGCTCCACAGGAAGTAACTGATGCGCGATGCCAACTCGAACGGCGAGACCTTGTGAACCAGTGTGGGATCGCGCGGATCCGGATCGCGCTCGATGCGGAAGAGGAAGTTCGGCGACACCAGCAGCGCCTGAATGGCGAGTTGTATCCCGTGCTCGGCGGATTGGCCGGACGAGGTGCCGAGATCGGCGACGCGCATGAGTGCGTCCACTTCCCGCTGCGCAGGCGGGCGCCGGTACGCCCGCCGCGCGAGGCGCGCGACGATCTGCTCCACACAGGCGCGGCCCGACGCGGGATCGCAGGTCAGAATCCTGCGGCGGCTTTCCTTGTCGGGCGCCGGCGCATGCGGTCCAACGAAGATGATTGCGTCGAGGAACTTGTTCTTGCGCCGATCGTACGCAGCCTCGTTGGGAAGCGTCTTCACGAACTCGTCGCCGATGAAGCCGGCCCGAAACACATGATCGCCTTCCGGCAGCGTCAGCGTGAGCTCTTCTTCGGAGTAGGGATCGAAGTACACCAGACCAGACGGTTTGGTCTGCACGCTCTTCGTCGCCAGCAGTGTGCCGTCCATCCAGAAACCGAGCGTGACGGGCGCCGCGTCGCGTCCGTCCACTGCCGGCCGCTCGCCGGGCAGCCCAAAGCGCACCACGTACTCGCCACCGAACTCGATCCGGTGCTCGGCTTCGATCGTGCTGCGATCGAGACGACGGATCCGGCCATCGCGGGCGCGGTAGTCGGCTTCGATCGCTTTGCTGGGAATGGCCGTGGACACCGCCCAGGCCGCGATCCGTTCGGCGGCTGCGAGGTACCGTTCCATCAGTAGCGGCGACACCGTGAGGAGATCCGCCATGTTGTCGAAGCCGTCGCCGGAATCGTCGGCGGGGAAGTACTTCTCAGCGCGGAAGCGAACGCCCAGCAGGTCTCTAATCGTGTTGGTGTATTCGTTGCGATTGAGGCGATGGGCCGTCATCCGGCCAGGATCGGCCGGCGCGGCGGCGTCAGCGCGTTCGAATGCGCGGTCGATGTAGGCGATCATCGACGGCAGTTGTGCCGGGCGGGCAACGGAGGCTGGTGGCATGTCGCCCGCGCGCAGGCGCCGGAGCACCTTCTCCCACGCCGGGCGCTGCTGCGACAGCGAGGCTGCCGACATGATGCTCGTGACGTTGAGGCCGCCCGATGCAAGTCGATCGTTGTGGCAAGTGGCGCAGGTGCCTTTCAGCACGGGCACGACGAGGCTGTCGAATTCGTCTGACTGACCGGTTACGCGAGCCGGCTCTATCACGACCAGAGCAAGCGCGACGACGATACCGCTCACGGCGAGTGAAATCGTTGGACGCATATCAGACTGCCGGCTTCGGACCACCGCGTCCCGGCCGCGGCGGCGGCTGCGCGGTCACCATCTCGATGTACATCTGGAGCACGTGTTCCTTCTGATTAGGCTTGACGATCAGGTGTCGATGACGGCCGTCTGGCGCAGGCGAAAACGTGGTGCGGCCGTCATGAGCGACCGTGATCGTTCCCGGTGGCGAGAGGTCGAAATAGGGCTCATCACTGCCGACCGCGTGGAGCACGGCAGCGAGCGTTCGAGAAGGGGCATCGAACGGCATCGGCCGGAACGCGCGATACGCGTCTACGATCGGGTGATGCCGGGCCCAGGCCGTTCCTGATTCGAGCCTCGTTCCTGGAAATGGCAGCGCGTCGCTCAACTCCGTTCCGGCCATGACGAGGGGCGATGGCCATTCGGCGAGCAGCTTGCGAAACCCGGCCACGTCGCGGCGGATGATCGGATCGACGGGTCCGGCTGCAAAACGTCCCGCGGCGATGCTCAGCATGCGCGCTTTTCTGTTCGCCCAATCCCGGCCGTCCGGCCGGGCAATGACTCCGAGAAGATTGACGGGCGACCCCGCCAGGATGACCAGGGCGTTTTGATCGAGCTGTGCGCTGAGCGCATTACGAATGAGCGCCACCGGGTCCGCGGTGTCGTTGAGGGCGGTCAGCGTGCTCGGATACACCGGCCCACCATCGGGCGCCGTCTTCCGCAGCGCGGCGTCGAGCATCGGCGATTGATCACTGGTCTCTTTGCCAGTGGCCGTCATGCCGATCGGCAACGGAAGGCGATTGACGACGAAATCACCCGCCTGCTCACCGCCATAGAAGCGCGCGACGAGGTCGAGGAATCGCGCCGCCTGCAGATTGAAGCGGCTCGTGCTGATTGACGGTACGCGAATCTGCCGGCGGCCTTCGAGCGTGAAGAGCATCGCCAGGCCGAGCAGGTGATCGATGTCACTGAGCACGGTGTCGAAGACGACGCCGGGCGGAGCGGTGCGTGGTGGTCCGGCTTGCATCGTCCTACTTCCCGGGCGCCGGCGCGTTCGGCGAACGTTCGACGGCGTTGCGTGGATCGGTGGACACAGGATGGTCACGCCAGAGCCAGCGCATCATCTCGGGAAGGATCGCGCCGCCCATCGCCTGTCCGTGACGATTCATCCCCCAGGTGTAGGTGACGTCGTAGCCTTTCTTCGTCAGCGCGTCAGCGAGGCGAACGTTCTGATAGAACCAGTCGCGATTCTGGTCGTATTCGCCGGTCGTCGAGAGCGCGCGATTGTCGTTGCGGCCGTCCTGCAGGAACACGCGGAGCGGCTTCTTCTCAGCGTTCAGCACGACATCCGGGTACGCGTGACCGCCGCGCAGATTGACAAAGCTCCCGACAATGCTGAGGACCTTGCGAAAGTGGTTGGGCCGTTCCCACGCCACCGTGAACGCGGCGATCGCTCCTGAACTCGCACCGCCGATGCCGCGGCGTTCGGGATCGGGCGAGATGCTGTAGTCCTTCGCCAACGCCGGCAACAGCTCGTCAACGATCACCCGCGCATAGCGATCGTCGAGCGAGTTGTATTCGGTTGGGCGGTTCGTGTCGCGGTCGCCCCAGTTCTGCGGCGTCGGCTCGGGCTGATCGGGACGTCGCCCGGGGTTGATGAAGACGGCGATCATCACCGGGATCTCGCGGCGATGAATCAAGTTGTCGAGCACGTTGTGGGCGCGGATGTTGCCCATCGGGTTCTTGAAGGCCTGGCCATCGTTGAACACCATCAGGCTCGCGGGTACCGACGGCGTGTATTGCGCCGGGACGTACACCCAGTACGTGTGTTGGGTGCCGGGATAGGCCGTGCTCGGCAGCGTGAACGGGCCGCGGACGTCGCCCTTCGGCACGCCCTCTTGCTCGAGCGAGTCCGGACCAAGTCGATACAGGGTGTCTGGATTGAGGGCGTCCTGCGCAACCAGCGCCGAGCCGAACATGACGAGTGCCCACGCGGTGGCAGCTGCGAGTACGCGCATCGAGAGATGATCGGGTCGAACGCGTGGGAGGTCAAGACGCCTGATCGCGGCGAGATCGCGTTTTTGCCCGTATTTTGTCGCCGTACCGTCGGCCGACCCTCACATGCGCGATTGACAATCTGTTTTCCGAGGTGGTACAACCCCCGAACTCTGGAACCGGTTCCAGCCCACTCACGAAAGAAGTGGTCCCCGATTGTCCTGGTTGCTCTTCGTCTTCTTGAAGGAGCGGCGCATGTCGAAATGGATCCTGCCCACCCTGCTCTGTCTGGTTCTCTGGACTCCCGCGTACGCGCAAACGCTTGGCACCATCACCGGCGAAGTGAAGGACGAATCGGGCGGCACCGTTCCCGGCGCGACGGTGACGGTGCAGAACGTCGGCACCAACGCGGTCCGCACTCAGGTCACCAACGAGGCAGGCGCCTACACATTTCCAGCCATGCCGCCTGGCACGTATCAGGTCAAGGCTGAGCTTCAGGGATTCAAGACCGTGCAGAACGCCGCGGAACTGCACGTCGAACAGACGCTCCGCGTGGACTTCAAACTCGAAGTCGGGACGTTGACGGAAACCACCGAAGTCACCGCCTCCTCCACGCTCATTGCCACGTCCAATGCGACCGTCGGCACCGTCATCGAGAACCGGCGTATCGTCGAGTTGCCGCTGAACGGCCGCAACTATCTCAGTCTGATCGCGTTGAGCCCGAACGTGAGCGCGGGCTTTGCCGGCGCGGGACAGGCGGGTGATCGGCAGGGCGGCTCGCGCGCCAACCAGCAGATTTCGATTTCTGGTCAGCGGCGCGAGTTCAACTACTACACGCTCGACGGCGTGGACAACACCGACGTCAACTTCAACACCTACATCTTCCTGCCGTCGGTCGATGCGCTGGAAGAATTCAAAGTGCAGACGGGGATCTACTCCGCCGAGTTCGGACGCGCCGCCGGTCAAGTGAACGTCGTGACGAAGTCGGGCTCGAACGCCTTCCACGGCAGCGTGTTCGAGTTCCACCGCAACGACAAGTTCGATGCGCGTCCGTACGCGTTCACGGCCGCCCAGGCCGAAGCGCCCAAGGCTCCATTCAAGTGGCATCAGTTCGGCTACACGGCCACCGGCCCGGTCTTCAAGAACAAGCTCTTCTTCATGTCGAACTGGGAGGGCTACAAGGACAACAAGACCTTCCTGAACAACTTCACGGTGCCTACGGCGGCGATGCGCGCAGGTGATTTTTCGGGGATCTCTACGCAGTTGCTCGATCCGGCGACGTGCGCCGTCGCGGGCACGAGCAGGGCATGCCAGCCGTTCGCCGGCAACCGCATTCCGTCGAACCGGATCAGTCCGCTCTCGCAGAAGCTGCTCGAGTTCTATCCCGAACCAAATGCGGCGGGCACGGAAAACAACTACCTCTCACACCAGGACCGCGTCATCGACCGGAAGCAGTACACCCAGCGCATCGACTTCGTCCAGAGCTCGAAGTCGAACTGGATGAGCCGCTACAGCTGGAGCCACGACGACGAGGTCACGCCGGCGTTGATGTTGAACGGCTCGAAGCTGCTCAACACGGTGCATCAGGTCATGATCGGCAACACCTACACGCTGTCGCCGACCCTCCTCAATGAGGTCCGCTTCGGATTCAACTCCTTCTTCAACACGTTTGGACGCGAGCTGGCCTTTGTGCGCGATGTGGTCACCGAGCTCGGCATTCCCGGCGTGTCGTCGAATCCGGCCGAAGCGTGGGGGATCCCGTCAATCGGTATTTCCGGGTACAACGGCTTTGGCGACAGCACGGAAGGCCCGTACACCAACCGCAACAAGGTGTTCGAGTTCACCGACAACCTGTCGTGGATCCGCGGCGAGCACTCGTTCAAGGTCGGCGCCGCCATCCGGTTCGATCATTACAACCAGGTCGGCAACCAGTTCGCGCGCGGTGCGTTCACCTTCGACGGCCGCGCCACGGGATCGGCCACTGGTGC
>Ga0111539_10006851_pt1 | contig 14640 bp, 12 predicted proteins | sample RhiMethybrSRZTD1_FD_79667 | JGI IMG/M metagenome (GOLD analysis project Ga0111539, IMG submission 79667) | Populus rhizosphere microbial communities from Tennessee, USA - Rhizosphere MetaG P. TD hybrid SRZTD1 (version 2) (version 2) | ecosystem: Host-associated > Plants > Roots > Rhizosphere >... | reverse complement strand
TGGGCGAAGCGCTTCGAAGTCGCCTCGTCGATCCGCGTGCGCATGATGCGCTCGATCAGACCGATGACGGCGCGGTCCTCGTCGCCGGGAACCTCGGTGATGTTGCCGAGGAACAGCGCCCGCGCCAGGGCGAGCGGCGACGCAACCCGGATGACCGGTGGCATCCGCAGGCCGGCGTGCTGATAGCAGCGGGCGACAGCCGTCGTCCACCGGTTCCAGTCGACCGGCTCGGTGCTGTGCGCACGGCGCGCCCAGGTGCGCGCGTGGAAAGGCATCGCGGCACTCGTCGCGTCGTCGAACGCGGTGATCCGCTCGATCATTGCCGGCACCCCCGTTCCCAGCGTCCACCCGTGACTGTCGATGGTGGACGGTGGGGACCGCCGGCGCAAAAGGATTACGCGGCGCGGACCGGTTGTCCGCGCCGCGTCGGTGCTGGCGTCAGAGGCGGGAGCGCAGCATCTGCTTGCCCTGCTCGCCGCCCTTGCGGCTCTCCGCCTGGGCCCGCCGGAAGAAGTCGGCGAGTTCGGCGTCGCCGTCGCTTTCGGCGTCCTTGATGTAGGTCTCGAGTCGAAGCGCGTTGCTCAGGCACGCCTCCGTGAACCAGATGATGTTGTAGGTCTTGTCCTTGGTGCCGGTGACCTGGCCGGTCTCGGCGCTGCTCGTCATTGCGGCCTCCTCTCGGTCTCCCGATCGGCTACCCGCATCGATGAGTCGTAAGCGTCTTTGAAAACATCAACTGGCGAGGATTTCGGCGGCGGCGCGGAACTCGTCGGCGAACTGCAGCACCGCTGTCCACTGTGGAGGGATAGCGTCGACGCCGGCGTGCACGCCGAGCAGCCCGCCGGCGATCCGGTCCCGCCGGTTCACGCCGCGGTCCCGTGCTCGACGAGTGCGGCGATCTCCCGGACGCGCTCGACGGTGATCCCGGTGCGCTGTTCCACGGCGAGCGGATGGTCGGTCGGCTCCAGTTCTGCGCGGGGCACCTCGCCGACCGGGTGGGTGTGGATGTTCACCTTGAGGTTCAGCGTCGGCACGGGATAGATCATCAGCTCCGTCGACAACGAGCTGAAATACGGCGGTTCGGACTCGCGCCCGGGTGTGGCCCCGAGAACGCTGTCCGGGTCGGTGGCGTAATCGTCGCGCCAGTACACCGGCGCCTCGGCCGCGTAGGAGAACGGCGGCCGCGCGGCGCCGACCCATAGGCGGCGCTCCAGGGGGCGGAACGGGCGGTGACGGAAAGGCATGGATCGGTGTGCGTTGGGTAGGGCTCGCAGGTCATCCGATTGCGCCCGCTGGAGGCCACGATGGGCGAGGGGCCCGTTGTCGTCGGCATCAACCGCACGCAGGACGGCTCGATCGCGGTCGCCTGCGGCCCGTCGACCGTGTTCAGCCTGCAGAAGGAGCGGATCAGCCGCCACAAGCACCACTGGGGACGGCTGAGCGACCTGCCCGACGGATACCTGCCGCACCTGCCGATGCTGCGGGAGCCGGTGGACCTGGTCGTCGAGGGATACTCCTCCGATCCGGAGATCGGCCGGCTGTCCGAGTACCACGACGAACTCGAGTCCACGCTGCAGTTCGCGCCCGGCGCGCGCCTCGTCCGGGTTTCGCACCACCTGTCGCATCTGTACAGCGCCTTCCCGCCCTCGCCGTTCGCCAGCGCCGCGGGCCTCGTCGTCGACGCGCAGGGCAGCCCGGTCTCGCACTTCAGCGAGGACGTCGACCTGCCCCCCGGCACCGGTCCCGACCTGCTCGAGATCAGTTCGTTCTACCGGTGCACCCGCGACGGCGTCGAGTGCCTCGCGAAGCAGTTGTGGGGCGGCGACTGGGCGGAGCCCGCCGGGCTCGGCTGCTTCTACTCGCTGCTGACCAGGACACTGTGGCCCGAGGGCGAGGGCAACGAGGGCAAGGTGATGGACGTCGCCCCGTTCGGCGACCCGGCCGCGTACGGGCTGCCCGAACTGGAGGTGCGCGAGCACGAGGTGTTCATTCCCGACGCCTGGCTGCAGGTGTTCTCCCGGCACGGGCGGTTCCGCTCCTTCACCGACGGCTGCCGCGACTTCGCCGAGTGCGCCAACCTCGCCGCCGCCGGCCAGCGCGTCTTCGAGAACGCCCTGCTGCGGCTCGTCGACTGGCTGCACACGGCCACGGGCGAAGAGAACCTGACGTTCGCGGGCGGCACCGCGCTCAACTGCTCGGCCAACGGCCGCATCCTGCGCGAATCCCGCTTCCGCGACGTCTTCATCCCGCCCGGCCCGCACGGCGGCGGCACCGCCGTCGGCTGCGCGCTGTACGGGATGATCGAGTGCCTCGGCCGGCCCAGCGAGTTCCGGTGGGTCAACGACTTTCTCGGCCCGGAACCCCGCCTGGGCGACACCGCGGTCGCCGTGGCGACCCTGCCCGACGACCTCATCATGGAGCGTCCGGAGGACCTGGCCTCGTCCATCGTGGACCTGCTCGCGCGCGGCCGGGTGGTCGGCCTGCACCAGGGCCGCAGCGAGTCCGGCCCGCGGGCGCTGGGCAACCGCAGCATCATCGGCGACCCGCGCCGGTCCGACATGCGCGACTACATCAACGTCGAGGTCAAGGGACGGGAGTGGTTCCGGCCGCTGGCCACGCTGGTGCTCGCCGACCACGCGGAGCGCATCTTCGACGTCGACCGGCCGGCCCCGTTCATGCAGTACGCGGCCGACGTGCGGCCCGAGTACCGGGAGCGCTACCCCGGCATCACGCACGTCGACGGCAGTGCCCGGTTGCAGACCGTCGAACCGCTGAACACCCCGTTCCTGTACGACGTGCTGAGCGCCTGGCACGAGCGGACCGGGTCGCCGGTGCTCATCAACACCTCGCTCGGCGGGCCGGGCGACCCGTTGACGGAGACGCCGGAGCAGTCGATCGAGACCCTGCGCAAGACGAACATGCACGCCCTCGCGATGCCGCCGTACCTGATCCGGAAGCGGTCCGAGCCGCCGGTGCCGGGCACGGACTGGCAGTCACCCGGTCCCGCCGGCTGACCTCCGACGGCGCTTGCCTCGCGACGGCTGCACAAACGCGGCCGCTGCTGTTGTGGTCGCGGCCCTGACAATCCACACTTGATCACTCTGATCGGTGTACACGGGGGAGACGACGGGGTGCGTTCGCCGCTGCTGCTGGCCGCGGTCACGGGGTGGGTCCGCCAGGGCGCGTGGGCGGCGCTCGTGTTCCTGGCGTTCGCCGTGGCCGCCCTGGCATCCGCGTCCGCTCCGATCTTCACCGAGGCGTCGGCCAACGCGGTGTTCAACGAGCGGCGCGCCGCCGTCCCGCCGAACGCCGCCCGCCAGGACGACGCCGTGGTGCGGCTGACCGCGTCGGTGTCCCCGCACAGCGCCGACCAGCAGGCGGCGCTGCGTGAACTCGCGGCCATCCCGAACCTGACCCCGCCCCGGCTCGGCGGCAGCTCGATCCGCGCCGAGCTGTCCGTCCTGCGCGAATGGCAGTCGACGGTGACACTGCAGGGCCGCACGGCACCGACCCGGCTCTTCGCCGTCGACGATCCGGCGGCGCGGGTCGTGCCCGTCGCGCGGGCACCGGTCCCCGGTGGCGTCTGGCTGCCCCAGCCGATCGCCGACGAGATCGCAGCCCGTCCCGGCGACACCGTCACGTACTCGATCGGGACGGGCGGCGAGACGCGCTCGGCCGACGTGCGCGTCGCCGGCGTCTACGCCACCGCCGGCCGCCTGCCGGCCGACCCGGGCGGCGGACGGTCGTGGGCGGTGCAACGCTCCGACCTGCCGGTCGACCCGACCGCCCGGACCCTGCCCGGGTACCTGCTCATCGGCGACGTGACGACCATCGAGCGGCTCGCCGACGCGACGGGCGATCAGATGCTCTGGTGGGCCGACGCCGACCTCCGTCCCGGCACCACGCTCGCCGGCGCCCGGGAGACGGCCCGCCGGATCGAACGGCTCCGGACGCGCTACGCGCAGTTCGTCCTCGCCAGCAACCCGAACGCCGTCGTGGCGCCCCGCGTCACCAGCGGGATCGACCGGATCGCCGGCGACGCGGCAACGGTGTCCGCCGCCGTGGACCGTCGCATCCGGGCGGTGGAGGGGGCCGCGATCGCCGTCGGACTCGCGTCGGTGCTGGCGGTCGGGCTGCTCTCGGTGCGGCGGCGGCGGATCGAGGTGCGGCACAGCGTCGGCGCCGGTGTGCCGCCGGCTGCCGTCGGGTCGCTGTGGTTCGTCGAGCATCTCGGCCCGGCGATCGTCGCCGCCGGCACGGGCTGGGCCGCGGCGTGGTGGCTGGTTCACTGGCTCGGCCCGCCCGGCGAGATCACCGCGGCTTCGCTGACACCGGCGCTGGTCGCGGCCGGGTCCGTCGCGGTCGCCGGCTCGCTTGTCGTAGCCGGGTCGGCGGTCGTGGCCGCGTCGCGGTGGGTCCGGCCGCCGCCGCCGGTGGCCCCGTCCCGGCCGCGCACGTGGGCGCCGCTGGTCGTGGTCGCGGCGGCGGTGGCGGTCGTCGGGTTGTGGGGAACGACCCAGGCGCGCGGCATCGACCTGGCGGTGCCGCTGCTGGTGCTCGCGGCTCTCGGTGCGCTGGGCGGCAGGGCGCTCGTCCGGGTGGCCGCACTCCAGCGGCGGCCCGGCGCACAGGCGGGGCGAAGCGCACAGCCCGGGCCGCAACGACGGGTGGCCGGTTGGCTCGTCCGGCGGCGGCTCGCGACGGGCGGTGAGCGTCCGCTGACCGTCACGCTGCTCACCGCCGGGCTCGGCATGCTCGCGTTCGCGTTGTGCGCCGTCGACTCGGTGGCGGCGGCCGCCGACGACCGGACCGCCGTCGACGCCGGAGCCGAAGCCGTGGCGCAGATCGGCGGATCCTGGCTGCTCGACCCGGACGCGGTGGACGTGCCGCCGGACCCGCAGCCGCCGGGCACGCCGCCGCCGGCGGGCCTCGTCCCGGGCGTGCGGACCCCGCCGCTGCCCGCCCACGCGACGCTCGTGTGGCGGATCGACGCCGACACCACGCTGAACTACGGCACCCGCGACCTGGTCGTCGTGAACCCGGAAAGCTTCCTGCGCGTCGCGTTGTGGGGTCACGGTGACGACCTCGCCGCCGCCCGGCGGGCGGTGCGGCGACTCGCGGCGGCGGACCCGGGGGCGGCGCTGCCGGGCCGCAACATCCCGGCCATCGTGGTCGGCGACCCGGCCGTGGCCGGATCCACGGAGATCCCGGTCAACCTCGGTTCCTGGGCCGGCCGGCTCGACGTGATCGCCGAGCTGCCCGTGTTCCCCGGGCTGGGTCAGGTCAAGCGGCCGATGTACGTCGTGCCGGACGTCGCCACGTTCACCCGTCTCGGCACGTCCGATCCGCGCCTGCACCCGCGCGGTGCCACGGTGCTACCGCGCCCGACGTTCCGTACCTACGTGTGGACGTCGGCCGGCAGCCGGGGGGTGCGCGAGGCCCTCGGCGGAGTCGAACCCGACCGGGTCGACACCGCCGCCCTGGCCCGCCAGCGGCCCGCCGTGATCGCCGCCGCCCGGTCGCGCGGCTACCAGCTCGGGGTCGTGGCCTACCTCGCGCTGCTGGCCGTGGTCGCGCTCTGCGTCTTCAGCGAGCGGACGGCGTCGGCGGGCCGATCGGGCGACCTCATGCTGGCCCGGGTCGGGGTGGGCCGGGCGCGGGTCGTCCGGGCCCGGGCGGCGGAACTGGCGGTGCTGGTCGCGGCGTCCCTGGTATGTGCCGTGGGCGGGCTCGCGGTGCTGGCGCCGCTGGCGTCGCGGCTGCTCGACGACGAGCCGCGGCGCCTGCCGCCCCTGCGCCTGACCGTTCCGCTGGAGGCGATCGTGGTCACGATCGCCGTCGCGGCTGCCGCCACGGCCGCCGCGACGGCGCTGGCGGTCCTGCGCTCCCGGACCCGCGAGGAGGAGGCCTACCGTGACGACTGACGCGGTGCGTTCGCCGTTGCTGCGGGCCGCCTTGACGTCGTGGCTCCGGCAGGGCGTGTGGGCGGTCCTGGTCTTCGCGGCGTTCGCGGTGGCGGCGCTCGCCGCGGCGTCCGCGCCGATGTTCACCGAGGCCTCCGGCAACGCGGTGTTCGCCGACCGGCGCGCGGCCGTCGCCCCGAACGCGGCGCAGAACGACGACGCGGTGGTGCGGCTGACCGCGTCGACGTCGCCGCGCAGCGCCGATCAGGAGCGGGCGCTGCGCGAGCTGCGCGCGATCCCGAACCTGACCGCGCCGCGGCTGGGCGGCAGCTCGGTGGGCGCCGAGCTGACGCTGCCCCAGCCGTGGGAGTCCGCCGTTCACAAGGGCAGCCGGCGCGCGTCGGCGCGGCTGTTCGCCGTGGAGGATCCCGCGGCGCGGCTCGTGCCCGTCGGCGAGACGGCCGGCGGCGACGGCGCGTGGCTGCCGCAACCGGTCGCCGACGATATCGGCGCGCGGCCCGGGGACACCATCACCTTCGGCGTGACGACGCGCGACCGGGAGCGGGTCGCCGAGGTGCGCGTCGCCGGGGTGTACGCGACCTCGGGCCGGCTGCCGGCGGATCCGGCCGGTGGCCGGTCGTGGTCGGCGCAGCGCGCGGACCTCCCCTCCGAGCCCGGCGCGCAGACGCTGTCCGGCTACCTCCTCGTCGCGGACGTGGCGACGATCGAGCGGCTGGCGGAGGAGACCGGTGACCGCGTGCTCTGGTGGGCCGACTCCGACCTCGCGCCGGGCACGACGCTCGCCGGCGCTCGTCGCACCGCCCGCGACGTCGAGGAGCTTCGCCTGCGCTATGCCAAGGCCGCGTCGTTCGAGCCGAACGAGGTCATCACGCCGCGCGTCGCGAGCGGGATCACCGAGATCGTCGGCGACGCGACAGCCGTCACCGCCGTGGTCGACCGGCGCACCCGCACGGTGGAGGCGGCCGCGATCGTCGTCGGGCTCGTCTCGGTGCTGGCGGTGGCGCTGCTGTCGGTGCGCCGGCGGCGGGTGGAATTGCGGCACGCCGTGGGCGCCGGCATCTCGCCGGTGACGGTGGGGGCGCTGTGGTTCGTCGAGCATCTCGGGCCGGCGGTCGTCGCCGCCGGCACGGGCTTCGCCGCGGCGTGGTGGCTGGTCCGGTGGCAGGGGCCGCCGGGCGAGATCTCGGCGACGTCGCTGATCCCGGCCCTGGTCGCGGCCGGCCTGGCCGCCCTCGTGGGCCCGCTGGTCGCGGCGGTGGCCGCCGGGCTCGCGGTAGCCCGGCGGGTGCGGCCCGCGGCACCGGTGGCGCCGCCCCGGCCACGCCCGTGGGCGGTGCTCGTCGTGGTCGCGGCGGCCGTGGCCGTCGTCGGGTTGTGGGGGACGACGCAGGCGCGCGGCATCGACCTCGCGGTGCCGTTGCTCGTGCTGGCCGCGGCGGGGGTGCTCGGCGGTGGCGCGCTCGTCCGCGCCGCGTCGGCCGGCCGGCGCCGGAAGCGGCCGCACGAGGCGCCGCACGAGGCGCCGCACGAGGCGCCGCACGAGGCGCCGCACGAGGCGCCGCCCGAGGCGCCGCGGCCCGGCGCCGCCCCGCGGCGGCGCTTCGTCGTCACCTGGCTGGTGGGCCGGCGGCTCGCGGCCGGCGGCGAGCGGGCGCTCACCGTCATGGTCCTGACCGCGGGATTCGGGATGCTGGCGTTCGGGCTGTGCGCCGTCGACTCGGTGGCGGCGAACACCGAGGACCGCGTCGCCGTCGCGGCCGGCGCCGAGGCGGTGGCCCAGATCGACGGGTCCTACCTGCTCGAGCCGAACCCGGTGCCGGTGCCGCCCGACCCCGAGCCGCCCGGCACGCAGCCGCCGGAGGGCCTCGTCCCGGGCGTTCGGACGCCGCCGCTGCCCGCCCACGCGACGTTCGTGTGGCGCATCGACGCCGACTCGTACCTCGGCTACGGCACCCGCGACCTGCTCGTCGTCAACCCGGAACAGCTGCTGCGCGTCGCCATGTGGGGGCGCGGCGCGGACCTCGACGCGGCCCGGCGGGCCCTGCGGCGGCTCGCCGCCGTCGACCCGGCGACGGCGGTGTTCGGCCGCCCGATCCCGGCGATCGTCGTCGGCGACACGGAGGTCGGCGCCGCCACCGACGTTCCGGTGAACCTGGGGCCGTGGTCCGGGCACCTGGAGGTGATCGCGAACCTGCCGGCGTTCCCGGGCCTGGGCCAGAGCAACCGGCCGCTGTACGTGGTGCCGGACACCGTCACGTTCACCCATCTCGGGTTCTTCGATCCGCGCCTGCTGCCGCACTCCGGTGGCATCATCCTGCCGAATCTGCTCACGCGCACCTACGTGTGGACCTCGGCCGGCGCCGCGGGCGTGACCGAGATCCTCGCCAGCCGGAACCTGGAGCCCAACCGGCTGGACACCGCAGCCCGGGCCCGCCAGCGGCCGACAGCCATCGCCGCCGCGCAGTCGCGCGGCTTCCAGCTCGCGGTCGCCGCGTACCTCGCTCTGGTCGCGGCCGTTGCGCTGTGTGTCTACAGCGAGCGGACGTCGTCAGCCGGCCGGCCGGGCGACCTGATGCTGGCCCGCGTCGGGGTGGGCCGGACGCGGGTGGTGCGGGCCCGGGCGGCCGAGCTGGCCGCGCTGGTGGTGGTCTCGCTGGCCTGCGCCGCGGCCGGGCTGGCGGTGCTGGCGCCGCTGGCGTCGCGGCTGCTCGACGAGGACCCGAAACTGGTTCCGGTGCTGCGCTTCACGGTTCCCGTGCAGGCGTGGACGATGACGGCGGCCGTGGCTGTCGCCGCGACGGCGGCCGCGGCCGCGATCGCGGTGCTGCGGGCCCGCACCCGCGAGGAGGAGGCCTACCGTGACGACGCCTGACGCCGCCCTGCTGACCGGGTCCGAGCTGCTGCAGCTGTACCCGGCGCCGACCGGCGCGACGCAGGCCCTGCGCGGCGTCGACGTGGCGATCCGGCCCGGCCGGATCACGGCGATCACCGGGCCGTCCGGCAGCGGGAAGTCGAGCCTGCTGGCCGTCCTCGCGCTGCGCGAGCGGCCGGCCGGCGGGGAGCTGCGCTGGCGGGACCGCCCCGTCGCGACGCTGGGCCGGCGCGACCTGCACCGGATCCGCCGGCGCGAGATCGGCTGGATCGCGCAGCGGCCCACCCACAGCCTGTTCCCGCAGCTCGATGCCGCGGGACAGGTAAGGCAGGTGGCGCGGTTGCGGGGAGTGCGGGTCGATCCGACCGAGGCGCTGCGCGCCCTGGATCTCGACGGGCGCCGCGATGCCCGGCTGACCGCGCTGTCCGGCGGCGAGCAGCAGCGGCTCGCGGTGGCGGCGGCCGGCGTCGGGCCGCCGGCGCTGCTGGTCGCCGACGAGCCGACGGCCGAACTCGACGACGACACCGCCGACCTCGTGCTCGCGTTCCTGCGCTCGTGCGCCGGCGCCGGCAGCGGCGTCGTCGTCGCCACCCACGACGCCCGCGCGATCGCGCACGCCGACACCGTGCTGCACCTGCGCCGGGGCGTGCTGAGCGGCACCCGCGACGCCGGCCGCGAGCACTCCACGGCGGTCGACCCGCTCGGGCGCATCCAGCTGCCCGACGACGCGCTGCCGCTGTTCCCGGACGGCCGGGCCGTCGTCGTGGTGCGCGACGGGCACGTCGAGCTGCACCCGCCGGAGGACGCACAGTGATACGGGTCGACAACGTGACACACCGGCAGGGGACGGTGACGATCCTGCGCGACGTCTCGCTGTCGCTGGGCGGCGCCGCGCTCGTGGTGCTGGCGGGCCGGTCGGGGTCCGGCAAGTCGACGCTGTGCCACCTTGTCGCGGGCGTGATGCGCCCCAGCGCCGGATCGGTGCTCGTGGCGGACGGGCCGGCGCACCGCGTGCGGGACTGGGCGGTCGTGTCGCTGCTGCCGCAGCGGCTCGCGCTCGCCCCCGAGCTGTCCGTCGCGGAGAACGCGCTGCTGCCGGCACGGCTGCGCGGCCGGGCGGTGGACCCTCTGCTGCTGGAGTCTTTGGGCCTCGACGCGATCGCGGACCGCCCGGTGCACGAGACCTCGCTGGGCGAGCAGCAGCGCACGGCGCTGGCGCGGGCACTCGTCCTGGGCCCGTCGGTGGCGGTGCTCGACGAGCCGACCGGCCACCAGGACGACGAACACGTCGGGCTGCTCCTGGACGCCCTGGTGACCGCGGCGCGGGCCGGCACGCTGGTGCTCGTGGCGACGCATGACCAGCGCGTCATCGACGTCGCCGACGAGACGGTGCGCCTGCGCTCGGGACGCATCGCCGCCGATTGATGGCGCGTCACTATTCATAGTGTGTATAGTGACGCCCGTGAGTGTCGCCCATGTGCTGCTCGGGGTGCTCGCGCACGGTCCCGCCCACGGCTACGACCTCAAGCGCGCGCACGACGCCCGCTTTCCCAGCGCCAAGCCGCTGGCGTACGGGCAGGTCTACACGGCACTGGCGAAGCTGGAACGCGAAGGGCTGGTCGAGGTGGTCGAGACGAAGCGAGACGGCGGGCCCGATCGCACCACGTACGCGCTCACCGACGAGGGCGCCGCGGCGCTGCGCGACTGGCTCGCCACCACCGAGAGCCCGGGGCCGTACTCGGCCGACGACCTGGTGCGCAAGGCCGTCACCGCGTTGCGGCTCGGCACCGACGCGGCGGGCTTCCTCCGCTCGCAGCGCGCCGTGCACCTGGCCCGCATGCGTGACCTGCTCACCCGGCAGCGCGCCGCGGCCGAGGTCGACGCGCGCATCGAGATCGACCACACGATCTTCCACCTCGACGCGGACCTCCGCTGGCTGGAGACCGCGGCTGGGCGGGTTTCCGGGAAGGAGACCGATCAGTCGTGACTGGTGTGCTACTGGCGGCGCACGCGGTGCGCAAGGCGTTCGGCCGCACGGAGGCGCTGCGGGGCGCCACCCTGTCCATCGGTGACGGCGAGGTCGTCGCCGTCACCGGGCCGTCCGGCAGCGGCAAGTCCACGCTGCTGATGTGCCTGGCGGGTGTGCTCCGGCCGGAGGCGGGCCGCGTCGAGTACGGCGGCCGCCGGCTCGACGAACTGTCCGAACGCGACCGGACGAGGCTGCGCCGCCGCGAGTTCGGGCTGGTGCTCCAGTTCGGGCAGCTGGTGCCGGAGCTGACGGCCGCGCAGAACGTCGCGCTGCCGCTGCTGTTCGAGCGGCACGAGCGGGCGGCGGCGATGCGGTCGGCGCTGGCCTGGCTGGAACGCCTCGGCGCCGACGACGTCGCGTCGGCCCGGCCGGGCGAACTGTCCGGCGGCGAGGCGCAGCGCGTCGCGATCGCCCGGGCCCTGGTCACCGGGCCGCGGGTGATCTTCGCCGACGAGCCGACCGGCGCCCTGGACACCGTGAGCGGTGACCGGGTGCTCAACGCACTGCTCACCGCCGCCCGCGCCAGCTACGCATCCGTGGTGCTGGTGACGCACGACAACCGCGTCGCCGCGCACGCCGACCGCGAGATCGTCCTGCGCGACGGCGTGGTCGAGCCGGTCGCGTCGCCAGCGGCGGCTACGCCATGATCCGGGTCGGCGTCACGTTGACGCGGGCCGGCGGCTGGCCCCGGATGCTGCTCGTCGGCGGGTGCACGGCGGTGGTCACCGGGCTGCTGCTCGTGGTCGTCGCCATCCTGCGGCTGCCGGCGGAGCCCGCCGAGCGGCTCTTCGCGCTCGTCGGCGAGCCGGGCCTGCGCGGTGGCACCACGTTCGCGACGGCCATGCTCTGCGTTCCGGCACTGCTGCTGCTGTACCAGGCGGTGCGGTTGGGTACCGCCGCGCGGGAGCGCCGGCTCGCCGCGCTGCGCCTGGCCGGCGCGACGCCGGGCGACGTACGCGCGCTCGGCGCCGTCGAGGTGGCGCTGCCCGCGTCCGTCGGCAGCGTCGCGGGCATCGGGGTCTACGGCCTGTTGCGGCTGGTGCTCGGCGGCGAGCTCGCGGAGGTGCGGCTCGTGCCGACGTCGGTCGCGCCGGCGTGGTGGCAGATGCTCATCGTCGTCGTCGGGGTCACGGGGCTCGGCGTCGCGGTGGGCCTGCTCGCGTCGCGGCGGGTGGTGGTGACGCCGCTCGGCGTCACCCGGCGCGAGGCCCCGCCGCCGCCGCGGCCGTGGGGAGCGCTGCTGCTCGCCGTGGCCGCCGGCGGCTTCGCGACGCTGCGGACGGGCGTGCCCCGGCAGGTCGCGTACGCCATCGTCTTCGCGGCGATCGCCGTGACGGTACTGGGCATCGTGAGCCTGGCGCCGTGGATCGCCTACCGGTCGGCGCGGTACGTACTGAACCGCACCGCCTCGCCGACGCTGACGCTGGCCGCCAGCCGGATCGTGGCCGAGCCGCGTCCGGTGGCCCGGGCCGCCGCCGCGGTCGGGGGCATCGCGCTCGTCGCGGGCGGCGCCGGCACCACCGCGACGCCGGCCCTGCAGCAGACCGACGACCCGTTCTACCTGGTCTCCTACCTGCTGGTGGCGGCGGTCCTGCTGGTGGCGCTCGTGATGGTCGTCGGCACGCTCGCCGTGCACGCGGCGGAGTCGCTGCTGGACCGCAAGCGGTCGATCGCGGCGCTGGCCGCGCTCGGGACGTCGGTCCAGGAGATGGAGCGGGCGCAGTTCGCGGAGATCGCGCTCGCCGCGCTGCCGGTGGCCGCCGCCGGCGCGCTGCTCGGGACGATTGCCCTGGGCGGGCTGGGTTTCGTGACGCCGCTGTCGGCCGCGGTCCAGCTGCTGACCCTCGCCCTGACGCTCGGCTTGGTGTGGCTCGCGATCGAACTGGCCGTGCGCGCGACCCGGCCCTGGGTGCGCCGAGCCACCTCGGTGGAGAACCTGAGGACGGCGTAGTTCACGATCACGGCGCGTTCGGGTCCTCAGCCGCGCCCCGATGGTCAGCGCACCAGCCGATCGGCCCGACGCTGGGAAGCGGCTCGGCCGGTTATCCGGTTGGCTCCTGGCCGTTCCGGCGGCACCATGTGGGCATGCGCCCTGACTCGATGATGCGCCCCCTCCCGGGGCCGCTCGGCGTGCGCTAACCACGATTCCCGAACGATCAGACCCCGCCGGACGCGGGGTGCGATCGTGCCGTCTCCCGTCCGCGCGGGCGGAACGGAGACGAGATGTCGACCTACTACGTCACGACCGCGATCCCCTACGTCAATGCCGCGCCGCACCTCGGCCACGCGCTCGAGCTCGTCCAGGCCGACACGTTGGCCCGGCACCGGCGACTGCGGGGTCAACCGGTGCGCTTCCTCACCGGTACGGACGACAACGCGCTCAAGAACGTCGCCGCCGCCCGGGCGGCCGGCGTACCGACCGCGGCGTTCGTCGCGGGCAACACCGCGCGGTTTGCCGCGCTGCGCGAACCGCTCGCCCTCTCGTTCGACGACTTCATCGCGACGAGCACAGACTCCCGCCATGCCCCGGGAGTGGAGTTGTTGTGGCGCAGGTGCTTCGCGGCCGGCGACCTGTACCGCCGCGCCTACCGGGGGCTGTACTGCGCCGGCTGCGAACAGTTCTACGAACCGTCCGAAGTGGACGGTGGGGTGTGTCCGGAACACCTGACCCCGCCCGAGCCCGTCGAGGAGAGGAACTGGTTCTTCCGGCTGTCCCGCTACCGGGACCGCCTGTTGAGGCTGCTGGAATCCGGCGAGGTACGCATAGTCCCGCGCGGGCGGCGCAACGAGGTGCTGGGGTTCGTACGCGCCGGGCTGCGCGATTTCAGCGTCTCCCGGCCGGCGGTGCGGGCCGACGGCTGGGGCATCCCGGTTCCCGACGACCCCGACCAGGTGGTCTACGTGTGGTGGGACGCGCTGACCAACTACGTCACCGCGCTCGGTTGTGCCGGCGGGGATCCGGCGTACCGGCGCTGGTGGGCCGGTGGCGGCGAGCGGGTGCATGTGATCGGCAAGGGCATCGTGCGCTTCCACGCCGTGTACTGGTTGGCGTTGCTGCTCTCGGCCGGCGAGCCGTTGCCCACGACCATCTTCGTGCACGACTACCTGACGGCTGGCGGCGCGAAGCTGTCGAAGTCGACGGGCAACACCGTCGACCCGGTGGCGCTCGTCGGCCGCTACGGAACCGACGCGGTCCGCTGGTGGCTGCTGCGCGACGTCGCCACGGCCGGCGACACCGACTTCACGGCTTCGCGGCTGGTGCTGCGGGCCAATCAGGACCTCGCGAACGGGCTGGGGAACCTGGTCCACCGGACGGTGAGCCTGGTGCGTCGCTACCGGTCCGGGCGGGTACCTCTCGGCACGGCCACGTGCACCGATCTACCGGTGCGGATCGACGCGGCGCTGGCCGAGTTCGACTTCCGCGCCGCGACCGGCGCGCTGCGTGCCGCCGTCGACGCGACGAACCGGCTGGTGGACTCTGCGCAGCCGTGGCGGTTGGCCCGCGCTGAGCAGGACGGCGAAGCCGGGGCGCGGGAGCGGCTGGACGAGGTGCTCGCCGTGCTGGTGGCGTCGTGCCGCGTGCTGGCCGCCGAGGCCCGGCCGTTCATCCCGGTGGGAGCCGCCCGCCTGCGGGACCAACTCGGCGAGGCCGACCGCGTAGGCGTGCCCCGGCCAGCATTCGACCGCCTCACCTGACCGGCCGCTCCGCTCCACCCGCTCCACCCGCTCCACCCGCTCCACCCGCTCCACCCGCTCCGCCCGCTCCGCCCGCCCCGCCCCCGGTCCGCGGATTAGAGCGCGTGTTTTGTTCGGCC
>Ga0111539_10006850_pt1 | contig 14641 bp, 8 predicted proteins | sample RhiMethybrSRZTD1_FD_79667 | JGI IMG/M metagenome (GOLD analysis project Ga0111539, IMG submission 79667) | Populus rhizosphere microbial communities from Tennessee, USA - Rhizosphere MetaG P. TD hybrid SRZTD1 (version 2) (version 2) | ecosystem: Host-associated > Plants > Roots > Rhizosphere >... | reverse complement strand
TCGACCTTCCAGCGGATGTTCTTCGTTTCGCTCCACTCGGTCGGCGGCGTCGCCGAGCGCGACACGCCGGTGGCGAACGGGCCGCGCCACTGCGGCCAGAAGCGGTCGCGCAATGCCGCGCCGCCGAGATTGCCCGGCTGCGCCAGAGACGAGACGGTTGCGACGACGAAGAGGACGAGAGAGATGAGAGCTCGAATAGCCATGATGCCTCGTGCGTCGTATGTAGGGTCCGGCTTTAGCCGGACCAAAACGGAGCGTCGGACGGAGGCCGACGCGGAGAGTGTAGTATGGCGCGATGAGTCGCCGCAGCCTCCTCGCGGCCGCGATTGCCGCCGCCGCCTTCGCGTCGCCCGCCGCCGCCCCCAACGACGTCTGGCCGCAGTTCCGCGGGCCGTCGGCCGGCGTGGCGGAGGACGATCCGTCGCTGCCGGAAAGCTGGAGCGCGACGAGCAACATCCGCTGGACGCAGGAGGTGCCGGGCACCGGGTGGAGCTCGCCGGTTGTCTGGGGCGATCATGTGTTTGTCAGCTCGGTGATCAACACCGGCGACAGCGAACCGCCGAAGCCGGGCCTGTATCTCGGCGGCGAACGGCCGGCGTCGACGGCACCGCACCGCTGGATGGCGCACGACGTCGACTTCGCGACCGGCCGGCTGCGCTGGTCGAGGGAAGTGAAAGCGGGCGCGCCGGCGCAGCCCAGGCACCTGAAGAACAGCTACGCGTCGGAGACGCCGGTCACCGACGGCGAGCGCGTCTACTTCTATTTCGGCGGCGTCGGGCTGTTCGCGTTCGACATGAACGGCGCGCCGGTCTGGTCGCGGCCGCTCGGCCCGTTCAAGACGCGCAACGGCTGGGGCACCGCCGCCTCGCCCGTCCTCCACCGCGATCGTCTCTACATCGTCAACGACAACGACGAGCAGTCGTTTCTTGCCGCCTTCGACAAGCGAACCGGCGCCGAAGCCTGGCGCGTCACCCGCGACGAGGGCACCAACTGGGCGACGCCGTTCGTGTGGGAACACAACGCGCGCACCGAGATCGTCACCTCCGGAACAGGCAAGGTGCGCTCGTACGATCTGTCCGGGAAGCTCCTGTGGGAGCTGAAGGGGATGTCGAGCATCAGCATCCCGACGCCATTCGCGCGGCACGGCCTGCTCTTCATCTCGTCCGGCTACGTCGGCGATCCGCTCCGCCCCGCCTACGCGATCCGCCCGGGCGCGTCGGGCGATATCTCGCTCAAACCGGGCGAGACGAGCAACCAGTTCATCGTCTGGTCGATGCCGACTGCCGCTCCCTACAACCCCACGCCGCTGGTCTATGGCGACTACTACTACACGCTGTTCGATCGCGGCTTCCTCACGTGCCACGATGCACGAACCGGCAAGGAGGTCTACGGCCGCCAGCGCATCTCGCCCGACGCGAGCGGCTTCACCTCGTCGCCGTGGGCCTACAACGGGAAGATCTTCGCGCTCAGCGAGGACGGCGACACCTACGTGATCCAGGCCGGCCCCGAGTTCAAGGTGCTGGGGAAGAACGCGCTCGGCGAGATGGCGCTGGCGACGCCGGCGGTGGCGCGCGGCAGCCTCGTCATCCGGACCGCCTCCAGGCTGCATCGCGTCGCGTCGCCTCGATCGTAGCGTGCCACCGTTCGATTTCCAGCTGCGCACGCGCGTCGTCTTCGGCGACGGGGCGTCTGCGCGCCTCGGCGAGCTGGCGCGCGAGTTGTCGTTCACGCGCACGCTGGTCGTCGCCGACCCGGGGATTGTCGCCGCCGGCATGGCGGAGCGCGCCAGGGCGTCGCTCGACGCCGCCGGCATCACCAGCACTGTGTTCGACGCGTTCGACGCCAACCCCGACACCGCGATGGTGGAGGCGGGCCGTGCCGCGGCGGCGGCGTCCGGCATCGACTCGATCGTGGCGGTCGGCGGCGGCAGCTCGCTCGACTGCGCCAAGGGGATCAACTTCGTCCTGACCAACGGCGGCACGATGCGCGACTACCGCGGGTTCGGCAAGGCGTCGAAGCCGATGCTGCCGTCGATTGGCATCCCCACGACCGCCGGCACCGGCAGCGAGGCGCAGTCGTATGCGCTGATCTCGGACAGCGAGACCCACGCGAAGATGGCCTGCGGCGACGCGAAGGCCGCGTTCCGGATTGCGATCCTCGATCCGGAGCTGACGCGGACGCAGCCGCGCGTGGTGGCCGCGATTGCCGGCTACGATGCCATCTCCCACGCGGTCGAATCGTTCGTGACGCGGCGGCGCACCGAGGTCTCGGACCTCTTCGCGCGCGACGCCTGGCGCCGGCTCGAGCGCCATTACGAGCGCGTCCTCGCCGCGCCGGACGATGCGAAGGCGCGCGGGGCGATGCTGCTCGGCGCGCACGAAGCGGGGATTGCGATCGAGCAGTCGATGCTCGGCGCGGCGCACGCCTGCGCGAACCCGCTGACCGCCCGCTACGGGACGACGCATGGAATCGCGATTGCCGTGATGCTGCCGCACGTGGTGCGATGGAACGCGGAGGCGGTGGGCGAGCGCTATGCCGAGCTGGTGCGGGCATCGGGTCGCGAAGTCGAAGGCGATGCCGGCGCGCAGCTCGCGGCGCAGCTCGACGCCCTGGCGCTCGCCGGCGGCCTGCCGCGGTCGCTGCGGGAGCTGAACGTGCCGCGCGACGCGTTCCGGGAGCTGGCCGCCGATGCGGCGACGCAATGGACCGGCACCTGCAACCCGCGGCCGTTCGACGCCGCGGACGCGGCGCACCTCTACGAACGGGCCTTTTGAACCCGGCGGGAATCAGGAGCGCCCGAGTTCATGCGTTTCCCACCATGCCCGCGCGAGCTCCGGAGTCCACTTGGCCCTGATGGGCACGGCCTCGAGCCGCCGCGCCAGTTCGTCGGCGGTCTGCGGGCGGTCCAGCGGATTCTTGGCCAGGCACGCGAGCACGATTGCGTCGAGTTCCGCTGGAATCGGCAGTTCGGTTCGTGCGGACGGCGGCTCGGGCATCGCCTGCACGTGCTGGACGAGCAGCTGCATCGGCGTGGCCCCCGTGAAGACGAGCTGACCGGTGAGCAGCCAGTACGTAAGACACCCGATCGCGTAGATGTCGGCACGGTTATCCACCGACCGCCCACAGAGTACCTGCTCTGGCGCGATGAACGCCGGCGTGCCCGGTACGACGTGCTCATCGGTGAGGGCCGTCAGCGCCACCGCCGCTTCGGCGGTGCCTGGCTCGTGAATCGCTTTGGCGATGCCGAAGTCCAGCACTTTCACGAAGTCGTAGTCCGTGCCGTAGCGGCACAAGACGATGTTGGCCGGCTTGATGTCGCGGTGCACCAGCGAAATCGACTCTGCTTCGGAGAGCGAGTGACACACCTGGCGGATCACGTGAATGACCCGTCCTGCCGGCATCGGCCCGAACGTGTTCACAATCCGCTCGGCATCCAGCCCGTCGAGCAGCTCCATCACGTAGTAGAACGTCCCATCGTCCGCGATGCCGAAGTCGAAGAGGTTGACGGTGTGCGGGGAGCGCAGGCTCGCGATCGCCTGCGCCTCGCGCTCGAACCGCCTCGCGGCTTCGGATCCGATCGCCGATGGCGCGGCCAGCGGACGTATGAGCTTGATTGCGGCCGGCCTCGCCAGCAGGCGATGACGGGCGCGCCACACTTCTCCCATGCCGCCCTGCCCGAGCCGCTCGAGAAGACGGTAGCTGCCCAGCTCCCGGGCCTTGCGGACCTCGTCGCCGAGCGCGAAGAGCACACGCGCGCCGACGTACGCCATCGCGACCACGATCAGATACGGGAAGACGAAGGCGAGGAAGAACTGCCTCGTGGTCGGCAGCAGCGGAGGCGGGTAGGCGGTCATCGAGACCGCGGTCATCACCGGCACGGCGCTGGATGCGGCGAGCGCCGCGAGCACCGACCGTCGAGGCGACGCGGGCACGATGATGGTGAACAGGAGCGTCCAGACGGCGACAAACGAGAGCCCGATCCAGGTGGCGTTCCGGAAGTCGAGGCCCCTGGGCTCGAGCAGCTCCGCGGAGGCGATGCCGTAGCTGCCGGCAATTTCAAAGACGACGGCGATCGCGCCGGCGGCCCGGGTCGAGAGCCGGGGACTGGTCACGGCTGCGGCGACGAACAACGCGACGGAGATCGAGATGGCGCTCGGCAGCCACCGCACGACGGCGCCGAAGAGGATGGCCCGCTCGGCGTTCGAGATGAGCGACGGGAAGATGGCGCTCATGAAAAAGCCCGAGGCGTACATGAGCGCCACCACGCGGAGGCGTCGCGTCGCCTGCCGGGCCAGATCGCGCGGCAGCCGTTGCGAGCCCGGATCTGACGTCAAGGCACGGTGTGCTTTGTCGGGGCGGAGAAAGGTCGGGCTGCCGGTGCTCTGATTCATAGATTGTACGGCGGTGTCGGAAGCCGTGAACCGCATTGGATGATGCTATATTCCGCGCGTATAACAGGACCAAGGAGGAGACCAACGATGGCTGACGATCCGAGACAGGAAGATCCCGATACCGCGACCCAGCCGGCCACTGCCGAGGATCACGACCCGCGCGTCGACGAGCGCGGCAAAACGGCCGATGAAGGGGCGCCCGCCGACGTCATTGACGTAATCGACGACGACCGGTTCCAGGCCACGGACAATTGACGGTGAAGATGCCCTTGCTCGTCTTCTTTGCCGCGGCCGCGGCATTTGGTGCCGGCGCCGCCCGGCCACGCGCAGTCGTGGCGGCCGCCCGCGGACGGCGACCGCTGCCCGGACTCCTCCGTGCCACCGGGCTTGAATGAAACTGAACCGCCTGTATGAGCACGCGCTGTGAGGCAGCCCTGAAGGGCTGCGCTACGTGTGGCGCTCTCGTCTGCACCCTCGCGTTCGCCGCTCACGCGGCGCAGGCCCAGCCGGCATTCGAGCTCGAGGAAGCGACCGTACCGTCGATTCACGCCGCCTTCGCCTCCCGCCAGCTGACCTGTGTGCAACTGGTGCGTGGGTATCTCGATCGCATCGACGCTTTCGACGACAAAGGCCCGGCGCTGAACGCGATCATCACCGTCAACCCGAAAGCGCTCGAGATCGCGGCGGAGATGGACCGCGTGCCGGCGGGTGCGCGAAAGCCGCTGCACTGCATCCCGGTCGTCGTCAAGGACAACTACAACACCGCCGACATGCCGACGACGGGCGGCTCGAAAACACTGGCGAAGTCTCAGTCGTCGACCGACGCCTTCGTCGTCGCGCGCCTGCGCCAGGCCGGCGCGCTGATTCTCGCCAAGTCGAACCTCACCGAGCTGGCGCGAGGCGGCACGACGGTGAGCTCGCTCGGCGGCCAGACGAGAAACCCGTACGACCTGACCCGCACGCCGGGCGGATCGAGCGGCGGCACCGGCGCCGCCATCGCCGCCAGCTTCGCGGTGCTCGGCACCGGCAGCGATACGGGCCAGTCGATTCGATCGCCCGCCTCGGCGCAGAGCCTGGTCGGCCTGCGGCCGACGCGCGGCCTGGTCAGCCGCGACGGCATCATCCCCTACAGCACGACGCAGGACGAGGCCGGTCCGATTGCGCGCACGGTGGCAGACGCGGCGCTGATGCTCGATGCGATCGCCGGCTACGACCCGGCCGATCCGATCACCGCGTTCGGGCGCGACAAGATGCCGCGGAGCTACGCCAGCTCGCTCGATCGCGACGGCCTGCGCGGCAAACGCCTCGGCGTGCTGATGGACTTCTTCGGCAGCGAGTCGCCACACCGCGAGGTCAACGCGGTGATGCACCGCGCGATCGAGAAGCTCGCCGCGGCCGGCGCGGTCGTCGAGCGGATCTCGATCCCCGGGTTGGGGGCGCTGACCCGCGACCTCGATCTCGGGAACTTCGAGTTCAGGGCGGCGTTCGAGAAATACCTGTCACGGCTCGGGGCGGCGGCGCCGGTGAAGACGCTCGACGAGTTCATGGCCCGCGCCGAGTTCCACCCGTCGCTCGGGAGCGGGCTCGATGCCGCGCGACGAGCGGGCACCACCGACGCCGAATACAAGGCGCGGCTGCTGCGCCGGCTGGATCTGCGCCAGGCGGTGATGACGGCGATCGCCGATTTCCGGTTGGACGCGATCGTCTACCCGCACCAGCGGCGCCTGGTCGCGCGCATCGGCGAGGAGCAGCTCGAACGCAACGGCGTGCTGTCGAACGGCACCGGCTTTCCCGCGCTGACCGTGCCGGGCGGCTTCTCGGAGCCGACCGGCTCGGCGCCGATCGGCGTCCCGGTCGGCCTCGAGCTGCTCGGCCCCGACTGGAGCGAGCCGGCGCTGTTTTCCATCGCCTACCGGTTCGAGCAGGCGGCCGCGCTGCGGCGGCCGCCGATCCTTCAACGGCGCCCCTGAAGGGCCGCCAGCGTTATTTCTTCGGCGCGCCCTTGGAGACGTCGGGCGGGTCGATGCCGAGCGCGGTGGCGAGATCGTTCTGGTGCTCCTGCTCCTGCCGCAGGATCTCGCGGATGTCCTCGGCGATGCCGTACTCGCCGAGCGCCTCGCACTGCCGCACCCGCTCGCGATACGCGCGCAGCGTGTTGTTCTCGTTCTCGAGATCGGCGCGCAGCATCTTCTCGGCCTCGTCGAAGGTCGGCACCGGCAGCGGCTTCGAGGTCGGCATGCCGCCCAGATAGTCGATGTGCTTCGACACCTTGATCGCGTGCGACAGCTCCTCGGCGGCGTGCTTCTCGAGCTCCTTCGCGATGCTCATGTACTGGGCGCCCTTCAGCACCTGCGAGTAAACGACGTAGGCGATGATCGCCTGGTATTCGCGGGACAGATCTTCGTTGAGCTTCTCGATCAGTTCTTTGCGCGTCGGCGTCGGGTCAGCCATGCAACCTCCAACCCGCTAGTCTAAACCATCAATACTCGAGCTCTTCGATCTTCCTTACGCGTTTCGAAAACCTTCAACGCGTCCTACCCGCCTCCGGAAGACTCGCCACGACACCAACGCACATGTCAGCGGCGGACGCAGGTTTGCACTTCTTCATGGCTCGGCGGCCGAACTGGAGGAGGCGACGTGTCTTCACTCATGAGATCCGCGTGCGTGCTGACGATCTGCACGCTGCTTTTTATCGCTGGTGCATCGCCCCGCGCGCACGACGCTGCACCGCGTCGCTCGACGGAAACGATCGCACCAATCGCCCTCGCCAGCCTGCAGCTCGACTTCGTCGAGAACCGCGGGCAGTGGGACGTTCGTTCGCGCTTCGTCGCGCGGCAGGGGCCCGTTGCCGCGTCGATCGAGCCGGGAGCCGTACGCATCGTGACGTCGGGCGAGCAGCCGGCCGGTGTCGTCCTCTCGTTCGAGGGCGCCGCGACCGACGCAACCATCGCCGGCGAGCAGGTTCGCGACGGCCGCTACAACTTCTTCGTCGGCAACGACGCGCGGAAGTGGCGCTCGAACGTGCGTGCATTTGGCGCCGTCCGGTATCGCGGCCTCTATGAAGGCGTCGACCTGCGGGTCGTTCAGCGCGACGGGCGCATGGCCTACGACCTCCTGCTTGCGCCAGGCGCCGACCTCGATCAGGTGGTGATTCGCGCCGGCGGCGCATCGGCGATCACGCTCGAATCCGGCGGCACCCTCGTCCTCGACACGGCGGCGGGACCACTGCGTCAGACGGCGCCGGCGACGTGGGAAGAGCTGCCAGATGGAACGACGCGCCGGCTGGAGAGCCGCTTCCGGAAGATCGACGACGCGCGCTACGGCTTCGAGGTGCCCGATCGCGACGCCAGCCGCCCGCTCGTGATCGATCCGGGACTCGAGTGGTCCACCTTCCTCGGCGGCTCGAACAGGGAAGAGATTCACGGTTTGGCGATGACACGGGACGGCACCGGCGACGTCGTCGTCGCCGGCAGCACGTGGTCGAACGATTTTCCGACCGCGCCCCCTGGCGTCCTCGGCTCGAGCCCGCTGATTCCGTTCGTCGCGCGTGTCAACTCCACCGGAACGGCGCTGGTTTACGCAACGCTGTTCGGCGGGACCAACGGCAACGTCTCGTTCGGCCTGGGCCTGACGCTCGACGCATCGAGCGCGCCGATCGTGGTGGGGGAGACCAACGCCGCCAATTTCCCGACTACCGCGGGCGCGTACCAGCCGGTGTTCAACGAGCCCTCTGCGACGATCAACCGTGGGTGGGACGCGTTCGTCACCCGGTTCAATGCGTCCGGCGGCCAGATGGTGTTCTCGACGTTCCTCGGCGCGGCGCCAATCTTCGATGCGAGCCGGCCCGGCTCCTCACGCGGCGGCGACGAGAGCGCGCGGAACGTGGTCGTGGATGCATCGGACAACGTCATCGTGTCGGGGTACACGACCTCCGAGAACTTTCCCACCACCGCCGGCGCCTACGATCGAACCCTGTCGACGCTCACCGTGGCGGTCGACCTCGGCACGATCGAGTCGCGCACCGACGCGTTCATCGCCCGCCTGACGCCTGACGGCAGGCAGCTCAACTACTCGACCTACCTCGGCGGCCAGTCGGACGACATCGTGAAAGACATGGCCATCGATGCCCAGGGTGTGCTCACGCTCGCCGGCATCGAGGCGCCGCTCGAGACCTTCGATGCCGCGGGCAACCGCACCGATCACGGCATCCCGTTCCCGACCACCGCGGATGCCGTCGCGCGCACGCACCTCGGCGCCTCGGACACGTTCCTCGCGCGGCTCCGCCTCGACGGCACCGGCACCGGCGACTTGAAGTACTCGACCATCTTCGGCGCCTTCTACATCGACGAAGCCACGGGCCTTGCGCTGGATCCGAACAACCCCGAGCTGGTGACCATCTCCGGCCACAGCCGCTCTTGGGATTTCCCGACCACCGCGGGCGCGTTCAAGCGGGCGCCGCTTTTCATGGCCGATGGCGTCCCGTACTACTCGGGGTTTCTCGCGCGATTCAGGTTCCCTGCCGCGGGCGCCGGCTCGCTCGTCTGGTCGACGCTCGTCGGCAGCACGACGTTCACCGGACAGTTCGCCGATTCAGTGGTCATCGATCCGTCGGGCGACGTGATCGTCGTCGGCTCGGACATCGCCGGCGATTTCCCGACCACCGAGCGCTCTTTCAAGCGGCTGCCGCAGAAGGGCGATTTTCTCGCGCGCTTCAGCGGCGACGGCCGCACGCTGCTCTACTCGACGCTCCTGCACAGCCCGTCGGGGGTCCTGGTCCTGCGGAAGAAAATCGTGTCGAGCGGTCCTCACGCCGTCGTCGTGGCCGGGTCGACGCTCCTCACCGACTTTCCGACCACACCCGGTGCGTTCGATCGCGTGTTCGGCAGCAACGGAACCAGCGACGGCTTCCACACCTACGACGGCTACGTCGCGAAGCTGACGCTCGATCCGAATACGTCGACCGACACGACTGCGGCGGCGCCGGCGCTGATCTCGCCCGCCAACGGCGCGACCATCCCGCTCAACGGTCCGTTGACGTTCGACTGGACCGACGTCGTCGATCCGTCCGGTGTGCGCGCCTACCAGGTCGACATCAGCGCGAACGCCGACTTCCTGCCCGGCTTCTACTTCTTCAACCTCGGAGCCGGCACGTTCACGGCGTCGCAGTCAACGGGGTCGAGCAGCCAGGAGGGCGTCAACTACTGGCGTGTGCGCACGCTCGACAACGCCAACAACTTCAGCCCCTGGTCGGAGGTCCGCAAATTCACCGTGGGCGCACCGGTGTGGACGAACTTCGCCGCCTCCGGCCTCACGCCGCAGGCGGTCACCGGCGGCGGCACGATTCAAGGCGTCGTCCATATCCAGAACACTGCGCCCGCCGGCGGACAGGTTTACACGCTGACGAGCAGCAAGCCTTCGGTCGCGTCCGTGCCGGCCAGCGTCACGGTTCCCGCCGGCGCCAGCAGCGCGACGTTCACCGTCACGACGCATTCGGTGTCGGTGTCGACGCCGGTGATGCTGACGGTGTGGAGCGAGGGGAACGGCGAGCATCCGGTGCTCTGGGTCGACCCGGGCGCGCCGCCGCCGCCTGGAACGGCCACGCTGTCGACCCTCGCGGTCTCGCCCTCGAGCGTCTCCGGCGGCGCGTCGGCGACGGGCACCGTCACGCTCAGCGCGGCCGCGCCGGCCGGAGGAGCCGCGGTCATGCTCTCGAGCAGCGGCAGCGCCGCAGCGGTGCCGCCCTCGGTGACCGCGGCGGCCGGGGCCACGACCGCCACGTTCGCCATCACCACATCGAGCGTCACGGCTTCCACGCCGGTCACGATTACCGCGAGTTTCGGCGGCGTGAGCCGCACGGCGACTCTGACGGTGACCCCTCCGGCGCCGCCGCCGACGCCGGGGGCGCCGGCACTGATCAGCCCCGCGAACGGCGCGTCTGTCACCTTGCCGGTGACGTTCGACTGGTCCGACGTCAGCGCCGCAGCCTCCTATCGCATCCAGATTGACGACTCCAGCGCATTCTCGGCGCCGCGCGTCGTCGACCAGACGGTCACGGCTTCTCAATTGACTGTGACGTCGCTCGCGGCGCGGCAGCACTGGTGGCGCGTGCTCGGCATCAACTCCGCCGGCACCGCAGGTGTGTGGTCGTCAGTGCGCAGCTTCACGCCGCAGAGCGGCGCGCCTGCACCGGCAGCGCTCTCGACCGTGTCGGTCAACCCATCGTCGGTCACCGGCGGCAGTGCATCGCAAGGAACCGTCACGCTGACCGCGGCGGCGCCGGCGGGCGGCTTCGCGGTTTCGCTGAGCGACGACAGCGCTGCGGCAACTGTTCCGGCCAGCGTCACGGTCGCGCAGGGCGCGACCAGCGCCACCTTCTCCATCACGACGACGACGGTCGCTGCCTCGACGCCCGTGACGATCACGGCCGCGGCCGGCAGCGTCACGCGAACGGCGACGCTGACCGTGACACCGCCGGGGCAGGCGGTGACCTTGACGGTAACGGCGACAGGCCGCAGCGGCGAGCGCATCACCTCGAGCCCGGCAGGGATCAACGTCGCGGTAGGCAGCTCGGGATCCGCGTCGTTTACGAGCGGCACGAGCATCACGCTCAGCGTGTCGAACGGACGCGACGCGATCTGGTCGGGCGCCTGCTCGAGCGGCGGGAGCAAGGCCAGGACGTGCACCTTCACGTTGACGGCAACCTCGACGGTAACCGCCAACGTGCAGTAACCCAGGAGCCCCCCATGATTCGACCTTCGAGGAAGAACCTGTTTGCGGCCGCCATCGTGCTGGCGGCGTCTGCCACGCTCGTTCCGGGCGCTGACGCGCAAACCGTCAGCGCGCTCACCTGCAGTCCGACCACGATCACCGGCGGCAGCGGCGGATCGTCTGCGTGCTCCGTGACGCTCAGCCTGCCGGCGCCGGCCGGCGGCACGGTGACGACGCTCTCGAGCTCGCTCATCGAGTTGGCTGCGTCGGTGCCCAGAATCACCGTGCCCGCGGGGCAGACGACGGCGAGCTTCACCGTCGGGACCAACCCCAACTATCGCAGCTACAGCCAGCTCGCCTTCAGCCCGGTGATCAGCGCGACGGCGAACGGTGCGACGCGGAGCGTGACGCTGAACGTCACCGCGCAGCCGCGACCGCCCGACTTCAGCAGCGGCTCGCAGGCCGGCTCGAACACGCAGTGGAGCGGCCTGATGTGCGGCGGCATCGCGCCGATCGGCGGCCGCACCGAAATTCTCTACGACTGCTCGCCGGCGAGCGGCACCGGGTTCGGCACCTGCACGTTCAGGCAGGAATGCCCGCTGGGATGCAAGCGCGTGCCGCCCAGCGGCGGCGTGTTCCACGATTCCTGCGCCGCCAGCGGCCCCAACGCGGTCTCGCTCAGCACCAACATGATCGTCAGCGGCGACCGTGTGCCGGCGGCGATCGTCGCCGAGGCGCCGGCGGGCGCGGCGCAGGACCAGGAGCAGGGCGTTCCCGGCGTCCTCGATCCGAACTTCAACTCGATTTATTTCCCGCAGAGCGGCGGCATCGGCTTTCCGACCGGCGCCTCGAGCGTGCCATTCGACGTCGCGACTTCCTACGTGCCGTCGATTCAGTTCGCCGACGTCAAGGGCTTCTGGTTCAACGCGTCGATTCCCCCGTTCCTGATTACCAACGGCCGCGGCGGTCACCAGTGGCTGGTGATGCTGCCGCCCGACCCGGCGCCGTCGATCGCGATTCCGACGCTCGGCAACTTCCACATCACCGGCACCAACCCGGTCACCGGGGGCAACCAGACCTTCGGCCAGATCGACATCAGCGGCCTTTCGCGCGAGGGCGGGCCGACCATCACGCTCACCAGCAGCCACCCCAACATCGTGCCGAACACGAGCATCGTCACGCCGGCGAGCCAGCAGTTCTTCGGCTACCAGGTGTTCTTCAACACGCAGCCGCCGGCGGCAGACACCAACGTCACGATCACCGCGTCGGACGGACGCTACAGCTTCAGTTCGGTGCTGAGGGTGCTGAAGCCACCGCCGGCGCCGGTGCTTTCCGGCGTGTCGGTCAACCCGTCGAGCGTGGTCGGCGGCAACCCGTCGACAGGAACCGTCACCCTCAGCGCGCCGCAGAGCGGCAATACCGTGGTGTCGCTGTCGACGCCGGCGCCCACGACCGTGGCGACGATGCCGTCGACTGTCACGGTGCCGGCCGGTGCGACCAGCGCCACGTTCACCATCGTCACCAAGCCGGTGAGCTCGCAGTTCAACATGAACATCTTCGCCGACCTGGCCGGCAGCCCCGGCAGGCAGGCGCTGCTGATCATCACCGCCGGCGGATCGACGGCGCCGGCGCTGTCGGCGCTGGCGCTCAACCCGGCGAGCGTTGTCGGCGGCAACTCGTCGACGGGCACCGTGACGCTGACCGCAGCGGCGCCGAGCGGCGGCGCAGTGGTCTCGCTCTCGGATAATTCGACGGCGACCACGGTGCCGGCGAGCGTTACCGTGCCGGCCGGCGCGACCAGCGCCACGTTCACGGTCACGACAGCGTCGGTCACCGCGGCGACGACGTCGACGATCTCCGCCGCGTTCGGCGGCGTGACACGCACGGCCGCGTTGACCGTGAACCCGTCGACGCCGCCTGCCGGGGCAGCGCTGTCGGCGGTGTCTGTGACTCCGGCTTCGGTCGTCGGCGGCAGCTCGTCGCAGGGCACGGTGACGTTGACCGCGGCCGCGCCGTCCGGAGGATTTGCCGTCTCGCTCTCCGACAACAGCGCGGCGGCGACGACGCCGGCGAGCGTGACCGTCGCAGCGGGCGCGACCAGCGCGACGTTTACCATCACGACGAGCAGCGTCAGCACGTCGACCGCGGTCACGATCACGGCGAGCGCCGCCGGCGTGACCCGGACCGCGACTTTGACCGTCACGCCGGCGGGGCAGGGCGCGACGCTGACGGTGTCGGCCACCGGCCGCAGCGGCGAGCGGGTCACGTCGAGCCCGGCCGGCATCAACGTCGCCGTGGGCAGCAGCGGTTCGGCGTCGTTCGCGGTCGGCACGTCGATTACGTTGAGCGTCACCAACGGGCGCGACGCGATCTGGTCGGGGGCGTGCTCGAGCGGCGGCAGCAAGCAGAGAACGTGCACGTTCACGCTCAACGGCGCCGCGTCGGTCACGGCAAACGTGCAGTGACGCCGCCAGCAGTTGCTAGCTGCTAGTTGCTGGATGCTAGATGCAAGGCGCCCCGCGCCGGACACCTAGCAACCAGCATCTAGCCACCAGCAACTACGTTAGACTGCGTCTTTGACGATTTCCTTACGAGGTCGATCATGAAGCGCAGTCATCCGCTCGCTCTTCTCCTTGCCACGGCGCTTGGGGCATCGCTGTCGGCCGCCGACTGGCCGCAGTGGCGCGGGCCGCGCGGCACCGGCGCCTCGGACGAGAAAAACCTGCCGGTGCGCTGGAGCGCGTCCGAGAACGTCGCCTGGAAGGCGGCGATCGGCGGCGTCGGCGTGTCGTCGCCGATCGTGTCGGCCGATCGCGTCATCGTCACCTCACAGCAGGGCGCGGGCGTCCGGCGTCCGGGCAGCCACCCTCGGCTCGCGCAGGGCGCCAGCGGCGGCGTCGCAGGCGAGCGCGCGCTGGCGGGGAGCAGCGCGGGCGATCGCACCTTCTTCGTCGTCGAGGCCTTCAACCGCACCGACGGCCGCCGGTTGTGGCAGCACCGCACCGAAGCATCCGGGCCGCTGCCTGGCGTTCACGACAAGCACAACCTCGCCAGCCCCAGCCCGGTGAGCGACGGGCAGATGGTCTATGCGTGGTTCGGCACCGGCCAGATCGTCGCGCTCGACATGAGCGGCAAGGTGCTGTGGGAGCGGCATCTCGGCAGGGAGATCGCGCCGTTCGAGATCAACTGGGGCCACGCGAGCTCGCCGACGCTTTACGGCGATACGCTGCTGCTGCTCTGCGACCATGCGACCGCGTCGTATCTGCTCGCGGTGGACAAGAAGACCGGCAAGGAGCGGTGGCGCGCCGATCGCGGACGAGGGCGGATGTCGTACACGACGCCGTTTGTCGTCGAAACCGCAACCGGCCCGGAGCTGATCGTCAACTCGAGCGAGCGCGTCGACGCCTACGATCCGCGCACCGGCGCGTTTCTATGGCACGTCGGCGGCTCGAACCAGTTTCCCATTCCCGCGCCGACCTTCCACGACGGCATCGTCTACATGACGCGCGGATACCGCAGCGGCCCCTACATGGCGGTGCGCC
>Ga0111539_10006849_pt1 | contig 14641 bp, 12 predicted proteins | sample RhiMethybrSRZTD1_FD_79667 | JGI IMG/M metagenome (GOLD analysis project Ga0111539, IMG submission 79667) | Populus rhizosphere microbial communities from Tennessee, USA - Rhizosphere MetaG P. TD hybrid SRZTD1 (version 2) (version 2) | ecosystem: Host-associated > Plants > Roots > Rhizosphere >... | reverse complement strand
GCGTGAGGCGTCTCGGCGGCCGGAAAACAACAACTGGCCTGACTTTGGGCCGGTTAGCATCAAATACTCGTCGATCGCCTTCGTGTTTGGTTGGTGAGCTCGAACCGTACCGTCTTTCGGCGGACGGTCGCACGATCGACTGGATGGCCATTGGGTGCCACGTCATCAATGCAGACAGCGAAGACGTCACAGCCACGTAGTTTGCTGTCAATCGCCAGCGCGAGATCTCGTTTGAGGCCCTCCATCTGCAGCTTGGTTCTGATCGACCAAACATGGCTTGTCCGCAGGGTGGCTTCGCACCGACCAGCTTCGCCTTGTTCCACGGCAAACGGGCCAGCAGGCGTCTGGGCAGCATGTGCATGCCCAAGCGATTGACGTTACTTCAGGTCTCAGGCGCCGTTTTTCGGCGGATGGTTGGCCCCCCACGCGAATGACCCTGCTCGGAATATGTGTTGTCAGCAGAGAACCCCAACAGCGCAAATATGCTGCAGCGTCTGTTTCTCACCGATTCTCAAGACGTTGACCCTCGATATGGTTTGGGCGGTGCGTCATGACATAAATTAGCCGGAAGGTTCTGCTCACGCTACAAACAGACAAGTGCCTGATTGGGATATCGCGGTCTGACAGATTGCATTCGTGGGAACTGAACGCAGAAGTGATCAACGTCCACTCTAGCATGGAGAATGCACATGTATCAAAAATTGATCGTGTGCGTGGGCCTTTTGAGCAGCGTGGCTGTATCCGATGCTTTCGCTGTCGACGTGCTGATCAATTTTGAAAGGGCCTCCAACCCGCGCGCTGTCGAGGGGGCGTTCGCGACGGATCTTTACGCTGACGTAGGGGTGCGCTTTCCTACGAGCCCCAGGATCAAAAGAAACGATTTGATAGCTGGACAAGGTCTCGCCCAGAGCGCCGATGAACGCTGCCCAGGCCCCCTGGAGATCGCCATCGATTCGGCACTTGGAGTGCGCGCGGTCAGGCTAGATGTCATCAATAGGCACATGAAATACTATGCCGTCGAGGCTTTCGCCGGGACGGACCCGGTTGCCCGCTCCCAATACTTCCCTGGAGACATACCACCTCTTCCCGACCGTAGCCGGCGCGTGTCGTTGGAGGCGGCAGCCGGTGCGCCGGACATTACGCGTGTCGTAGTCGATCCACCCGCGGATTGTTTCGACTGGGCCCAAATCGACAATCTGACCCTGGACGCTCGCAACCCGCCTAGCGTGACGAATTACGTTTGGGTCGCCGCCTACGAAATCACGCAAGGTGTCATGCCAGCCCTGACATACCTGCCAGACTCGGGCAGAGTTTCCAGGCCGGAAAGCCGGCTCATGGCGGCGGCGGCCTACCCGGAATTGTCCACCAAGCGTCTGCCATTCATCACGGAGCGGCAGACCGTTGCGCGCTTCTATCTAGCCAGCCGTTTGGCCGACATCCCGCGGTATGCAGCCAGCCTACGGGTAAACATAACTAAAGTGGATGGGTCGAGATCAAGTACCACACTCACCGAAAACACGGTCCCTGTAGCGGCTGCTCCATCAGCTGACGAACCTGTTGTTCGCCGTATGGATCCTGCCCTGGCCGCCGAGGACGTGCGGCGAACGCTGGTCGCCAGACGCGGGCGGATCGACGAGTCTCATGACTTCGTGATTCCCGCGCCGGCGCTGAGAAATGCCGCAACTGCCGATCTCACGCTCTTTTCGCCGGAGGGACGCCAGCTCGCCTGGGTACAAGTGAATTTCGAAGGCCCGTTTACAATGGCGATGAACTTCTGGCGCGTTCGAGGAATGGGACCAGACATTGCCATCGGCGGGCCGGTGCCCCGTGACCCCATCATGGGCAACATGCAGGCCTATCTCGGCGCCGTCTATCCCGTCTCTGGACCCATCACGTTCAGAGACCGTGGTGTCCTGCCGACGAGCAGCATGGGCACGGCAACGAGCTGCTTCTCCTACCTCCGCACGCTCGCAGCGGCAGCCCTCGGTACGGGCCCACCAGGTGCGGAGGTAAACTACTGGAGCAACATCTTCGTTGTTCAGAATTCTCCTCCCGATTGCAGTGGGCTCGGATTTTACAACACTCTAGCCGCGATGGTGAAACCCACGGCCGACATGCCCGCGCACGAGGTCGGCCACAACATTGGCCTCAATCATGTCACGAACCTACATGGCGAAAGCGCTATGGCGCGCCGCGACTGGGAGGACTGGCCTTACTCGCATGGATCGATAGGTGCTGTTGATGAAACGCGAGGGTATTACGATGGCGTTTACGGCGTAGCCACCGCTTTGGTGCCACCCGCTCCCGATTTCCTCACGAGCTGGGGCACCTGGCAGCTCGGTCCCATCGCTCCGTGCTCAAGCACCGCTAGCGCATCTTTGTTTCCACAATGCGCGCTAGGCGATGGACAATTGGTCCATGACTTCATGAGCTACGGTCGCGGCGGCTCTGTTCCAATTTTCAACACCGGTGATTGGGTATCGGACATCAACTATTATCGTATCTATCGATTCCTACAGGAGTGTACCGCGCTCGATCCGCCTCATCGGTTCGCGGGCCCCGGCTCCTCGATAGGCGCGTTTACCGACCCGAGCGGGGGATGCCGTGCGGCGCGTCCTGCGACAGTCATGGCGGGCACAGCGGGAGGAGCGTTCGCATCGGCCGCGTTTACGACAATCGATGCGCTCGTGATCACGGGCGTACTGTCGGAAGAGAACCGGGTCGAAGACGTGCGTGTCATTCGCAAGCCGATACCCGAGGCTATTTGAAAGCTCAGGATGGTCCGTACGAACTGAGCTCGCTGGACCCTCGCGGCCAACAGATTGCGGCCGTGAAGTTTCGCGCGCTCAAAGCCGGCCGCTTCCATCCGGCTCCGGGGCAGCCCCCTACGGCCAAGCAACCCGATACCTTCATGGCGACCATTCCCCATTCTCAGAACATTCGGCGGCTCGACATCAACTTCAAGGACAAGAGGATTTTCTCGCGGACGGCAACCAAGGGCGCACCGACGATAACTTTGGATTCGCCGACTGGAGGCGAGCATTGGAAAGAAGGCAAGCAAACCGTCAGCTGGCGGGTAAGCGATCCGGATGGCGATCGCGTCGACGTCCTAGTCCTGTTGAGCGAGGACGCGGGCCTATCCTGGCAGCCTGTTGGCCTTATGGACGGAAAGGACGGGTCTCTCGAAGTCGATGTCGCCGATCTCCCGAAAACCGCGACAGCGATGGTGTACGTCTCGGCCAGCGATGGCCTCAATACCTCCACGGCCCAATCCAAGCGCGCCTTTGTGATCGGCCCGAAGCCACCACAAGGAGGAGTTCACGGTTCTTCGTTCGATGGCGAATGGGAAGTGACCGCAACAGCCAGCCAGGGATGTGTTCTCCAATCTTGGAAGAACCGACTGACCATCAAGGGCACGCAAATAGTAGAGGATGGGACCCCGCGAGGGGTCATAGCCGCGGACGGCAGCTTCCAATACTCAAGACCGGCGCCGGCCAATCCCAGTGTGGTTGGACCATTCACGGGGCAACTGGCAGGCGATGGGGGTAAGGGGACGTATCGGTTTCCACCTGCCTGTACCGGATCGATTATCTTAAGAAAGATGTAGATCGTTTTTCGTGTCGCCAGCAATATGCAAACGGCATGATGGATCAGTCAGCGGTTGTTCAAAGATATAGAAACGGTTCTCCTGCAAAGTGTCCTCTATGGAGCAAGCGGGCTCCTGCGCCTCGAACGCCTCCCGCCTATTGCCCCCTCGTGTGCCCACCGAGGCACGCTTCGGGTACGCACGATCCCGTGCCGTTCCTGAGCGCGAGCCGCTTGCGACTGCATTCTGCTTTGCTGCAGCCCAAGCATGCTCTATCAACGCTCCCGTCATCCCAGCGGTATCCGCCCCTTCTAGAGCCTTGGCAAGAAATGAAGCATGAAGCCTTTCACAACCCAAAATCGCGCCGGCAACGCGTGAACGATCCCGACGGGACCAAGCGCAACATCATTGAAGTTGCGACCGAGGAGTTTGCTGGAAAAGGCCTCAGCGGGGCGCGAGTAGACGACATCGCCGCCCGCACCAAGACCAGCAAACGGATGATCTACTATTACTTCGTCAGCAAGGAAGGGTTGTACATTGCCGTCCTCGAGGAGGCCTACCGCAAGATCCGAAGCATTGAGGCTTCGCTGGATTTGGAGCATCAGCCGCCCGAGAAGGCCTTGCGGACACTCGTTGGCTTCACGTTCGACTACCAGAATGCCCATCCCGAATTCGTGCGTTTGGTGATGAATGAAAACATTCTGAACGGGGCGTACATAGCGCGTTCCAGGGCGATCCAGCGCCTCAACAATACTGTCATAAGCGCCCTGGAGAGCTTGCTGGTGCGGGGCCAGGAAGAGGGCTCCTTTCGGCGCGATGTGGATCCGATCGACCTGCATATGTCCATCAGCGCACTCTGCATTTTCAACATTGCAAACCGGGCGACCTTCTCGACCATCTTCAAGCGAGACATGGCCTCCCCAAAGGCGCTGAGCACCCGACGCGCTCAAGTTGTCGACCTCGTTGCCCGCTACGTCCGGCGCTGACCGCGACACTGGCTTTCCGTTGCGTTGACAGAATGAACTAGGTGGTACATTTTGCACTGAAGGCGTGCGAACAGAAACGACGCGTTTAGGCCGATGCCGTGCACGCCATCGGTATCAAAGCTCGCGCTCCTCAGGAGGAAACGGACATGAAGCTGGTTGATCGCCGTACCGTGATGGCCGGCGGCGTAGCGCTGCTCGGCACGGGTGTAACGGGAGCCGCTCGGGCCCAGGCAAAACCGAAGCTGCGCCTGTCGGTAGCCTTCCCCGAAACGGATCTTCGCGCCGAAGGCTACAAGGCATTCGCGGCCGCGATGAAGGATGAGTTCGACCTCGAGCCATACTGGAGCAACACGCTGTTTAAGCAGGGCACCGAACTGGTCGCCCTGCAGCGCGAGAACCTCGAGCTCTGCAACCTGGCGCCCGCCGACATTTCCAAGCAGATTCCAGCATGGTCGCTGCTGACGTCCGCCTACCTGTTCCGCGACTACGACCACCTCAAGAAGACCTTCGCCAGCGACGTCGGCAAGGACTTCATCAAGCTGGCGCGCGATCAGCTCGGCATCGAGGTGATCCGCCCGGTCTACTTTGGCGCCCGCCAGCTCAACCTGAAACCGACAAAGAAGATCAACACGCCCGCCGACATGGCCGGTATCAAGCTGCGCATGCCGGGCGGCGAGTTCTGGCAGTTCCTGGGCGAATCGCTCGGCGCAAATCCGACGCCGGTCGCCTACGCGGAGCTCTACACGGCCCTGCAATCCGGCGCGGTCGACGGCCAGGACAATCCGCTCGTCTCAGGCCGCTCGATGAAGTTCTACGAGGTGACTTCTCAATTCATCCTCACCAGCCATGTGATCGGCTACGACATGCTGTCGGTCTCGAAGAAGGCTTGGGACAGCCTCAAGCCGGACCAGCAAGCCAAGCTGCGGGCCGAAGCGGACAAGGCTTTCGATGCGAACGCCGCGAAATACGACGCGCAGGAGAAAGATGCGATCGAATTCTTCAAGAAAGAAGGCAAGCAGGTATATACGCCTGACCAGAACGCTTTCCGCACCTTCGCTCAGAAGAAATATCTCGACAAATACGCCAACGATTGGCCGAAGGGCGCCATCGAGAAGATCAACGCGATCAAATAACGTCGAGGTCCAAGGCAATTGATCCATCGCCGGCCGCCGCTTCTTACGGCGACCGGCGGTTGATTGTTCATCGCCGCAATAGGGGCCGGTAGTGAACCTACAGAACATCACCTTAGAGAAGTGGATGACAGTCGGCCGCTGGCTGCGCCGCCGAGCAGAAGCCGTCACGGCCGCGCTGCTCCTGATCATGTTCTTGTGCTTCATCCTGACGATCGTGGCCCGATACGTCTTCAACTATCCACTCGGCTGGACCGAAGAGGCGAGCATGATGGCCTGGATCTGGTGCACGTTGTGGGGTGCGGCCTTCGTCCTGCGCGAGAGGGACGAGGTTCGCTTCGATATCTTTTATAGCTCGGTCAGCGAGAAGACGCGTTGCGTCTTCACGGTCATCACCGGTATCGCGGCCATCCTGCTGTTTGCCATCGCGCTACCCGCGGTGTTCAGCTACGTGACCTTTCTGAAGGTCGAGAAGACAGCCTATCTCGGCATCAGGCTCGACTATCTCTATTCGATCTACGTCGTGTTTTCGGTCGCGGTCATCGTCCGATATGTCGCCCTGGTGTGGTTCGCGCTTCGCGGCCGGGCGCCCGACATCCAGATCGGAGCCGGATCGGCCCTATGACCAGTCCGTTCGCGTTCTGCATCTACGCGATTCTTGGACTTGGCTTGCTCGGATTGCCCATCGGCTATTCGATGATCACGGGCTCGATTCTCTATCTGTTGCTGGCGGGCCTGGATCTGGGAACGTCGGCCGAGCAGATCCTCAACGGCCTCTACAGCAGCTATGTCCTGCTGGCGGTGCCGCTCTTCTTGTTTTCCGCGGAGCTGATGAACGTCAGCAAGATGACGGACCAGCTCTTGCGTTTTTGCGACATGCTGGTCGGCCGCTTTCGTGGCGGACTTGGCCATATCAACATCGTGCAGAGCATCATCTTCGCTGGCATGTCGGGCTCGGCGATCGCCGACCTTGCCGCAACTGGGCGCATCAGCATCGACATGATGACGCGCAACAACCGCTACCCGCTCAGCTACGCGGCCGCCGTGACCGCCGCATCGGCGGTGATCGGCCCGATTATCCCGCCATCGATCCCGATGGTGCTCTATGCGCTGATCTCGGATACGTCGGTCGGCTACCTGTTCCTCGGCGGCGTCATTCCCGGCCTGCTGATGGCGCTCGCGCAAATGGTCATCAACACGGTCCAGGCGCACCGGCACGACTATCCGGTGGAGCCACCGATACCGCTGCGCGAATGGCCCTGCATTACCTGGGTCGCGATGCCCGCCTTGTTGATGCCGGTCATCCTGCTCGGGGGCATCTACAGCGGCGTCATGACCCCTACCGAGGCCGCGGCGGTCGCCGCCGCCTACGCGTTTCTCGTCGGAGCCGTCTGGTATCGCAACATCTCGGTCAAGGATACCTACAAGGCGGTCCTCAACAGCTCGCGTTCGACAGCCTCGATCGGCATGCTGATCGCCGGCGCGCTGGTGTTCAACTACGTGGTGACGATCGAGCAGATCCCGGTGACCGTCAAAGGCTTGCTGGCTGGCTACGACCTGTCCCCGAACATGTTCCTGTTCTGGGTCAACGTCATCCTGCTCGTGCTCGGCTGCTTGCTCGAGGGTAGCACCATCATCCTCGTGATCCTGCCGATCTTCATTCCGACGGCTAAGGCGCTCGGCATCGATCTCGTGCATTTCGGCGTGATCGCCGTGTTCAACATCATGATCGGCCTGGTGACGCCCCCGTACGGGCTGCTTTTGTTCATCATCACGGCGATCTCGGGCGCGCCGCTGCGGCACATCATCCGCGACACGATGCCGTTCGTTTTAGCCATGGTCGTCGCGCTGTTCATCATCACGTACGTTCCGGACACCGTGCTGTGGTTGCCCAGGATGATGGGCTACAAGGGATAGGCGCAGATGGGCGAAAACCCAGGAAGGACAGCGGACCGCAAATGCCGCTTTCATCGTCGCTGGGCGGAGCTGGCATGTGCGTGCATCAGGCGGCGGAGACGTTCGTACGGGACAGGAGCCTTGCCGAAGCGAGCTGAAACTCATCAGGAGGCGTGATCCATGCGCACTTCGATCGCGACGGTGTCCTTGAGCGGCAGCCTGGGTGAGAAGCTCGAGGCTATTGCGGCAGCAAAGTTCGATGCAGTGGAGATTTTCGAGAACGATCTCGTCACGTTCAATGGGACGCCCGCCGATGTCCGCCGAGCCGTAAAGAGCCTTGGCCTCGACATCGTCACGCTGCAACCGTTCCGCGACTTCGAGGGAATGCCGGGCGCCCAGCGCGAGCGCGCGTTCGCGCGCGCCGAGCGCAAATTCGATGTCTTGAAGGAGCTCGGGTGCGACCTCCTGATGATCTGCAGCAACGTGGCGCCGGACTGCATTGGGGGGATTGATCGCGCTGCGGCCGACCTGCGTGAGCTCGGCGAGAGGGCTGAGAAGCGCAACCTGCGAATCGCCTTCGAGGCGCTCGCTTGGGGCCGTCACATCAATGACTACCGCGATGCGTGGGAAGCAGTGCGCCGCGCCAATCATCCCGCAGTCGGGCTGGTGCTCGACACCTTTCACATCCTGGCCCGCAAGACGGACCTGAGCGCTATCCGCTCGATCCCTCGCGACAAGATCTTTCTGGTTCAGATGGCGGACGCGCCATTGCTGCAGATGGACTACCTCTCGTGGAGCCGCCATTTTCGAAGTTTTCCGGGGCAAGGCGACCTTCCGCTGCTCGACTTCATGGAGGCGCTAGCGACGACTGGATATGATGAGGCCCTGTCGCTCGAGATCTTCAATGACCAGTTTCGGGCAGGCTCGGCGCGCAGTGTCGCCGTGGACGGCCATCGATCGCTGTTGTTTCTGCTCGATCAGTTGAACACCAAGAACAAGGCATTGATCCCGGCAATCAGGAAGCTGCCGCCGAGATCCAAGGCCCTCGGGACGGAGTTCGTTGAATTTGCCGTCGACGAAGCAAGCGCTCCCAAGCTCGAACATCTGTTATCGACGCTCGGCTTTCGTCGCGCCGGCCGTCACAAGTCGAAGGCCGTGACGCGGTGGCATCAAGGCGGGATCAACCTCGTCGTCAACACCGAGAAGGAAGGCTTCGCGCATTCCTTCAATATCACGCATGGCTCAGCCGTTTGCGCGCTCGGATTGAAAGTCGACGACGCCGCTGCCACGTTCGAACGCGCCAAACTGTTACTCGACGAGCCGTTTCGCCAGGCGGTCGGCCCCGGCGAGCTTGATATCCCGGCCGTGCGCGGTGTCGGCGGCAGTCTTGTCTATTTCTTGGATGCGAGCGCCGAGCTGGGGCGCGTCTGGGACATCGAGTTCGATGAAACTGGTGAGGACGATTCGAACGCGGCGGGTCTGATTGCGGTTGATCATATCTCGCAGTCGATGCACTACGAGGAAATGCTGACCTGGGTGCTGTTCTACACTTCGCTGATAGACCTCAAGAAAATTCCTCCACAGGATGTTGCCGATCCCGGCGGCCTAGTGAAAAGTCAGGTGATCGAATCTGCAGATGGCAGCCTTCGCATTATCCTCAACGCTTCGCAGAGTCAGCGCACGCAGTCTTCACGATTTCTGACCGAGGTCTTCGGTTCGGGTGTGCAGCATATCGCGTTGACCACCAATGATATGTCGGCGACCGTGGAGCAGCTGAAGCGCAACGGAATCGACCTGTTGGAAATCCCGCAGAACTACTACGACGACCTCGAAGCCAAAATGGATCTTCCACCGGAGCGGCTCCACGCTTTGAAGATCCAGAACATTCTCTACGACCGCGACGGCGACAGCGAGTATCTCCAGGTCTACACACGAAGCTTCGAGCAGCGGTTCTTTTTCGAGATCGTGGAGCGGCGCGGCTATCGGGGTTACGGAGCTACCAATGCTCCGGTACGGCTCGCCGCTCAGGCACGCCTGATCGATCAATAAGCTGAACCCGTCAGCAAGCGTCGTGGCGCCAAGGTCGGCCAAGCGCGCCTCGATCTTTGCATCTGCGAGCCCTGCGTCAATGAATCACCTGGTTGTAGCGCGTTGCTCTCATCGCGGCGCATGAGCCCGTCTGGCGTTTCGGCGTCGCGGTCGCCCGATCTGCGTGACCTTTCGGAAGGTCTCTTCCTGGCACCCGGACCTCACGCCCGATCCCACGCTTTGATGCTGCTTCGGTAGCCTGCGCGACTATCGATCCCGCTTTGACGCCTCACCGATCTGCGCAGATAGGAAACTCAAGCGGCGATTTTCAGTAGTTCTCCGGATTGGTGGCGGCGCTTGGGAAGGTGAACCTTTCCACGTCCTCAGGCCGACCCTCGGTGACCCATGCGCAAGCTGCTTTGTGTCTGCACCCTCTCGCTGGGCGTTGCCTGCGGTGCGGCCTCGGCCGAGGCTCAGGCGGAGCAGAAAGGGGCTGCGACACCCGCGCCGGGCTCCGTTGAAACCCTTATCGGCACGCCGAAAAACCCAGCGCCATCCCTGCAGAACAGCCCCTCGAAACCAAGCGCTGCCGACAGCCCCGATCAGATACGCAAGCGCGGCGCCGATTGGCTCGCGCAATGCTTGCAAGATTGGGATGCGGCCACACACCTGACCAGAAAGGAATGGCAGCGGGTCTGCCGACGCGTCGCCGGAGAGCGCGTGAACGAGCTACTCAAGCAGGCCAAGCAGTGAAGCCACGGCCCTAGCTTTGTCGTTCTGCCGAGAAGAGCCGGCACGCTGCATCCGGCCCAGACAAGCTGAGGCGGAGGCGCAGCGGCTGAATAGCGAGCCCCAAGAGCCGGCGCCGGAAAAACTACATACTAATCCCGATGGAGCCAACCGCCGGCTAGCCGCATCCTGCGCCCCGGCCGATCGACGTGCGGCAAGTCTGTACCCAGGCAGGGCAACACCACGGCCTCGGGGGGTCGCACGTGCGTGGGGCCATCGATGTCGCGAGCAAGAGGTGGGGCAGTACCGGTGTTCCGAAACTACATTCGCCGACTGAGCAAGGTGCGATTTTGGCTGAGCAAGTGGGTCGTGGCAGCTGCGCTGGCCGGCGGCCTCGTCCTTGTCGGTCTGCTTCTCATCGCCACGCGCACCTGGGACTTCGACACGTTCCTCAACTACTTCGCCCTAGGCCTGCTGATCTTCGTGTTCGTCACGCTGTTCTACGGGATCATCGCCATCCATGATGTGCCCTACGACATCGCCCGGCATCGCGATCATCCCCACCAGGATGCCATCCATGCCGCCGGCTGGGTGAGCCTGTTTACACTCCACGCCATTTGGCCGTTCCTTTGGATCTGGGCGATGCTTTATCGGCCGGATCGCGGCTGGGGCATGCGGCCCATGGTGGATTCGGAAGCGAACCCCGCAAACGGAGCTTGGCGGATCGAGGAGCTCCAGCGACGGGTGGCGGAGCTCGAGCGCCGGACGGGATCGGGAGTCCACTGATGGAACTCTTGCTGATCCTGACCTATACCGCGCTGTGCGTGGCGATTTTCAAGATCTTCAAAATCCCGGTCAACAAGTGGACGCTGCCGACAGCTGTCCTGGGCGGCATCTTCCTCATCGGCTTCATCATGCTGGTGATGAATTACAACCATCCCTTCACCAACAATGCCCGCATCTATTTTGTGTCGACGCCCATCATACCGGACGTCAAGGGCCGAGTGATCGACGTTCCGGTCAAGCCCAACGAGCCGCTCGAGGCGGGCGACGTTCTGTTCCGCATCGACCCCCAACCCTACGAGTTCGAAGTCGCGCAACGCCGCGCAGCGCTGGCCGAGGCCGAGCAGAACGTCTCGCAACTCAAGGCCGGGTTCGAGTCTGCGCTCGCGGCCTCCGAGGCGGCGACGGCGCAACGCGACACGACCAAAAAGGCGTTCGACCGCTACAACGAAGGCAACGAGAACGCGCGCCTCGGAGGACGGCCGCTGCCCTTCTCGGTTGCCGACGTGGAGAACCGGCGCGGCGCCTATCTTGCGGCCGAAGCGACCATGCAGTCCGCGGTCTCCCGCGCCGAGCAGGCGCGCGTGACCTATCAGTCGCAGATCGACGGCGTGCACACTTCGGTGGCGAAGCTGCGCGCCGACCTCAGGGACGCCGAGTATAGCCTCGCGCTGACGACGGTCAGGGCGCCGGGTGCGGGGTTCGTGACCCAGGTCGCCCTACGGCCCGGCATGTACGTCGTGCCGGCCCCCTTCCGGCCCGCGATGGTGTTCGTGCACGCGGACGATCGGGCGTTGAGCGCCGGCTTCCAGCAGAACGCCTTGCAGAGGGTCAGACCGGGCGATGAGGCCGAGGTTGCTTTCGACGACGTGCCAGGGCGGATATTCAAGGCCAAGGTACGGCAGGTGCTCGATGCGATCGCAACCGGCCAGCTGCAAGCCGGCGGCGCCCTGCAAGACATGGGGGAGCGGCCGCTGGGCGGGCGGGCCGTCGCCGTCATCGATCTCGAAGAGGACGCGTCCGCTTACAGTCTTCCCGGCGGTTCGGCGGCCCAGGTGGCCGTCTACACGCCCTACTGGCACCACTTTGCCATCATCCGGCGCATCCTTCTGCGCATGCGCAGCTGGCAGAACTATATTTTCCTCGAGGGACACTAGTCGCGGCGCCGATCGGCCGCCTTGGCGCAACTTTCTCGACGGTGTCGCTGATCCCCCGTCAATACATCGGGTTGGCCGCAAAGGTGCGCGCCGCCAGGGAGCGGCGCGACCAGCCTTTGCGCCGGAACTTGGCAACCTTGACGCGCCTGACCGATTTCGCTCGCGCCCGTACCGGCGCGTTGGCAAGTTGCGTGGCCCTGGTTTCCATGGGGACGGCCGGAGCCGCGGGACGCCGCGGCCACAGCCCGGACGCCGACAGGTAGATGCCGACCCACAGGCTCGAGGCGACGACGAGGATCAGAGTGACGTTGGGGACGGGACTGCGCGAGGTCTCGGGGCCGTGCATCGGTCCTCCGCCTGGATATGGTTAGCCCCGCGCCGTCTTGATGGCATGGGCGTCGCCGCGCATGGAAATGTCCCGCGCGCACATGGTTACCGAACGGCGGTCAGAGGTCTCTAGCGGGCTCTTTTTTGCGCGGCACGGCCAGTTCAGGCAGGCTCGAGCGCGCACAAGGCGAGCAATGTCTTGCGGCTCGTTCTTCCCGCCGAATCGATCAGGCGCAGGCCCACCTCGCCGGGGCGGCGCCACATCACGTCGCATTCGAAAATATCGCTGCTCTTGGCTTCGAAGAGGAAGACGCGGCTTGGCACGAGGCCTGACTCGGCGGTCCTGACGCGGGCGCCGGATTCCGAAACGTCCATGATGACGCACGCGTAGTTGCACAGGCCATCGAGCGACAGGAGCCTGCCTTCCAGGCGCGTTGCAAAGCGAGGGTGGGCGCGCTTATTGTCGACCACGTTCGCCTCTCACTCGTACAAATCGCCGCCGGCCGGGCACAGCCGGGGTCTCGCCCCCAGAAACGCGCAGGGATGGCGGCGCGATTTTTGGATCGTCCGACATCCGCTCAGCCTAGCCGACATTGATAAACGCGGCGTTAAGCAACGGCGGTTGCCGGCATTGTTGCCGGCCCGATGCCCGTGTGCGAATTTCGCAAGCCCTGCCAGCTCCGTCCCGGAGTCCGCAGGTCAAGATTTCCTACGCGGCATCAGAGGTTTAGGTTGCGCACCGAGTGGTCCGGAGCAGCCAACGGGCGGCGGTGGGAATAAGATCGGCCCTCCGCCCGTTGTCAGCTGCCGACCGGCCGACCCCCCAAGTTAAGCCGGTCGCTGCAAGCAGGGCGTCACCCCAACCGACGCCCTGATCTTCTTTGCCCTTCACAAATCGTGCGGAAAGCCCGCCGTGCCATGAGGCGCGCCCACAATCGTTGCGCAGCGATGGTGCGGCCTTTGACTATCGCGCTCGGGACGCCGACACTCGGGAGGTACTGGTGGAGTAGGAAGGGCGATGCAGGACAAAGTCGGCAACGAGCTGCTTTACGAGGTCAAGGACGGCATCGGCCTCATCACCTTCAACCGGCCAGCGGCGCACAATGCCCTGACCTTCGGCATGTACGACCGGCTGGGCGAGATTTGCGCCGGCGTCCCCGCCGACGGCTCGCTCAGCGCCCTCATCATTACCGGCGCGGGCGGCCGCGCGTTCGGCGCCGGCACCGACATCTCGCTGTTTCGCGACTTCTCGCCCGGACCGGCCGACGGCGTCGCCTACGAGGCGCGCATGGAGCGGATGTTCGAGAAGGTCGAGGCGTGCCCCGTGCCCACCATCGCCGCCATCCCCGGCATTTGCACGGGCGGGGCCGCGGCCATTGCCGCCGCCTGCGATATGAGGCTCGCCACCCGCAACCTCAAGTTCGGCTTTCCCATCGCCCGCACGCTCGCCAACTGCCTCTCGGCCGCCAACATCGCCCGCGTCGCCATGCTGACGGGGGTGGGGCGCGCCGTCGACATGGTCATGACCACGCGCCTGATGGGCGCCGAGGAGGCGCTTGCCGTCGGCCTCGTCAGCGAGCTCTGCGACACACCCGAGGCGCTGATGAGCCGAGCCCAGGCGCTCGCTGCCCAAATCGCCACGCAGGCGCCGCTGACCATGCGCGCCACCAAGGAGATCGTGCGCCGCATGCGGACGCGCTTTGCCGGCATCGACGACAAGGACCTGATCGAGCTGTGCTATGGCAGCGCCGACTTCCGCGAGGGTTTGGACGCGTTCCTCACAAAGCGCACACCGAGGTTCACCGGGCGCTAGGGCTATGTGTCGCGCGCCGGCAGGCCGGCGAAGGCGTAGGTTTCGATTTGCAACGCCGAACCCTTAGGCGCCACGAGCGGGCAGACAGACAGGAGCCGAGCATGGGCCGCAAATACCAGAGCATCCTCGAGACGGTGGGCAACACGCCGGTGGTCAGGATCAATCGGCTGGCGCCGCCCGGCGTGAACCTCTACGTCAAGATCGAG
>Ga0111539_10006847_pt1 | contig 14642 bp, 12 predicted proteins | sample RhiMethybrSRZTD1_FD_79667 | JGI IMG/M metagenome (GOLD analysis project Ga0111539, IMG submission 79667) | Populus rhizosphere microbial communities from Tennessee, USA - Rhizosphere MetaG P. TD hybrid SRZTD1 (version 2) (version 2) | ecosystem: Host-associated > Plants > Roots > Rhizosphere >... | reverse complement strand
TCATCGAGGACGGCCAGCGGATCCGCGTGAATGGATCGGACGGATGGGTGGAAGTGCTTTGACCCGGCAAACACGCGAGCTGATGCGCGACAACCCTTGCGCAATCGGCCTTCGCGTCCATAATCGGTCGCCGGGTCCGGCATGCGGTTGCGTCGCCGATGGTTCGCGTCGGCGATGATGGCGTTTCGCGGGCACCCAGAAACACGAGGTGTCTGCAATGCGGACCGCACAGTCCTGCCTATTTTTGAGCACGTTGGCCAGCGTCTTTGCTTGCACGACGTACGATGAAATGTCGTTGCATCGACCGCAGTCCGAAAAGGATTCGAGCGTCGAAACGGAAGGCGGCGGCGCCGGTGGTACCGGTTCTGATGTGCCAGTCGATGCTGGCGATGCCTCGCAGGGATCGGACGGAGAAGCTGGTAAGGGCGGCGCCGCTGGCGCGAGCGATGACGCCGGCGGGGGTGGCGCGGGCTCAGGAGGAGCTGGCGGTGCGCCCGGTCACGGCACAGATGGCGGGATGGACGCTGCTGGGGGGACCGCCGGAGGCAGCGCGATCGATGGCTCGGCTCCTATCAACGACGGCGCCGTTCCAGTTGACAGCGCAGTGAGCAGCGACAGCGGCGCAGGAGGAGCTGGAAACGGCGCGCCAGATGTTGGAATGGATGGCGCCGCAGGAACCGGCGGAAGCAGCGGAATCGACGCGAGCAGTGGAATCGACGGCTCCGTGGGAAGCGATGGACCTCCAACGGGCGGCACCGGGTTCATTCCGGGCCCCACCGGCTGCCTCCCGATGACACTCGAAGCGAATCTCGATTTGACCGGGTACAAGGTCGATCGCTACGGCTGGAGCGACTCGGCTTGCACGCAGCGCTCCGCAGCGCTCGTCAGAAATGACGCGACCGATCCCGGAGGCTCGAGCGGTGGCTACCTGCGTGAGCTCAAGTGGCGCGCAGCCGGTGTCGAGCGCACCGCCCGCGGTACCGGAGCGAACGGATGGAATGGTTGGGGCTACGTAGTCAATCACTACGCGAGCACTGCAGATCACTCGAAAGCCCGCATCGGCACGTTCCGCTCGGTCCTCTCGGGTGCGCACCATGCCATTCACGAGTTCAAGCTACGGGTGTCTCCAGGAGGACCGGTCGACGTTACGATCCATTGGATGTTCGCCACTGGTCGCAGCCATCCCATCTATGCGATCACCTTCGACGCAACGCCCGCGGGCCCCGATGTCGTTAAAGCCGATTCGCGCGCCCCGTATGGAGATCTCGCCTTCGAGGGGACCGAGGGCGAGATTGCCGGCATCGGTTGGGGTGACAAATACCGCTTCACGACCACCGGAACGGGGCCCGTCACGGCCGCCTCGACCTGGGATTACACTGCTCCCAACACCGTGCCCTACGTTCGCATGTGGTCTCAACTCGTCGACGCCGAGATGGGGGCGGTTCAGACCCAGTCTTTCGAACAGCATGTCGCCGGTGGCGATTATGGCACCGGACTGCTGATGGAAAGCTGTTGGAAAGCGACGAACGCCACCGCCGGAGCCGATTGCCATACCGGCGGTGATACGATGCCACCGGATTGGCTATGGCCTTTCCAGCTCAATCAATACGAGCTGCCATTCACCAAGAATTCGCACCGCCTCGCCTGGGGATCGACTTACGGCGCGGTGGGTCAGACGGCGGTCAGCGCGTTCGGCAAAACGCTGTCGGGCTATCCGCGAGAGAGTTATGCCGTCTACTCGGTATTGGGTCCACGGACCGCCGATGCCACGCTCGTCCAAGCCACCTCGGTCGAACACCTCCTCGCAGCGGCGCTCACCGCCACCGAAGGAACCGTGATTGCACAGGGTTTGGCAGGAGCTGGCCGCAACGACACGGTGCTGTTCTCTCCTCCAGGCTATAATCAGGTCTATGCCACGTGGGATGTGGCGACCGCGTCGAGCCGGGCCACCGTTCGACTTGCTCCCAACGCCGGCGCGATCGAAGCGCCGATCTTCCGCTTCCAGGGTTTCACTTCTGCGCAGCCATCGCAGGTCACGCTGAATGGAGCGCTGCTGACCCCGGGGTCCGGCTACTTCGCGACGTTCGATGCCGCCGAGCAAACGCTTTGGCTCACCCTGAACGGTACAGTCACCGCGCCGGTCGTCCTGCACGTCGAGTGAGTGTGAAGATCCGGGCTCGTGTGACAGGGTCACGGTTTCGTCGAAGACTCCGCGTCGTGGCCCCAGCCTCGTTGGGAAGCCCATGAGGCATCTGGAGCCACATGAGGCATCTGGAGCCACATGAGGAGCGCAGGTGCATCCTAGCGATCGCCTCCTCAAAAAAACCTGATCCGAAACCCCGCTAGGTCGCATCACAGGGGTACACGATGAAACGCGCGCCTATCGCTCTGGTTTTCCTAGTGGCCGCGACCTGCGCGAATGCCCAGGCCCAGACCTATACCAACGTTACGGCCGAAAGCGGCGTCCAGGCGCTCCGCGACAGCAAACCCGCGGATTGGTGGGTGAGCGGACTGACGTTCGTCGACCTCGATCACGACGGCGATCTCGACTTGTTCCTCTCCGACCACGGCGGGGCCGCACTGGCGGCGATCAACGATGGCAAAGGAAAGTTCAGCGCCGCCGGAGGTACGTACCCCAAGAGCGAAATCCACAACTGCCTCGATGTCGACGAAGACGGAAAAGTCGATATGGACCTCACGTATACCGATGGCGGAGCCAAGTGGTGGATGAACAAGGCCACCGTCGGCAGCGCGACCTTACAGTTCGTCGACTCCGGCACCGTCAACACGCGTGACGGCAACCAATCGCGTTCCGAGGCGCTCGTCGACTTCAATCGAGACGGCAAGCTCGACTGGGTTCGCAGCTGTCAGGGCCAAAACTTCAAAGTGGACTTCGGCGACGGCAAAGGGAAATTCTCGGCAGACAGCGTGCTCATCTCGCAGCCTCAGGGCAATGCGTTGGACGCGGGCGTGATCTTCGCCGATCTCGACGGCGACGCCGACGAAGACTTGATTATCAACTGGGGCGGCTACAGCGTACCCGGCGGCGACGACTACGGTCGGGTGCGCGTGCTCATGAACGACGGCAAGATGAACCTTGTCGAGAAAACCACTGAAATTGGCCTAAAGACGGACCATTTGGCGATCTTGGGCGCGGGAGACGTCGACCAAGACGGCGACGTCGACCTGATCGGCCTCGAAGACCGAAAGTTTCCGGAGGTCATCTATTTGAACGATGGTCGTGGATCTTTCAGCGCGCTGCCGAGCGCAGTCACCGGCGTGAGCGGCTCATCACAGTACGCAATGTGGGGGCTGGCGACGGTGACCGATCTCGACAACGACGGCATCGCGGACATTCTGATCGACGGCCGATTCTTCTTCCACGTGCTTCGCGGCACCGGCGGCGGCCATTTCGTCTTTCAGAACGACGCCTGGGGCGGGATCACGCGCACGGCGGAAGCGAGCGTCGACGGCGGGTTTGCCTTCGGCGATATCGACAGCGACGGCGATCTGGATCTGATGGGCTTTTCCTCAACCAATCCCAATCGCCAGATCGCCCTCTACCGCAACGACCTGCCGGCGCAGCGCTGGCTGAACATTCGCCCGGTCGGTCTCAGCGGAAACAAGGCCGCGGCAAATTCCAAGATCCGCATCTACGAAGCCGGCACGGATCGTCTGCTCTGGTTCGAAGAGGTGTTGATCTACTCCAAACAAGCCCAGCAGAACTACTACGCATTCGATGCGCTCGAGCGTCACTATGGACTCGGCAACCGCGCCACGGTCGACGTCACCGTGACTTTCTATCCCTCCGGAACGGTGGTGCGCAAAAACGGAGTCCCGTCCAACATCACGATCGTGATCGGGGAAGACGGCACGGGCGGCACCGTCGAGCCGCCGGATGCCGGCTCGGGTGGTTCGTCGCAGGACGCCTCGCCTCAAGACGGTTCGTCGCGGGGCGATTCGTCGCAGCGCGATTCGTCGCAGCGCGATTCGTCGCAGCGCGATTCGGCGCAAGGCGGCGCGTCGCAAGGTGGATCGTCCGGGGCTTCCCAAGGCGGATCGAATCAGGGCGGTTCGTCTCAAGGCGGTGCTTCAGGCCAAGGCGGCGCTTCAGGTCGGAGCGGTTCGGATCAGGGTGGTTCGGCACCTGACGGTGGTACCTCGGACACGCGCGACGCCGGAGGCTGTGCGTGTCGCGCGGGTACGCGTGATCGCGGCCCTCGATCGATCGCGTTCGTCTCAGCGCTCTTGATGGGCGGCATTCTTGCCCACCGCCGGAGACAACGGCGATGAGCCGCGCGCGCGCCACTCTAGGCCGTGTTTCGCTGCTGATTTCGCTGGCTGCCGCTTGCGGAACGGGGACTGAGCCCAATGCACCGGCCGCTTCGGGAGGGTCGGCCGGAACTTCGGGAGGCGCCTCCGGCGCGGGGAGCGTCGGAGCTGGCGGAAGCGCGGCTGGCAGCGGCGGTGCGGCTGGCAGCGGCGGCTCAACGGGCAGCGGCGGGTCGGGCGGCGGCGGCGGACAGCCACCCATTGACGCGAGCGTAACCGTTCATCTGGTGCCGTCGCAGGGCGTCACCGGACCTCAGCGCGTGAATCTCGCGCTCCCACTCCAAACTGGACAACTCACCGATGCCGCGCGCGTGCGTGTGCTCAAGGGTTCGCAAGAGCTTCCGGCCGCACGCCGCGCTCTCGCCCAGTATCCCGACGGCAGCCTGCGCAGTGTGCAGATTCAGTTCGACACGATGATCGCGGGCGAAGCGGACGTCGAGCTGCGCGTCGGCGAGATGCCGACGACGCAGGCGCTCACCGCCGTTTCCGTCGACACGACGCTGGTGAATGCAAACGGCGAACAAGGTCCGCGCGTTTGGGCGGTGCTCCCGGCGGCGTGGCTCAGCGCAAGCGGGTTTGCCGGCCCCCTCGTTCCCGAGTCGGACGTGGCGAGCACCGCCTCGGCGGCGTGGGCTTCGCTGTGCGACTACGAGCGCTGGGGCACCGCGGCATTCCTCGCCGCCGGCTACGAGACCGACCGCGCGGTTTGGCTCTTCGATCGCGGGACGGCCCTGTACCGCGGCTACGCCCGGCGCGGTGACATCGGTCCCCTACGATCGGCGTATATCGAGACCTCGATGTACCGCAATCGCATCACCGGCAGCGGTACCGCCACGCGCAACGGCCTCCCCGCGGGTGGAGCGGACGATGTCAAATACGCCTATTCGCAGAACCTCGCGCTTCACTACCTGCTCACTGGCGACGATCGGTATCGCGAAAGTGCGGAGGGCATGGCGCTCGGCATGTCGCAGCTGTGGAGCAGTCCCGGCTATGCCGGCGGGTCGGACTTCTGGACCGAACGGCACGCCGGCTTCGGTCTACTCGCCTACGTTTGGGCGATGATCGTCAGCGACGACAAGAACGCGGACTTTCGCAAGCTCGCCGACACTGCAGTCGACGCCTACCTGTCCCTGCAGTCGACCTATCCGCCAGGCTACACGGACACCGAAGCCCGATGTTTTGCCCACACCGCCGACGCCCACGGCGAAGGCGGCGCCTACTTCGGATGCAGTCCGTGGATGAGCGCCATCCTCGGGGACGCGCTCGAGCAGTACGCCCGCGAGAGCGATGCGACTCGCGCGAGCGCTGTCCGCACTTCGCTGGTGAAGCTCGGGCGCATCATCGCTCGACGCGGCATCCAGCCCGACGGGCGCCCCTACTATTTCATGGGCGTCGGCACGATTGAGAACATGCTGGATGAGTACGACGAGCACTACGGCGAGAGCGCCTATCTGATCGCCATGGCCTGGTTTTGCTCCGGAAAAAACGACTCGGCCCTCCGCACCGCAGCCGACACGCTCCTCGTTCGCCTGCGCAGCGACGGCACGATACCGCACGTTCGAAGCTTCAACTGGCAGTGTCGAAGCGCGATCGCTGGACCGTGGTTTTTGCGCTGAGCCGGCCGGGCCGCGTGGGGCCCATCATTTCCGAGCGTTCATCCGAGCACCGATGCGTAGACTGCGGAGGCCCGACCCGAGCCGCTCAACCCGCCGCGCGCGACCTGGGCGCACCACGCAACACATGGCGTTTCGTCGTTACCCGCGGTAACAAGTATGCGGACGACGAAAGTGACCACCGCAAGGATCGCGCCGGAATGGAACCCTCCGGTACTCGAGCAGAGCATCGACGCCGATTTCTACCTTCGTTCGTGTCCGAGCAACGCCACGACGCCGGGGCTCTTCATGCAGGATATCGTCAAGCTTGTCACCGCCAAGCATCACGGGGCGGCGGAGCGCCTGTATGAGGGGGTTACTGAGCGGCGGTGGACCGCCTTCAAATTCTACCCTCTGCGCGATTGGATGCGTCTCGCCGTCAACGCCACGAAGATCCTCGACGATTCGGTGCCCCTGTCCGAAGGTTTGCGCAGACTCGGACGAATAGCTTTCCCATCCCTCGGCGCAACCATGGCCGGCAAGGTCGTTCTCTTCGCTCTTGGCAATCGCATCGAGGACGCGTTTCGCAACGCTCCCCGGGCGTACAAAATGGTGCTGCCGCAGTCGGAGGTCACCGTGGACGTCGGCGAGGGACGCGGTCGGATCGAGCTACGGAACGTCTACAGCTTTCCGAGCGCCTATCACTTTGGCGTCTTCGAGGGGACGGTCGTCGAGTACGGGTTTCAGCCGCGCATTCGCCTGCTCCCCGGCGGACGCTGGTGCGATGCAAGCTTCGAAGCCGATTGGCGCTAAAGCATTCAGGCAAATCCGGCAGAAAGAGGGGGGGTGAGAATGGCGCCGACGCGCTCGCGACGATCGTGGCCGTGGCATGATCACCCAAAGCCACTGCCCACTAGGTCGGGGCATTTTCCATGCGAGCGGCTACGCGCACAACCGCGTCAGCTGCCAGTACCCAGAGCTGCGCTTTGCCGCGGACGGGATGACCACGGTGACAACGTGGTCGCCCATCCGCGACGAAGCATTGAAGAAGCCGCCTCCTACGCGCTATCCGCGCAGCGATCGGAGGCCCGTCCGAACTTCTTCTGAAAACAGTTGCGGCTGTTCCCAGGCGGCAAAGTGCCCGCCTTTGGGGAGGGCGTTGAAATGGATGAGCTTGTGGTAGGAGCGCTCGGTCCAACTGCGCGGAGCTTGGTAGACCTCCTCAGGAAAGACGCTTACGGCAGCTGGAACGGAGATGTTGTAGTCGTTGAAGAAGGCGCCCTTGTATTCCACGTAGAGACGAGCGCTGGACACGCCCGTGTTCGTCAACCAGGAGAGGGTGATGTTGTCGAGGATGTCGTCCCGGGTCAGGTCGCCGTAGGGCTCCCCATCGACGAAGAGTTTCACGATGTGCCCGTAGCTGGCCACGTCGTGGTCGATCATCCAGGCAGCAAGCGCGACAGGTGAGTCCGCCAACCCGTACAGCGTTTGCGGGTGCGCGGCCATCATCAGTTGCGTAGGGACGTGCCGGTAAAGGAACGCCATCTGGTCGTATGCCCGCTGCTCCTCAGCCGAGAGACCGGCCGGCGCGGGCCCGCCGGACTGGAGCGCCTTGGCAACGTCAGGGGGCGCGGCACCGGAGAAGTTCAGATGAATGCCGATCAACTCCGGGGGTGCCTGTTGAGCCATCAAGTTCGTGACGAACCCACCCCAATCACCACCTTGCGCCGCGAATCGGCTGTACCCGAGGCGCTTCATCAGCTCCACCCACGCCCGCGCCATGCGAGCGGGGTCCCAACCGGGAGTCGTGGGCTTGCCTGAAAACCCGTAGCCGGCCATCGACGGGATCACCACGTGGAAGGCGTCCGACGCGCTCCCGCCGTGAGCCGTGGGGTTGGTCAGCGGATCGATGATCTTCAGCTGCTCGATGGGCGAGCCAGGCCAGCCGTGGGTGACGATGAGCGGCATCGCATCTTCATGTTTCGAGCGGACGTGAATGAAGTGGATGTCCAATCCATCGATCTCGGTAATGAACTGCGGATGGGAGTTCAGCTTCGCTTCGACCTTGCGCCAGTCGTACTCCGTCGCCCAATAGCGCGCGAGCGCTTGCATGAAGGCGAGTTGCACGCCCTGCGATGCATCGGTGACGGTTTCCCGTTCGGGCCACTTGGTCGCGTTGATGCGCCGGCGCAATTCGGTGAGTTCCGCTTCCGGCACATTCACGCGAAACGGACGAATTGCGGTCTTGTCGGTTGCCTGCTCACTGCCTTTCTGGGTAGCACTGGTTTGGGTCATGGTGTCTCCTTCACTTGCCGGACTCAGGCGATGTCCGCCTTCGCTCAACGCCGCGCGGCATCTTCGGAAAGGGGACACTGCCGCAGGTTGCGTTGGGCCACGACATGCCGTGACCTGTCCGCATCGGGGTGGTGTTTTCTCAGGCGAATCGTGTGATTCGGCAATGATCGACAGGAGCTAGTCAAGCGCCATACCAGTGGCACCGGCGCCTGAACAACTAACTCTTTCGCGGTGCTTTCCGTCAAAGCGGCATGACGACGTTTCTCTACGATCTTCGCCATGCGGTCCGGACGCTGCGACGCTATCCAGGCTTCTGCGCCGTTGTCATATTTCATGGCACGGGCGGTCCAGTCGTTGCTCTTTCAAACCAAGAGCGACGACCTGGTGACGTTTGCGACTGTTCCGTTGGTCCTGGCGACGAGGACGCACGCCGTAGCGGGCGCGCGCGTTAGCGTCTGCTGTGACACTCGATTGCGTAAGGCAGCCGATCGATGATCGTGTTCGCCCTGACGTCATACAAAATCAAGTGCCTCCCCACGAACCGGAACTCGATATCGTTGGGCAGTGGTGGGAGAAGGCCCAGGATGATACCGGGCATCGTGGCCAGACTCTTCCCGCTCGGGTAGTTGCCGTCGATGGCATGGGTGAAACTTCCCGGGTTGTCATCCATGATGGCCGCGCACACTCCGGCAGTCGTGATCAGCGCGAGTGTGCGCTTGAACTCTGTACTCATGGCGGCCGAGAAGAACTCCCCCTGCATGGCTCCTGGGCGCGCCACACGGATGGCGTGTCCGAGCGCACGCGTGCCCTGCCGTATCTGCCACACGTTATCCGTGACCGTCACCCTCGGTAGCTGCTGTTGTAACCGAGCGCGCAAGTCGTAATAGTTTCCGATCCGGGTGGTGAATTCAGTCCCGGCCTCACCCCACACCTGCACCTGAAACTGGGAAGTCTCCGTCGCGTGAAGCGTCTGCGCGGCACCAACCCACGGGAGAAGAACCGCCAGGACTGCTATAGACGCAGCCGCTCGCCGCGCTCGCCGCGCTCGCCGTGTTGTCACCATGCTTCAGTGTGACGCGCGCGGCTGCGGCTGTCTGTCCCCTTTGGCACCGCTGAACAATCACCCAGTCGTGGAACGGCTTGCCGCTGTGCTGTATGGAACATCGATGGCCCAACCCGAGCAGTAGGATCGCGATGCAAAATGCGAGGTGCCAGTGCTGCGCGAATTCATTGTTGAAAACCGCGACGAGATCATCAGACGGTGCAGGGCGAAAGTGGCCGCGCGATCCGTTGCCCTCTCCACCAAGGCGGATATCGATCACGGCGTGCCGATGTTCCTGGACCAACTGACGGATGCACTCCGCCTCGGCCAGACCACGAGCCCAGAGATCAGTCGAAGCGCCATTGAGCACGGACACGACCTCCTGCTTCAGGGGTTCACGGTGTCGCAGGTGGTGCACGACTATGGCGATGTGTGTCAGGCGATCACCGAACTGGCGGTGGCGCGGAACGTACCTATCCGCACCGACGACTTCCGGACGCTGAACCGATGTCTTGACGACGCGATCGCCGGCGCAGTGACCGAGTACGGTCGTGAACGGAACCAGTCGAGCATCGATGACGAGTCCACGCGCGGGCGCAACCGCCTCGGTTTCTTCGCTCATGAACTGCGGAACCTCCTGAACACCGCGACCCTGGCGTTCGAGGTTCTCAAGACCGGCAATGTGGGCGTCGCCGGAAGCACGGGCACCGTGCTCGGCCGCGCCCTTGTGGCGACGCATGCGCTCGTTGGGCACGCGCTCGCCGAGGTCCGGCTGACGCAGGGCATCCTGAACCGCGAGCAATTCTTCGTGGCAAGATTCATCGACGACATCGCGACGACCGCGGCACTGGAGGCGAACACCCGTGGCGTGACACTGACGGTGATCCCGGTCGAGGACGGCGTGGTGATTGAGGCTGATCGACAGGTGCTCGCATCGGCAGTGGGGAACCTGCTCCAGAACGCATTCAAATTCACCCGGCCTCGGACCACCGTGACGCTTGGCGTTGCCGCAAGCGCGGAGCGCGTGCACATTGAGATTCACGACGAATGCGGCGGGCTCCCGGGCGGGAATGCCACCGAACTCTTCATTCCGTTCGAGCAACGCGGCGCCGATCGCGCCGGCCTGGGTCTTGGTCTCGCCTTTAGCCGATGGGCCACTGAAGCGAACAACGGCCAAATCTATGCGCGCGATCTTCCCGGCAAGGGATGCGTATTCACTGTCGATCTCCCTCGGATTCCAGTTCCTGCCCTCGAAGAAGTTCAGTCCTGAACATCACGGCCAGGGCGCTGCGACACCCTCGAGCTGTTCAATGCCGTTCGTCTGTGCAAGTCTGGAGAGGCAGGGGCAGCGGCGCATACGGAGATAGCCTCTGTGCACGAACAGGCACGCCGATGAGCAAATCGAAAACCCCACGAACGGCGCTCACCCCAGCTGAGCCCGTTGACTGGACCGGGACCAGAACACACCGCGTTGAGTACTTACCTGCGGCGACGATTTTTGCTCAGGGCGATCCCGCCGCGAGCGTGATGTACGTCGAGAAGGGCGCGATCCGGTTGTCGGTCTTGTCGCACGCCGGAAAAGAAGCTGTCGTCGCCGTCTTGGACGTGGCGCACTTCTTCGGCGAGGGCTGCCTTGCCGGGCAATCCCAGAGGATGGCGACCGCGACGGCCATGACGGCATGCACGATCGTCGTTGTTGAAAAACAGGAAATGGTTCGGCAACTTCACGTCAAGCCCGCCTTCGCGGATCGATTCCTCACGCACATGCTGACGAGGAACATCCGAATTGAAGAGGATCTCGTTGATCAACTGTTCAACTCCAGCGAGAAACGACTGGCCCGGACGCTGTCGCTGCTCGCGCGTTACGGTGAGCCTGACGTGTCTCACCGGACACTTCCACGAGTGTCTCAGGAAATGCTCGCCGAGATGGTCGGGACGACGCGCTCGCGTGTGAACTTCTTCATGAACAAGTTTCGCAAGCTCGGGTTCATCGAGTACAACGGCGGCTTGAAGGTTCACAACTCGCTGCTGAGCGTCGTCTTGCGCGACTGACCCTCAGATCGGCACGCGGTCCAGGACTGCCGCTGCTCCGTGGCTGACCTGTGCATTCGGGAACAGCGTGATGACGCGCCGGCCCGTACACTTTCAATGCGCACCGGCTCCATCACAGCCACTGTCCGAGACCATTCAAGGGGCACTCCGATGACGATTCACACTGCGGTCATCTCCGACGTAGAAGCGGACAGCCGCTGGCGCGACTGGCAAGCGCGAGGTGTCGCGAGTGACCGGCGAACGACTGCGAGGATGCGCAAAGTCATGCTCGTCATCATCGCCGCTTTGGTCGCGTGGTTCGTCGTTCAACTCGCGTGACGCGTCACCACGAGCGGGAGTGTTTCCGTAACCGGTCGAAGCGCTCCTCGCGCTAACTTGATCCGGACCGGTCACGAGTCGCCTTGTTCTGCTCGGCGGCGGTTGCCAGCGGCAACAGGCGCACCGTGGCGATACGGCGGCCATCGCGCCCCTCGACGCGAACCGTCCGGCCGCCGATCGCAATCTGCTCTCCGACCTCCGGAATCCGTCCGAGCGTCGCCGTGATCAGTCCGCCCAGCGTTTCCACGCCTTCGTGCGACTCCTCCACGTGCAGGCCCGCGGTCTCTTCAAATTCTTCCACGCGCATCAATCCATCCAAGAGCACAGAGCCGTCCGCCTCGACGCCCCCTTCCCTGGTGATGCCGTCGGTAGCGGGTACTGCGTCGTCGATCCGACCGACCAACGCTTCGAGTAGGTCTTTCAGCGTCGCCATCCCGGCGGTGCCGCCGTACTCATCGACGAGAATGGCGATGTGGCACCGATTCGATCGCATATCCTCCAGCAACTCGGCCGCGTATTTCGTGTCCGGCACGACCAGAGGAGCGCGGATGAGCGGTTTCAGAGCGAATGCGTGCGATGACGTGTTGCGATGCTTGAACAGCTCACGAAGGTGGAGAATCCCGATGACGTTGTCGAGCGTGCCTTCATACACGGGCAGCTGACTGTGGCGTGATGTCTCCGCCATTTGCAGAAGTTCCTCGAGCGTCGCAGTGACGGGAACCGCTTGCATCTCTGTACGTGGGGTCATCAGTGCGGCGACGGTGAGATCGCCGAAGGCGAAGGCACGTCGAGCGATGCGAGCTTCGGCGACGTCCACGACTCCGGCCTCTTGCATACCCGTCACGAGCATGCGCAATTCCTCGACCGAGTGGACCATCTCGAGACCGCTCGTCGCCTGTAGACCAATGAGCCTGAGGCTGCGGTTGCCGATCGCGTTCAGGGCGGTGATAGGCCATTTGAACAGCGCGTGGAACAACTGGATGGGCCGAGCCACCCACAGCGACGTGCTTTCCGGGCGTTGCAGGGCCAGACCCTTTGGCGCGAGTTCTCCGATCACAATGTGCAGCCCGGTGATCGCGGCGAAGGCCGCGGCGATCGCGATGCCGTGCGCGGCCATCGGCGCGACGCCCGCCACGAGGAGCGTCAATGCCGGCTCCAGAAGATGCGCCAAGGCTGGCTCGCCGATCCAGCCGAGCGCCAGCGAGGCCAGCGTGATGCCGAACTGTGTGGCGGCGATGTAGGTGTCCAGGTGGGTGACGACGTTCTGGGCGGCCGCAGCTCCGGGACGTCCCTCCTGAGCCAGTTGCGCCAGCCGGGACCGACGGACTGCCACGATGGCAAATTCCGTCGCGACGAAGAATCCGTTGGCTATGACCAGCAGGCATACGACCGCGAGGCCCAGCGTCGAGGACAATTCCATGCGGCATTGTGGCACCTCTCGACCGGGCTGCCTGACCTGGGCCGCGAAGCGCGCTGCGTCGGGAGCGCTCGATGATCAAGCAGATTTCACCCGTAGTCGTCGCGACTCTAGTGAGGGTCGAGCTTGTGCATGCCCTGGATTGCACGAAGGGTCCGACGCATCTCTTCGACGGCCTTCATCTGCTCGAGTGACGTGCTCAGGCTATCGGCGGTCGCGCGGACCTCTTCCACGACCGCCTGCCGCGCGGTCTCCGCGACGACGCGCGTCTGTTCGCCCGTAGCCCGCGCACTCTCGGCCTCGGCGCGTGCTTCTTCGCTGGCGGCCCGTGACGTCTCAGCGGCGACGCGCAGCTGCTCGCCCTTTTGTCGTACGTCTTCGAGCGCCTCGCGATGCCCATCCCGCATCTCACGGGCGTCGTCCGCCAGTCGGCGGAACTCTTCCGCTGCAGTCCGTGCAGCCTCCGCGGCATTGTGCGATGCATTCATGGTCAGTCTCCTCCAGCAGCGTATCAACCGCGACGCATTGCGGGTATCCTCAAACGCACAAGCACACGCGAAGGCCAATGCCGGGCGGCGATGCTGCTGAGGACGGCTGACTCACGAAGCCGTCTTGACACTCATGGCTGAGAAGGCGTTGTGGCCACTTCCCACACCTCATCGCTGCCATTCCGGGGCGTAGTGGCGCCGCCGCATCCGCCGTTCAACGGCGAGGCTGACCAGGAACAGCCCGATCACCTCGACCAGTCCGATGCTGGCGTAGATCGCGTACCGGGAGAATGCGCTTGGCTGCGGCCAGCACGTCACGCCGGCGTCGAGACATTGCTGCGTCAGGCGATCCAGCACGACGGACTCTCTCAAGATGAACCCGAGTGCGGATCCAAAAATCACGACTGTACCGGCGAGGTTGCCGAGAATCGGCTCGTTCTTGCGCCAGATCAGGGTGGCCACTGCCACGGCGAAGGGAAGTGGCCCCACGCACATTAGCGCGATCCAGGGCCAGTTCAGTCCATTCACCATGTCGTTGGGGCGCCGAGTGTTAAGCGAGTGTTAAGAGCGGCCCGGCCCGCCTCAGGCACGGATCGCGTCCAGTATACTCACCCCATAAACGGTCACAGCACATCGGCAGTAGTAGGAGAGGCATGAAGCGCGCGGTCATTGCAGTGCTGATCATTGCCGGCATCGGCGCCGGCGCGTGGTTCTACTACGTGAGACGGGCCGGACCCGAAATCGGCGCGGTCACCTCTCCCATCACGCGCGGAGATATCGTCGATGCGGTGAGCACGACGGGTACCCTGCAGGCTGTCACGACGGTGCAGATCGGCAGTCAGGTTTCGGGGAACATCTCGTACCTGGGCGCTGACTTCAACTCGATCGTGAAGCAGGGGCAGATCATCGCGAAGCTCGATCCATCACTCCTCCAGGCACAGCTCGAGCAGTCCAGGGCCAACGTACTCAGGTCGCAAGCCGACGTCGCCCAGTCAGAGGCCAACCTTTCGCGCGCCCGTGTGGCGCTGCTCGACGCCCAGCAGAAGTACGCGCGGGCCAAGCAGCTCGACGCGAAGGGCCTCGCGCCGCAGGCTGATATGGATGCG
>Ga0111539_10006846_pt1 | contig 14644 bp, 13 predicted proteins | sample RhiMethybrSRZTD1_FD_79667 | JGI IMG/M metagenome (GOLD analysis project Ga0111539, IMG submission 79667) | Populus rhizosphere microbial communities from Tennessee, USA - Rhizosphere MetaG P. TD hybrid SRZTD1 (version 2) (version 2) | ecosystem: Host-associated > Plants > Roots > Rhizosphere >... | reverse complement strand
GTTCATCGTGCCGCACGTGATCCTGGTGATCGTCGACGGCTGGGACACGTTCCGCTCGATGGTGACCGGCTGGTCGACGCGCGTGCGGAAGGAGGAGCGGCATGAGCGAGCCTGAACCGCCGACCGATCCGCGTCCCGACCAGCCGGCCGCGGCGGCCCCGCCCGACGACCCCGCGCCTCCGCCCGACGAACCCGCGGGGTCGGAGCCGGCGGTGGAACCGGCGCCTCCGCCGACGAAGCCACGCGCTGGAATCGGGGCGTGGATCGCGGAGCGTCCGGAGGAGGTGGCCGAGGTTCCCGGGCAGGCGCTGAAACGCCAGTCGCGCCGGGATTTCCTGCTGCTCGGCGTGGCCACCGCGGCCGCGCTGACCGGAATGTGGTGGCTGATGCCCGACCGCGCACGATCGCGGTTCGCGATTCCGTGGCTGCGTGATGCGCTCGATGGCGGGACGTCGAAGATCGGGCTCACGCGCACGCGACGCGAGCAGTTCCTCGATCGCTCCATGCGCTTCGACGACGACGTCGCCGAGGCGCTCTACTCGAAGGACCGCAGCGTGCGGACCTACGACCGGTCCGCGGTCACGCCGCTCAAGAACAACTATCACGGGCGCACACCGACCCCGGACGCGCTGGCCGGCTGGTCGCTGAACCTGAGTGGCCTCGCGAGTGGCGCGCCGGTGACGCTGTCGCTCGACCAGCTGCTGAGCGACTTCCCGCATCGCGAGCAGGTCACGCGACTCGTGTGCGTGGAAGGCTGGAGCGCGGTTGCGTGGTGGGGCGGCCTCCGTTTCGCGGATCTGCTCGCCGCCTACCCGCCGGCGGAGGACGCACGCTGGGCCGCGATGCGGTCCACGATCAGCCTCGACGGGAACGGGCAGCCGGAAACCTACTCCGTCTCGATCGACCTCGAGACCGCCCGTCACCCCCAGGCCCTGCTGGTCACCCACAAGGACGGCCGGCCGCTGCCGATGGCCCATGGCGCCCCCCTGCGCCTGATCGCCCCGATGAAGCTGGGGCTCAAGAACATCAAGGGCCTCACCGACATCGCGTACACCGCCGCCGAACCGCCAGACTACTGGCATCAGCGCGGTTACTCCTCCTACGACGGGCTGTAGGAGGGTCGTTCGCGATCGCGAAATAGATCTTGTGCGGAGCAATGAGTAAGCAGTAACTTACCGAAAGCAATGGCTTACCAAGATGGATTTCTTGCCCTGGCCGACCCGACGCGGCGCGTGATCTTCGAGCGCCTGCGTCACGGTCCGATGCCGGTGGGAAAGCTGGCCGAGGGACTCCCCGTCTCCCGGCCGGCGGTGTCGCAGCACCTGCGCGTGCTCCGCCACGCGCGACTCGTCCGGGAGCGGCGCATGGGAACGCGGCGGTTCTACTCGGTCAACGTCGATGGCCTGGCCGAGCTGCGCGCGTATCTCGACGTCTTCTGGGGCGAGGCGCTGATGCGCTTCAAGGCGGTGGCTGAATCGGAGGAACCGCAGTCATGATTTCCGACCCCGTGTCGTCCAGAATCGAGCCGATCCGCAAGTCGATCGTCGTCGCCGTCACGCCCGAGCGCGCGTTCACGGTGTTCACCCAGCGCATGGACGCGTGGTGGCCGTTCCAGGGTCACTCGATGTTCGAGGAGCGCTCGCGCGGCGTCGAGTTCGAGCCACGCGCCGGCGGCACGGTGAACGAGATCAGCGCCGACGGAGAGCGCAGCCCGTGGGGCCGTCTGCTGGAGTGGAATCCCCCCGACTCGTTCCGCATGACCTGGCATCCCGGACGCGACGAGAGCACCGCGCAGGAACTCGACGTGCGCTTCGTCGCGGTGGACGGCGGCACGCAGGTCGAGATCGAGCATCGCGGCTGGGAGAAGCTGCTCAAGCGCGGGGCCGAGGCACGGGGCGGCTATGACCAGGGCTGGGGAGCGGTCCTCGACGCGTTCGTCGATGCGTGCGCGCGAGGGATCCAGTGAACGCGGGTCGCGTGTGCCTGACGCTGCTCGCGCTCGCATGCGCGCCGGCGCTCGCGCGCGCCGGTGACCGGCTGCTGCGCGCCGAGGTCGAGGTGGCGGGGCCGATCGACAGCGTGTGGGCGGCGTGGACCACCGAGCCGGGAGTGCGCAGCTTCTTCGCCCCCGGCTGCCGGATCGAGCCGAAGGTCGACGGCGCCTACGAGGTCTGGTTCATGCCCGAAGCGCCGGCCGGTCAGCGCGGCGGCGACGACCTGAAGGTGCTCGCGTTCGAGCCCAACCGGCGGCTCGCGTTCACCTGGAATGCGCCGCCCTCACTTCCCTACACCCGCGCGCAGCGCACGATGGTGGTGGTCGAGCTGGAACCAGCGGGGGACCGGAAGACCCGCGTCCGCCTCACCCACCTCGGCTGGGGCGAAGGCAAGGAGTGGGACGCGACGTTCGACTACTTCGCAAATGCATGGAACGTCCAGGTGCTGCCGTTCCTCAAGGATCGTTTCGAGCACGGACCCGTCGACTGGGCGAAGGCCGACGTGGTGCGTGCCCGCGCGAAACCGGCGGTCACCGACATGCGGGTGCACCTGGTTCCGGCGGGCGCCGCGAAGAAATGACGCCGTTGGCATGCGCGGGCGCCTTGCGTTCGCGCATGCCGGGCGGCAACACTGCCGCCCCATGCTCGAATCCGAACGCCTGTGGCTGGAACAGCTGAGGGCCGCCGACGCGGTGGTGCGTGAATCGCGCGGTCCCAGGGTCGTGGCGGTGGTGGCGAACAGCAAGGACGACGCCGCGTACTGGAACGCGCGGCTCGACGTCACCGCGCACGAGCTCTACAACGCCGCTGCCCCCACGCGGGTGCTCGGCATCGCCGAAGCCCAGCCGCTCGGCAATCTCCACGGCACGATCGCCGCGTGGCAGCAGCTCGACCGCGCGCATCCCGGCGTGCTCGCGGGCGGCGGGATCGGGCTGATGAGCATCGCGATCGGCAAGGGCACGCGGCTCAGTCCCTTCACCCAGGCACTCGGCAATCGCAAGGCCGCGTTCCCGACCCCGCGCCGCTTCCAGGACCCGCGCGCGGGACGCGTCGCGATCTCGGAGCTCGCAAACTGGGCGCTCCATGCGACCTCGGCCCGGCTCGCCGACTCCGGCTTCCGCGGGTTCGTCATCAAGTGGGGCGACGAGGCGATCGTGCCCGACCGGGTCACGATTCCGGCCGGCCTCGATCCCGCCAGCTGCGACGTCATCCGCTTTGCGTCGGCCGCCGAGCCGACCGACGAGCTGGCGATCCACAAGGAATGGCTGGTGGTCGATCCCGCGACCGGGGCACTGGTGGACGAGATCCCGCGCCAGCCGCTCGGCGAGCTGCGCGAACGGCTCGCACCGCTGGCCGCGCGCGGGCAGTCGGTGTCGGTGAACCTCGGCAGCTTCTGCGCATCGACCCAGTTCTTCGCCGCGCTCGCGCAGGCGTTCGCCGAGCCGCTCGCGGCCGGGCGGCGCGGCACCGACTGGGATCCGTGGTTCTGGGTCGCATGGTGCTGTGCCGACGCGGCGGCGTGGGAGCGCGAACGTTCGCGGGAAGCGGCCCGCGGCCGCACCGGTCTCGCACAGGTCGAGGAACGCACGCCCGACTTCTTCGCGCGCGTCTCGGATGCGAAGGCGCGCTTCGCCGCCATCCACGGACGACCGGTGCGGGTCGGCGTGGTCGATCTCGGCACCACGCTGTGGGTCGACTTCGGCAACCACGCGGCCCTGTGCGAGCACTGGAACGCGCTGCGCGCGCCCGACGGGCATGGGCCGGTGCTGCGCGCGCTGTACGGGCTGCCCGAGATGAAGGATGCGCGCGGCAACCTGGTGGCGGGCGGCCGCATCGAGGAGCGGGCGGACGTGCGCGACTCGGTGATCGTCGACGCCGTGATCCCGGGGGGCAGCGTGATCCGCGGAGGAATCGTGATCGGCGGCGCGTACGGACGCATCGCGATGCCGGACGGCGGCGCGGCAATCGAGTCGCGGCTCGAGCATCTCGAGTGCGGCGGCCCGGGCGCGGTGTCGTTTCGCAGTATCGGCGGACGGCTCGAGCTCGGCAACGGCGACAAGCACACGACGCTCGCGCTGCCCGACCGTCGGATCGACCTGCGCGGCAGCGAGTCAATCCGCGACTACTCGGGTGCGAGCTACATCGATCCGGTGCTCGGCAACCCGATCTCGTTCGAGGCGGCGGGACGGATCATGGAAGCCTTCCGCATCGACGAAATCGAGCGCATGCACGCCGCCCAGGCGGATCGCGCGCGCACCTGAGCGGCTCTACGCTCCGCCGAAGTGCTTCGTGATCCACTCCCGGATCGGGCCCAGCGAGCTGACCGCGATGCTGTGCCCTTCGTCGGTCTCGAGGACCTCGACGTCGGCGCCGGCGTTCGCGAGGATCTCCCCGAGGCGGCGCGGCTGCTCCGGCGGCGCGAGCGGATCGTGCCGGCCGTAGACGATCATCACCGACTTGCCGGCGAGCGCCGGCGGCGTCTCGGGCTCGAACGGAACCATCGGGCTCAGCAGCACCGCGCCCGCGATCACCGATGGGCGCATGAGCAGCAGGCTGGCGGCGATGTTGGCGCCATTCGAGAAGCCGACCGCGACCAGGCGCGACGGATCGATCTGCCTCTCGCGCGTCTGCACTTCGATCCAGTCGGCGAGACCGATCGTGCGCGCACGCAGGTCGTCGAGATCGAACACGCCCTCGGCGAGCCGGCGGAAGAAGCGCGGCATGCCGCGCTCCAGCACCTGCCCGCGCGGACTCAGCAGCGCCGCCCCGGGGGCGAGACGCTGGCCGAGCGGCAGCAGGTCGTGCTCGTTGCCGCCGGTCCCGTGCAGCATCAGCAGGGTGACGCGGGCGGCGGGATCGGACGCAGGCTCGAAATGATGGACGAACGATTCCATGCAGACTCCGCGGTGAAGGGACATCCGCTACGTTACGCGCTCGAACACGTCCGTGCGAACGCGCCTGGCGTCGTGCGCTGGCGGCGGTGCCGCCGGTGCGGCTAGGCTCGCCGGTCATGCGCCGCGGCCTGGTCGGGCTCGCCGTTCTCGTTCTCCTCGTGCTGTTCACCGGCCTGGGAAGCGTCGGCTATTTCGACGTGCGCGAGGCCCGTGACCAGGCGGTCGCGCGTGAGCTGATCGACCGCCGCGAGCCGTTCACCCCGGTGCTCGGCGGCGCGCCGCTGCTCGACAAGCCAACCCTCGGCTACGCGATCGATCTCGCGTGCGCGCTCACGACCGACGGCGATCCGCGGACGCCGCGAACGGTGAAGGCGCTCGGGATCGTCGCGCTCGCATTCGTCACCGGCTGGCTCGCCGCGCGCCGGTTCGGCACGCGCACCGGCCTGCTGTCGGCAGGGGTGTTCCTGACCTGTGTCGGACCGGTGGTGGCCGCCCGCTACGACGGCACGCAGGTGATGGCGGGCCTGCTCGGCTGGATCGCGTGCGCCGCGTTCGCCGGTCCGGTCCTGACCGGTTCAGGTCGGGCGCGAGTCCTGCTCGTCGGCTGGGCGGCGCTCGGGTTCGCACTCGTGATCGCGGGCCCACTGCCCGCGCTGTGGCCAGTCGCCGGCGTGCTCCTGTTCCTGGTGCTCGGACGGGGCGGCACGTTCGCCGCGCTGCAGCCGGTCGCCGGCATCACGCTCGCGCTCGCGATCGCGCTGCCCTGGTACGCAGCGTCGTTCGAGCGTCACGGACGCGATCTGGTGGTGGCGATGTTCGCGTTTCCGTACGCCGCCAATCCGCGCGGATCGTGGCTGCGTGCGCCGATCGATGCGTTCGTGTCGCTGATCGCGGCCGGCTTCCCGTGGAGCGCGATGCTGCCGTTCGCCACGCTGCACGCCCGCGCGTGGTGGCGTTCGCGGCGTCCGGCCGACGGGGCAGCAGCCGGCGCGTCGGATCCGTCGTTCGTGGTCACGGTGGTCGAGGAGCAGGTGCAGGACGAGTCAGCCTCCCACCTCGTGATCGCGTGGCTGATCGCCGCGTTCGTGCCGCTCCTGTTCTATCCGCACCCGCCGCTGTCGGCCGCGCTGCCCGCACTGCCGGCGCTCGCGATCCTGTGCGGTCGCGTGCTCGATCACCTGTTCGAGGTGCCGCGCCGGGTCGCGGTGATCGTCAACGGGGCCGCGCGGGTGCTGGCGCCGATCGGCGCCGCGGCGGCGCTGTTCATCACCCTGGTTGCGAATCAGCTGCCGGACGGCGGACATCCGCTTCCTTTGTTGGCCGCGGTGCTGCTCGTCACGTCGTGCGCGCCGGCGCTGGCCGGGTTCATCCGCCGCCCACGGATCGCGGCGCTCCTGTTCGCCGCGCCGCTGCTGCTCGGCGCACCGATCACGACCGTGCTCGTGTTGCCGGCGCTCGAGGCCTACTTCAACGCGCGCGCGGTGGTCGCGCGGCTGGAACAGGAGGCCCCGCGCGGCGCATCGCTGGTGGTGATCGAGCCGCCACCGCCTTCGCTGCGGATCGATCTCGACCACAATCTCGTGCGCACGCCGCTCGACCGTGAAGCGATCCTCGAGTGGCGCGCGGCGGATGGCGCCGCGTACTTCGCCTACCGGCCGGTCCGCGAGCGCAGCGTGATCGCCGCACTCGGAACCACCCCCGAGGTGCTGGTGCGCACCGCCGTGCTGGTGCTCGCGCGCGTGCGCTGAGCCGGCGACACTTCCTGAAAACACGGGATGTTTGTCCCCGAATCGGCCGATAACAAGGAGGGGCCGGCCGTACCAGGGACATGCATGCCCGGGGCTTCGAGGAGAGTTCACATGGGTCTGCCGAAGTCGATGATCGTGCTGCCGCTGATGCTCGCACTCGCGTCCGGCAATGCGCACGCGCAGTGGCCGCAGGGTCCCGATTCGAGCCTGAGCATTTCGACGTCCGGGCAACTCCCAGGGACCGGCATCTCCATGCTTTCCGACGGACTTGGTGGCGCCTTCATGACCTGGCGCGGGGGCTTCGGGTGCCCTGGCATCTGGCAAGACGAGGCGTCGTTTCAGAGAGTTTCCGCCGATGGCCGGCTGTGGGAATCCGGGTTGTCCAGGTTGAAGGGCCTGCAGCCGGCAATCACATCGGATGGCCGCGGCGGGATCATCGCCGTATGGAGGACCGACGCTTTTCAAACGGACTCAGACTCTTACCGGTACTTCGAACTCCGGTGCCAGCGTTTCGACGCATGGGGCGCTCCGCAATGGGCGGAAGACATCGCTCTCCCCACATTCGGCGATGCCGAGAACGAGTGCTTCTCCTTCCCCTGGCAACTGCCCTCCCCCAGAAACCCCGTTCTCGTGTCCGACGGCAGCGGCGGAGCGATCGCCGTGTGGCAGGAAGACACACAGATCACGGTGCAGCGGATCACGGCCTCCGGCGACACGGCGTGGGGGCCCGTAGGCCACTGGATCTACGGCGGGGGCTCCCCTCGATGGATGAACGCCGTCTCCGATCAACACGGAGGCGTGATCGTCGTCTACTCGCACTGGGGTGGCTCCCTGCGTGCGCAGCGCATCGACGCGAATGGCACGGTTCTTTGGGGCAACTGGGATTCACCCGTCTCGGTCGGACTCGTCATGCCCGAACTGCATCAGCCGTCCGTGGCATCCGACGATTCGGGAGGAGTGATCGTCACCTGCTACAAGCAGTCCTTTGGACCTTTGTCATCGACTCTTCTCGTTCAGCGCGTGGATGCGTCCGGGCAGCTCAGATGGACCAATGGTGGTGTCCGCGTGTGCTCCACCCAACCCACGCGGTACACGGCGCCGCCCGCAATCATCCCGGATGGCGATGGTGGTGCGGTGATCGCGTGGCCAGACCACCGAGCGGGGACCGAATGCTTCCTGAGCTATCAGGTCTACGCTCAGCGGGTCGCACGATCAGGTACTACGCTCTGGTCGGAGGATGGAATACTTCTGTCGGGCGCACCGGACACAGTCAGCGATTGCGCGATCACGACCGACGGTCATGGCGGTGCGATCGTCGCGTGGACCAGATGGGAGAATTCATTCAGCCTGTTCTGGAATGATCCGAGCCTGCGCCGGCCTACAAACCAGATCTGGGCGCAGCGAGTCGACTCACAAGGCTCGATTCGTTGGGGCGATTCGGGACGGCTGCTGGCGGCGGCGGCACCGCGTCGACGCTTCCCTAGACTCGTACCCGACGACATGGGCGGTGCGATCGTGGCCTGGGAAGCCTCTCTATCAATCGAAGCCCAACGCATCAGCTCGAGCGGTGAACTCGTTTCCGGCGGGGCCCCGGAATCACCTGGCTCGATCGTGGCGATACCGAACCCGGCCCGTCACGAAGCGACATTCCGGATGGCACTGCACCGCTCCGGTCACGCTACGGTTTCCATCCACGATCTGTCCGGCCGGCGGGTGCGCGCTCTGTTCGAGGGCGACCTCGAAGCGGGCGAGCGCTGGGCCGCATGGGACGGACGGGACGATGCCGGCAACCGCGCACCGCCGGGCGTGTACTTCGCGCGCGTGACCCACCCCGGAACGCGCGCGATCGGGCGGGTCATACTGCTCCCCTAGGGCCCCGCCACCCCCTCCGTAGCCACTTCCGATTTCGTCCGGTCCGCGGGGCCGTTCCGCGGTAGTGTTCCGGCATGGCACTCGATCAGGACCTCTGCTACCGCGCGGTCGTCACGCGCGACCGGCGCTTCGACGGCCGCTTCTTCACCGCCGTCCTCACCACCGGCGTCTATTGCCGGCCGGTGTGCCCGGCGCGCTGTCCGGCGCGCAAGAACGTGCGCTTCTACGCGTGCGCCGCGGCCGCCGAAACGGACGGCTTCCGTCCGTGCCTGCGCTGCCGGCCCGAGACCGCGCCCGGCTCGGCCGCGTGGCTCGGCACCTCCGCGACCGTGACGCGCGCGCTGCGCCTGATCGAGGACGGCGTGCTCGACCGCGACGGCGTCGAGGGACTCGCCGAGCGGCTCGGGGTCACCGACCGGTGGCTGCGCCAGTTGTTCGAGGAGCAGCTCGGCGCCTCGCCGCTGGCGGTCGCGCGCACGCGCCGCATCCACTTCGCCCGCCGCCTGCTCGACGAGAGCACGCTGCCGATCGAGGAGGTCGCGGCTGCGTCCGGATTCGGCAGCGCGCGGCGGCTGCGCGATGCGATCCAGGCCACGTTTCATCGTTCGCCCGCGGCGCTGCGCGGACGCCGCAGTCGCGTGCGGGTGGCGGCCATGGAGAACGATCACGCCACGAGCAGCGGTCCCGCGCTGCGGCTGGCCGCGCGTGCCCCGTTCGACGCCGCACCGATCCTGCGTTTTCTCGCGGCGCGCGCGATTCCCGGGATCGAGAAGATCGAGGACGGCCGCTACCTGCGCAGCGCGATGCTCGACGGCGAGCCCGGCATCGTCGAGGTCACGCCGGTTGCCGGAGCGCCCGCGCTCGACGTCCGCTGGTCGGGCAGTTCGAGCCGCGGCCTGCTCGAGCTGGCGACCCGGGTCGCGCGCGTGTTCGACCTGCGCGCCGATGTGCTCACGATCGGCGCCGAGCTGACGCGCGATCCGCGTCTCGCCCACTGCTGGCCGACCACCGGCTTGCGTGTGCCGGGCGCGTGGGATCCGTTCGAGATCGCGGTGCGCGTGCTGCTCGGTCAGCAGGTCTCGGTGGCGGCCGCGCGCACGCTCGCCGCGCGCCTGGCGGAACGGCACGGCGCCTCGATCCCGCGCCCGACGGTGCCCGGACTGGTGCGCCGCTTCCCTGACGCGACCCGGCTGGCGGACGCGAACCTCGACGGACTCGGCATCACCGGCGCGCGCATCACCGCGATCCGCGGATTCGCGCGCGCAGTCGCCGAGGGCAGGGTCGATCTCGGCACCGCACGCGATCTCGACGACACGGTCGCGACGCTCACGCAGCTGCCGGGCGTCGGGCCGTGGACCGCGCAGGTGATCGCGATGCGCGCGCTCGGCGAGCCCGACGCGTTCCCGGCCGGCGACCTCGGCGTCCGCCAGGCGCTCGCGCACGACGGCCGCATGCCGAGTGAGCGCGAAGCAATCGCGCTCGCCGAACGCTGGCGGCCGTGGCGCTCCTACGCAGTGCTCGCGCTCTGGAACGGTCCGGTGGCGCCGGCGACGACTCCCACACCGAAACGCTCACGGAGGATCCGCACATGATGATCGACTTCGCCACCATCCCGACGCAGGTCGGGCCGGTCGTTCTGTTCGCGCGCGGCGACGCGCTGATCGGACTCGAGTTCGCCGACCATCCCGATCGCGCCCGCTCGTTGCGCGCACGGATCGAGCGCTACCTGGGGTCTTTCGAGACGCGTGAGGTGCGTGACCCGGCCGGTGCGGCAGCACAGCTGAGGTCCTACTTTGCCGGCGATCGCCACGCCCTCGCTCGCCAGAATGTCGAACTGCACGGCACCGAGTTCGAGCGCGCGGTGTGGAAACAGCTGTGCCGAATTCCCGCCGGCACGACCATCTCCTATATCGAGCTCGCGACCCGGGTCGGCTCGCCGAAGGGCTCGCGCGCGGCGGGTCAGGCGAATGGCCGCAACCCGGTCGCGCTGTTCGTTCCCTGCCATCGGGTGATCGCCGCTGACGGCACGCTCGGCGGCTATGGCGGCGGCCTCGATCGCAAGCGCCGGCTGCTCGCCCACGAGGGCGCACTCGAGCCCGAGCTGGTCTGATGTCGAACGCCTTCCGCATCACCCCGCTGGCGGCGGAGACGTTTCGCCCGCTGATGGCGCTCGACGACGACGCGCTCGCCGCGCGCGGCATCCGGCGCACGATCGCGGACCAGAAGCCCGGCTTCCCGTGCCGCGTGAGCCTCGAGGACGCCGAACCCGGCGAACGCGTGCTGCTGCTTCCGTTTACCCATCACGACGTGGATTCGCCGTATCGCGGCAGCGGCCCGATCTACGTGCGCGAGGCGGCGGTCACAGCGGCGCCGCGCGTCAACGAAGTGCCGGCGATGCTGCTCGGGCGCCTGCTGTCGGTGCGGGCGTACGACCAGCGGGCGATGATGGTCGCGGCCGATGTGGTGGAAGGCCGCTCGCTCGACACGCTGATCGCGCGGATGTTCGCGAACCCGGAGATCGCATACCTGCACGTTCACAACGCGAAGCCCGGGTGCTTCAATTGTAGGATTGACCGGCACTGATCTGAGTTTTCGGGGGTGACCGCCAGGATCACCCGAACCAGGGCGGGCCGCGCGGCATCCTACACACATGCGTGTCCTGTTCTGGTTCCGGAAGGACCTCCGTCTCGACGACAACACCGGCCTTTCCGAAGCGGTCCGGGATGCCGATGGGGAAGTGGTTCCTTTTTACTCCAGTGAGCCCGCGATCCTCCGCCGCGATGACATGGCCGCGACGCGCGTCCGGTTTGCGCTCGAGTCGATCGCCGATCTCGCGGACACGGTCGCGAAGGCCGGCTCGCGGCTGGCGCTGGATCACGGCGACGCGAACGAGACCGTGGCGCGCGCCGCCCGCGCCGCCGAAGCCGACGCGGTGTACTGGAACGACGAGTACGAACCGTCGCTGCGCACCCGCGACGACGCGGTCGAGGGAACCCTGCGGGCGGCGGGATTCGGCGTGCGCCGCTTTCACGACCGGCTGCTCGCGCCACCCGGGGCGGTGCTCACCCGCAGCGGGACTCCGTTCACCGTCTTCACGCCGTTCCAGCGGGCGAGCCTGAGCCTGCCGGCGGCGCGGCCGATTCCCGCGGTCCGCACGCTGGCGTCGCACGCCCTGCCATCCATCCCGCTCGCGACCCTCGACGAACTCGGCTTCTCCACCACGCAGACGCGGTGGCCGGGCGGAGCCCGCGCCGCGCACGCACGGCTCGATCAGTTCGTGCGCGAGCGGTTGATCGACTACGTGATCGGGCGCGACCGTCCCGACCGCGACGCCTCGTCACGACTGTCGGCCGATCTCAAGTTCGGCACCCTGTCGGCGCGCACCGTCGCGTCCGCGGTGGCGGACGCCGCCGCGGCGGACCGCCGGCTGAATGCGCCGGCGGAGAAGTATCTGTCCGAGCTGCGGTGGCGCGACTTCTTCAGCCACGTCATGTTCCATCATCCGCACTGCGAGCGGGGTGCGTTCCGCCCCGAATACGACGGGATCGACTGGGCCGGCGACGAGCGTCATCTCGACGCCTGGCAGTCGGGGCACACCGGCTACCCGATTGTCGACGCCGGCATGCGCGAGCTGGTTGCGACCGGGTTCATGCACAACCGGCTGCGCATGATCGTGGCGTCGTTCCTGACCAAGGACCTGCTGCTCGACTGGCGCGCGGGCGAGCGCCACTTCATGCGCCACCTGGTCGACGGGGATCTTGCGGCCAACAACGGCGGCTGGCAGTGGGCGGCCGGCACCGGCACCGACGCGCAGCCGTGGTTCCGGATCTTCAATCCCGAACTCCAGGGTCAGCGTTGCGATCCCGACGGCACCTACGTGCGTCGCTGGGTGCCGGAACTGAAGGACGTGCCGGCCCGCCTGATCCACCGGACCGGCGCCGCACACGAAACGGCGCCAGAGTATCCGGCGCCGATCGTGGATCACGCGGTCCAGCGCGCGCAGGCGCTGGCGATGTATCGCCGCGCGGTGCCGCGGTCGTCCCCCGCAGCCGGCTGACGAACCGGCCGCTCAGGCCGCCTTGCTGCTGTCGCCGCTGGTTCCCGCCTGCTCGATCTTCGGCACGAACTGAGGCTTCTGCAGCGCGCTGACCGCGACCCATGCGCCGGCCACGCCGCAGACCAGGGCAAAGATGGCGTCACGCGGATTCTCGGTATGGATTCCGATCGACGCGGCGAGGCCGATCGCGAGATTGAAGCCGATGTCGGGACGCTCCCGCGCGATCATCCAGGCGACGAACACCACGTCACCGACGGCGACCGACACCACCGACAGCACCGCCACGATCGCGCGGCCCGACACGTCGACCTTGCCGGCGCCGAGCTGGTAGGTCCACGCCACCAGCGCGCCGATCCCGACGCCGACCAGCGCGAACATGCGCTGCGTCGCCACCGCGAGCGCGGCCCACACCACCGCTCCGGCCACCACGCCGCCGAACGCGAACAGCAACCCGCGCGCGTAGTTGGCATCCATCATCGCGTAGCTGCGCTCGGCCAGGTCGCCGGCCGCGCTGCGCGCCTGCTGGCACGAGGTGCACAGCCGGACCGGGGATCCGTTCACCACCACGTATCCGTCGACGGTGCGCTGCCGGCAGTCCTCGCACAGGGTCTCGTGTCGGAGACCCGCCCGCTGGAGAGCGCCGAGCAGGCTCGCGACCCAGCCGCGCACCTCGTCGACCTTCGGGCTCTTCCACGCGAAGGTGCGGCGCCAGCACAGGACGCCGTCGCTGAGGACGAACTCGGGCACCCCGCCGACGTAGAACGTCTTCGCCTCCTCGACCTTGGTCTTGTTCCGGCCCGCCCCTTTGCCGGGCAGCGAATCGAGCGAGGCGTCAGCGACCAGGGCAGCGCGCACGCGCTCGAGATCCTGGCCCGGCGAGAACCGGATGAACACGGCCAGCATCGTCCCCTTGTCGCCGCACCACTGGACCTGGAACAGGAGTCCGTCGCGCTGACCGGCCACGCCCTCGTCGCGGTACAGCTTGTTCTTCTGCGGTCGGTGATTCAGCGACCAGGCACTCGCCCAGTCCTTCCACTGGCTCTTCGGGAACATCACGCCTCCGGGTTGGGATGGGTGGGGCTCTCCGCGGAAGGGATGTCGGGTTTCCAGGTGGGACGAGCCGCTCTGGAGGTCATCGTCCGGGCCGGGCGTCCTCTTGACTTGACCGGATCCGGCGCCGGGTCCTACGGTGCTTGCGAGTTACGATATTTCGTGACTCGCGAAATATCGTCAGTTCGTGCGGTTGATGCCGGCGCCCGATCGGGAGGCGCCGGCGTCCCGGCCGCAGCGCCAACTGACTGCGAAGCGTTCACATGGAAGTGAACCAATGCCCGACTCACGATATTTCGTGGAATCTGCGCCAGGCCACCCGGCCACTGCGCACCCTGCCCGCGCGGTCCTCGATCCTGTCCTCCTGCCGCTCGTGCAGACCACGCTGGACGTGGCCGACGGCCGCCTTGCCCGGGTCTGGCTGCTGGGTCCCGGCGACCAGTGCGCTTCGTGCCCGATGCGGTCCGAGTGCGGCGACCAGACCCGCTGCCTGCACCTGATCGCGAGCGCCGGCCTGACCACCCGGACCGACGGTCCCTACCGCCGCTACCCGATCGGGGCCCGCGAGGTCGGCCGGGTGCCGGTCACGGGCCGGCCGTTCGAGGCCGGCGCCGGTCTCGAGACCCTCGGGCTGGCCGATCCGGCCTGGTTTACGACCCACGGGATTCGTTCGTTCTCCGCCCTTCCCCTGGTGGTGGCGGGGCGGGCCATCGGGGTCCTGGCGGTGTTCTCGGGCCGCGAGCTGGACCCGGCCCTGCGGCGGACGCTGGCCGGGCTCGCACAGCTCGGCGCGACCGCGCTCGGGGCAATCCGGGCGTGGCGCGAGCTCGCGAACGACCGCAATCGCGTGGCGGTCCGCTCCGCGCGCGAACGCAAGCAGGCCGCGAGCGTCGCTCCGGTCGTGCCGGTCGCGCCTCCCGGCGAATCGGCGCCCGGCGCTTCGCTGCGCACGCTCGCCGACCTCGAGCGCGATGCGATCGGGCGCGTGCTCGAACACACCGGCGGGCGCGTCAGCGGTCCGCGCGGCGC
>Ga0111539_10006844_pt1 | contig 14647 bp, 15 predicted proteins | sample RhiMethybrSRZTD1_FD_79667 | JGI IMG/M metagenome (GOLD analysis project Ga0111539, IMG submission 79667) | Populus rhizosphere microbial communities from Tennessee, USA - Rhizosphere MetaG P. TD hybrid SRZTD1 (version 2) (version 2) | ecosystem: Host-associated > Plants > Roots > Rhizosphere >... | reverse complement strand
GTTCATCAACAAGGACCACGCCACGTTGTGGTCTATTCTCATCGCCCTGGTGGGTCTGTGGATTCCGGCCGCGGTCAACCTCACCGGCGTGAAGAACATGGGCTCGGTGCAGCTGTGGACGTCGGTCATCAAGTTCATCCCGTTGGCCCTCATGTCGACGGTCGGCCTGTTCGCGATCAGCTCGGGCAACTTCTCCCCGGGCAATGTCAGCGGCGACTCCAATGTGGCTGCGATCGGTAGCGCGATGGCGATCTGCCTGTTCAGCTACCTCGGTGTGGAGACCGCGGCGGTGGCGGCGGCGAAGGTGCGTGATCCGGAGACCAACATTCCGAAGGCGACGGTGTTCGGGACGCTCGCGGCGGCGGTGGTCTACCTGCTGTCGATGATCGCCGTGTTCGGTTCGGTGCCGACGACCGAGTTGGCCAAGGACGAGAACAAGGCGTCGTATTCGGTGGCGGCCGATGTCATGGTGGGTGGCGGCTCGTGGGCCGGCAGCGCGGTGGCGATTGCCGTGATCATCTCCGGCTTCGGCGCGCTGAACGGCTGGACGATGATCTGCGCGGAGATGCCGCTCGCGGCGGCGGAGGACGGCCTGTTCCCGCAGGCGTTCGGCCGCCTCTCCGGTCGGGGGGTGCCGGCGGTCGGCATCGTCGCCTCGACGGTGCTGGCGAGCCTCGCCATGGCGGTGAGTTTCATGGGCACCAGCGGCGCCAGCGTGTTCAACACGCTGGTGCTGATGAGCGGGATCACCGCGGCGATCCCGTACGGCTTCTCGGCACTGGCCCAGTTGAAGTGGCGCTGGCGCGACCGCCGGGAACTGCACACACCACGGTTCGCCCGCGACGCGGTGGTGGCCGTCGTCGCGCTCGTCTTCTCGATCCTGTTCATCTACTACTCCCGCAACTCCGGTCAGGAGAACTGGTACCAGACCTGGGGCCCGTTCCTGATGGCCGGCGCGGCGTTGCTCATCGGCGTCCCGGTGTATCTGGCGATGCGCACCCGAATGGCCGCTCCGCCCCCCGTCCCGCCATACCACTGACACGGTTCCAATAGCAAAGGATGGATGACCGCCATGACCTTTCACGTTGACTCCGAGGTCGGCCGGCTGCGGCAGGTGATCCTGCACCAGCCGGGCCTGGAGCTGAGCCGGCTCACCCCGGACAACGTCCGGGACCTGTTGTTCGACGACATCCTGTGGGCCAAGCGGGCCCGTGAGGAGCACTACGCGTTCGCGGCGGCGCTGCGGGACCGCGGGATCACCGTGCACTACTTCGCCGATCTGCTGACCGAGGTGCTGGGCCAGCCGGACGGCCGGACCTGGGTACTGGACCGGGTCCTCACCGAGGACACGGTCGGCCCGACGCTCGTCGACCCGCTGCGCCGCCTCGCCGAGGAGGTCGACGCCGCCCGCCTCGCCGAGTTGATGATCGGCGGGGTGCTCAAGAGCGAACTGGCCCGCCTGGTGACGCCGAACAGCCTGCGCTGGGAGCTGATGGGCGCCGACGAGTTCGTGCTCACCCCGTTGCCGAACCACCTGTTCCAGCGGGACAACTCGGCCTGGCTGTACAACGGCGTGAGCATCAACCCGATGGCGATGCCGGCGCGCATGCGCGAATCGGTGCACAGCACCGCCATCTACCGGTTCCACCCGATGTTCGCCAAGGGCGAGTTCGAGATCTGGTACGGCGGAGACGACGCGTCGCACCAACCGGCCACGCTCGAGGGTGGCGACATGCACGTGCTCGGCAACGGTGCGATCATGATCGGCCTCGGCGAGCGCAGCACCGCGATGGGTGTGGAGAACCTGGCCCGGTCCATGTTCGCCAAGGGCGCCGCCAACAAGATCATCGCGATCGAGCTGCCGCACTCGCACGCGATGATGCACCTCGACACGGTCATGACGATGATCGACAAGACCACGTTCGTCATGTACCCGTACCTCACCGACGGCCTGCGGTCGTGGACCGTGCTGCCCGATGCCGACGGTGACGACGAGGACGGGCTGCGGGTCGTCCCGAACGTCGACCTGTTCGAGACGATCGCCGCGACGCTCGGCGTCGACCAGGTCACCGTGCTCAGGACCGACGAGGACGAGCGGGCCGCGCAGCGCGAGCAGTGGGACGACGGCAGCAACTTCCTCGCCGTCGAGCCCGGTGTGATCTTCGGCTACGAGCGCAACGTCACCACCAACACCTACCTGCGCAAGCACGGCATCGAGGTGGTCACCATCGCCGGCAGCGAACTCGGCCGCGGCCGCGGCGGTCCCCGGTGCATGAGCTGCCCCATCGAACGCGACGCAGCCTGAGCCCGACCGCATCTAGGAGACGAGAAATGCCGTTCAACCTGCGCAACCGCAGCTTCCTCAAGGAGCTCGACTTCACGCCCGACGAGTGGCGCTTCCTGCTGCACCTCGCGGCGGAACTCAAGACGGCGAAATACACCGGCACCGAACAGCCGCGCCTGCGCGGCAAGAACATCGCCCTGATCTTCGAGAAGACCTCGACCCGGACCCGGTGCGCGTTCGAGGTGGCCGCCTACGACCAGGGCGCGCACGTCACGTTCCTGGACCCGGGCAGCACCCAACTCGGCCACAAGGAGTCCATCGCCGACACGGCGCGGGTGCTCGGCCGGTTCTACGACGGACTCGAGTACCGGGGCTACGGCCAGGACAACGTCGAGACCCTGGCCCGCTACGCCGGTGTGCCGGTGTGGAACGGGCTGTCCACCGAGTGGCACCCGACCCAGACGCTGTGCGACGTCCTCACGATGCGCGAGCACACCGACAAGCACGACAGCGAGATCGCGTTCGCCTACCTCGGCGACGCCCGCAACAACATGGGCAACTCGCTGCTCGTGACCGGGGCGATGATGGGCATGGACGTGCGCATCGTGGCACCGAACGAGCGGTGGAACTCCGACGACGTCGTCAAGGAGGCCCGCAGCATCGCCGAATCGACGGGCGCGCGCGTGACCTTGACCGACAACGTGGAGGAGGGTGTTCAGGGCGTGGACTTCCTCTACACCGACGTGTGGCTGTCGATGGGGGAGCCCAAGGAGGCGTGGAACGAGCGCATCTCGCAGCTGCGCGCCTACCAGGTGAACATGGACGTCATCCGGGCGACCGGCAATTCGCGGGTGCGGTTCATGCACTGCCTGCCGGCGTTCCACGACCGCCGCACGAAGGTCGGCGAGGAGATCTTCGAACACACCGGCATGGAGTCGCTGGAGGTCACCGACGAGGTGTTCGAGTCGCCGTACTCGATCGTGTTCGACCAGGCCGAGAACCGCATGCACACGATCAAGGCGGTCATGGTCGCCACCCTCGGCGGGTGAGCCACCGTGCGCATCGTCATCGCGATCGGCGGTAACGCCCTCCTCGAACGCGGCCAGAAGCCGGAGGCCGCGACCCAGCGGGCGAACGCGATCCGGGCGGTGGAGGCGCTCGCGCCGCTGGCCGCCCGGCACGAAGTGGTCATCACCCACGGGAACGGTCCCCAGGTCGGCATGCTCGCCCTGGAGAGCGCGGCCGACCCCGCCCTGGAACGGCCCTACCCGCTCGACGTCCTCGGCGCGCAGACCCAGGGGATGATCGGCTACTGGCTGCTGCAGGCGTTGCAGAACACGTTGCCCGGCCGGCAGGTCGCCGCCATCGTCAACCAGACCCTCGTCTCGGCCGCCGACCCGGCGTTCGCCGACCCGACCAAGTTCGTCGGGCCGGTCTACGACGAGGCGACCGCGCACCGGCTTGCCGGTGAGCGCGGCTGGCAGGTCAAACCCGACGGCGACTACTGGCGGCGCGTGGTCCCGTCCCCAGCCCCCGAACGGGTCGTCGAGACCCGCATCATCCGGCTGCTGCTCGCCTCCGGCGCGATCGTGGTCTGCGCGGGCGGCGGCGGGGTTCCCGCCATCCGCAACGAGAACGGCCACCTCGAAGGAGTCGAAGCGGTCGTCGACAAGGACCTCGCCACCTCCGTGCTCGCCGAATCGCTCGAAGCCGACGCGCTACTACTGCTCACCGACGTGCCAGCGGTCATGCGTGGCTTCGGTACGCCGCAGGCCGAGCCGATCCTGCGGGCCACCCCGGCCGCGCTGCGCCGGGAGGACTTCCCGGCCGGCTCGATGGGGCCGAAGGTCGAAGCCGTGTGCCGGTTCGTCGAGCTCACCGGCGACCTGGCCGGCATCGGCGCGCTCTCCGACGCGGAGCTGATTCTCAACGGCAAGGCCGGCACGGTGGTCACCCCCGGCGGTGACTACGGCGGCCCGAACGACCTGAAACCGCCGCTGTAGGGCGGATGTCGGCGACCGGGGCCCACCCCGGTCGCCGACCATCCTCTGTGGCGGTGGCGACCACTCGTCATCCCGCGGAGGATTCATTCGCGGTGGGTGATGGCTGTGACCGCACCGGCCGGGAGGCTCGCGGCAGTTCACTCGCTCCGTGAAGTTCGTCCCGGCCGTTGGAAGGCCACCACCCGGAGGTAGCGATGAGCACCGATCAGACCCCAAACCCCGTCACGCGCCGGTCCGGCGCGGCGCGCACGGTGCGTGTTCTCGGCATCCTGCTGGTCGTCGCCGGCGCGATCCTGTTGGTCGCCGGGGTCGCGACGTGGGTCACCGTGCAGAACCAGCTCGCGGACGAGAAGATCACCGTGTCCGAGGACGCCGACCGGTTCGCCGGTGAGCCTGTCGACGGGCCGCTCACCGCCTACGCGCAGGCGCAGGTCATCGAGAAGCATGCCCTGGAGGCCAGCGGCGGCAAGACCTACGCCGAGCTTCCCCGCGACGACCCGGCTCGTGCCACGGTGATGAACGCGTCGTTCCTGCGCGCGTCGCTCTTCACGTCGGTCGTCTCCTTCGGCGTTGCCGCGATGGCCGCCGGCCTCGGCGTGCTGATCGCGCTCATCGGCTACGCCCTCATGTCGGTGTCCCGGCAACTCGCGGTCCTCGCGCGCACCACGTGACAGCCGTTGGCGTGGCGCAACTGGCGATCGTGAAGGTTGTGCGTCGCCGCCGGCTCGGTTGTGCTGTGGGTGGAGGAGCTCCGAAGGCTTCTCGCCCGCCGCCGCAGGGCGGTCCGCTGAATCAGGACGGATGCCGGCCCGCACACGGGCCGGCATCCGTTCCTTGTGGGTAAAGCCTACGCGGCGGCGTTCTCGCGCCAGGCGCCCGCGCCGGCGCTGACCGCCGCCCGGGCCTGCCGCCACTGCTTGCGCGCGATCTCGCGCGGGGGAACCTCCATGACGCTGATCCGGCGCCGGGCCATCGACACCAGGGCCATGGTGGCGATCCCCACACCCACCATGCCCACCACTCCCGCCGTCGCCATGAGGGCGGCGCTGGCCAGCAGGAGCCTCGATCCGTTTGAGGAGCTAGAAAGCGTCAGCGAATCACTCATGGTTTCCGTCCTCCCGTCGTCACCTCGGCCAACAATGCGGTCCGCGCGGGCCGGCGACATCATTCGCGCCGGATGACGTATCGGGCGGCCATTGGTTCGACGCTGGCAGTGCCGGGTCCGGCGCGACGATGCGGCGGCCCGGCGCATGCCTCCAGGCGAGGGGAGTGGCACGGTGAGCGAGCGTAGCGAGGGAACCATCAACTCAGTGCTTCGCGAACGCGTCGCCGACCGGAGGGAGGCGACGCCGTGAGCGGCGTTCGGGTTCAGTCCGGCGGCGGTGTGGCGGCTCGCGTCCGGTGGATCGGTTGGGTGCTCTTCGCGGGGCTGATGGCCATCATGGCCGGCGCAATCCAGGCGCTGGTCGGCTTCTGCGCGCTGTTCGCGGACGACGTTTTCGTCGTCGCGAGCGACAAGCTGGTGGTGCCGATGAACTACACCGCGTGGGGCCTGGCGCACGTCGTGATCGGTCTGGTGTTCGTCGCCGTCGGATACGGGATCATCACCGGCCGGGCCTGGAGCCGGGGGGCCGGAATCGTGCTGGGCCTCACCAGCGCGGTGCTCAACCTGCTGTTCATCACCGCCTATCCGGCGTGGAGCGTGCTCGTGATCGCCTTCGACGTCGTGACCCTCTACGCCCTGGCGGTGCACGGTCGAACGGCGATCCGTTACATCACCACCGGCGCTGTCGGAAACACCGAGACCCGATCATGAGCGGCGGAGCGGTCGTCCGACCCGAGCCCGCGACGGCACCCGGCGCCGCGCCGCGCTGGCTCGCCCGGCTCGCCTTCGTCGCAGTCGCCGCCGCCGTGGTGCTGCTCCTCGCCGTCGCCGGAGTGCGTGGTGCGCTGGGGTTGTTCATCGTCGGCGCGATCGGAATGGCGATCGCCCTGGCCGGGGCGTGGTGGTTCCTCGCGCACCGGGCCGCGGTGCGCTGGTTCGGCTTCGTGCTCGCGATCGCCGCGCTGCCGGTCGTCGTGGTCATGTACGTGCGGGCGGGCCTGCTGTGGGTGGTCATCGTCTGCGCCGTGCTGTGGATCGCGGCGGGGATCGCGGGGCGCGCGGCGCTCACCGGCGCATCCACCACTGACGGGCCGACCCTGTTCGAGACCCCGCCGCCCCGTCGCCCGTTCCTGATCATGAATCCGCGGTCGGGTGGCGGCAAGGTGGACAAGTTCGATCTCGTCCGGCGGGCGACAGCGCTCGGCGCCCAGGTCGCGCTCCTCTCGGGACCAGGAACGAAGGACGTCACGGCGTTGGCCCGCCAGGCCGTCGCCGACGGCGCCGACCTGCTCGGCGTGGCCGGTGGTGACGGCACGCAGGCGCTCGTCGCCGCGGTGGCCGCCGAGGCCGGGATCCCGTTCCTGGTGATCTCGGCGGGGACCCGCAACCACTTCGCCATGGACCTGGGGCTGGACCGGGAGGACCCGTCGACCTGCCTGGACGCCCTGACAGACGGCGTGGAGATGCGCATCGACCTCGGGCTGATCGGCGACCGCACGTTCGTCAACAACGCCTCCTTCGGCGCCTACGCCTCGGTCGTGCAGAGCGCCGACTATCGCGACGACAAGCGGGGCACCACGCTCGAGATGCTGCCCGATCTGCTGGTCGGACATCGGGGGCCACGGCTCACGCTGCGCACCGACGGCGTGGTCGCGACGGGCCCGCAGGCCATCCTCGTGAGCAACAACCCGTACGCGACAAGCGACATCGCCGGGCTGGGGAACCGCGAGCGGCTCGACATCGGGGTGCTCGGAATTCTCGCCGTCACCGTCGACAGCGCCGCCGACGCCGTGCGCCTGATGCGCGGCATGCGATCGAAGGCGCTGAAGTTGATTACGGCCCGCGAGGTGACCATCGAGTCCGACGCGTTGTCGATCCCCGTCGGCATCGACGGGGAGGCCATCCTGATGCCGACGCCGGTCCGCTGCTCGATCCGGCCCGGCGCGCTGCGCGTCCGGGTGCCGCGACACCGACCGGCCGCCCGGCCGGCGCGGGCGGCGATGGACTGGACGCGGCTTCGGCACCTCGCACTGTCCACCGGCCAACGAGCGGAGGCGTGAGGGGGCGACGCCGATGAGCCGTCTCGCCCGGCGTTTCGGGTTGGATCACAATCCGCTGCGCCGCCGCACGGACCGCGTCGAGGCCTGGCTCCGATTGGCGCTGGCCTGCGCCGTTGTGTTGTGCGGTCCGGTACTGGTCGGTTGGGCCGGCACGGCGGCCTACCGCAGCGTGCTCGCGACGACCGACCGCGAGCGCGGGCGGCTGTACCCGGTCGACGCGGTTCTGCTGGAGGACGCCGTCGGTCTCGCCTACGTGCGTGGTGAGGAGGCGGGGTGGCCGGTGCCGGCCCGGGCGCGCTGGACCGCGCCGGACGGTCACCAGCGCACGGGCGACGTGGTCACGGACACGGCTGCGGACGCCGGGACCGTGATCGTGATCTGGACCGACGTCCACGGCGACATCGTGGACACGACGCACGGCCGCACCCCGGCCGGCGCCGCCGTCGGCGCCGGTCTCGCCGTCACGCTCGGCGTCGCCGCCGTCTACTCCAGCCTCCTGCTGGTCATCCGGCGAACGCTTCACCGTCGGCGGATGGCGAGTTGGCAACTGGAATGGACAGTGGTCGAGCCGCGATGGAGCGGCCGGCGTTCGCACGGGACCACGGAAGGAACGGAGGTGTGAGCATGGCAAGCAAGGAGAACGCGCGGGCGGACATCGAACCGCTGGCCGCCCTCGCCGGGATCGCGACCGCCATGATGGTCGCCGCCCGGCACACTCGGGGCACACTCGGCACGGCGGGTCGCCGCGCCGCAGAGGCCGGCGGCGACCTGGGCCGCCGGGCGTGGAGCAACGCCCGCGACTCCGGGCACCGCGCGGCGCTCGCGTATCGGGTCTACCGGGGCGACGACCTGACCCCGCGGGTGCGGCCCGGTCGATACGTCGCCATCGGCGCGGTCGGTGGCTTGGCAGCCGCGTACGCCGTCGTCGTGCTAGTCCGGCGGATAAGCCAGCGCGGGCCGGACGCCACGCCGGGCGTCAGGCAGCTCCAGCAGGCCGTCGACTGGGCGCGCGCGAACACGGAGCGCGTCGTGCGCAGGACGTCGGCAGGCCCGGCAGAGTCGGCAGGCCCGGCAGAGTCGGCAGGCCCGGCAGAGTCGGCAGGCCCGGCAGAGTCGGCAGAGCCGGCAGACTCGGCAGAGTCGGTGGAAACGGTAGGCGTGGTCGAGAAGCGCGTCAGCGGTTCGCCGACCACCGAGACCGCCTGACGGCGCGGACGCAGAGAATGTCAGGCGACCGCTCGTGCGGACGGTCGCCTGACACCCCATTACCCCCTGGGTAACGTCAATCCACGTCGCCGCGGTGCCTGCGCAGGTTGAACCCGAACACGACCTGGATCGCGCCGGTGACGATGAATCCCATGCCGGTGGTCAGCACCAGTGCCGCCAGCGACAGGCGCGGGGCGAGCAGGAAGATGAGCCCGATCGCGAGCGAGACGATGCCCATGACGAGCAGCCAGTTCCGGTTGGCACCGTTGGCTTCGAACGCCATCACCAGCTCGGCGATGCCGCTCAGCAGCCACGTCACCGCCACGACGACGGCCAGCAACGACACCGTCGTGACGATGTTGCGCAGGCAGAACGCCCCACCCAGCACGAGCACCACGCCCACGATGCCCGACAGCACCTGCCGCCCCACTCCGCCGGACGCGATGAACGCGGTGAAGATGCGGATGAGGCCGCCGAGCACCAGCCACACACCGGCGAGTGCCGCCATCACGCGCAGGGTCGCCTCCGGCCAGGCCAGCACGACGATGCCGAGCAGCACCGACAGGATGCCGAGCCCCAACACGGACCACCACGGGAACAGGCCGGACTCGCGCATCACGACCTGCTGACTGGTGACCGCCGTCCGCCAGGCCGGCGCCTCACCCGTCGCGTCATTGCCTTGCGTAGCCGGAATCTCGGTCATCGTCGGCTCCCGCCGGTCGGTAACAGGCAATCCGACGATCCACGATCGGCCGCCGCGCGACCTCATCCCGCTCGGGTGAACCCGAGTCTCGTCGATCCGGTCACCATCAGCGCATGGGTACCGCGTCCGGCCGGCCGCTCGTCGCCCGGATCGACGGCCTCCAGCGCCGGCACGGCGCGCTGGCGTTCCCGTACGCCGTCGTGCGCAAGTACTACGACGACGACGGCGGGCGCGAGGCGGCCCTCATCACCTACTACGGTTTCCTCAGCGTGTTTCCGTTGCTGCTGCTGGGCGTCGCGTTCCTGTCCCGCGTGCTCGTCGCGAACGCCGACCTGCGGGCGCGACTGGTCGACGCGATCGTGCCCGCGGGCCTGGAGTCCACTGTGGACGACTCGCTGGCGACCCTGCCCACGTCGCGGATCGCCTTCGCCGTCGGCGTGATCGGCCTGGTGTTCACCGCGACCGGCGTCGTGTACTCCGCCGACCGGACGCTGAACCACATCGCCGCCGTGCCGTACCGCCTGCGGGCCGGCGTCGTCGTCCGGATGCTGCGCTCCGTGGTGGCGGTGGTGATCCTGCTGATCGGCGTGGTCGCCGTCGGCGCCCTGACGGTGGCCGTGACGGCCGTGGACTGGCTGCCGGTGTCCGGGCGGTGGCTGGCCGGGCTGGGATCGGCGGTGGTCGTCTTCATGGTGCTGATGGCGGTCGGCCGGTTGCTACTGGACCGGCCGGCGCGGTGGACGGCCCTGGCGCCGGCGGCGGCGCTGGGCTCGGCGGTCGTGGCGCTGGTGCTGCAGTTGGGCGCGGCGCTGCTGACCGTGCTAGCGACCAGGGCCGGGCCGGTCTACGGCAGTTTCGCGGTCGTGGCCGCCATCTTCGCGCTGCTCAACCTCGTCAGCCGGGCGCTGGTGTATGCCGCCGAGGTCGCCGCCGTCTACCACGCCCGGCTGTGGCCCCGGGGCGTCGACCCGCTCCGGCCCACCGACGCCGACGTCCGGGCCGTGCTCCTGCTCGGCCGGGTGCACGAGCACAGCGCCGCCATCCGTGTCGACGTCCGGGTCGAGGCCGGGCTCGCGGACGACGAAGCGGGGGCGCGGGCCGCGGACCAGCCAGCCGATCGTGCCGTCGTCCTCGGCGAGGACCTGGCCCAGGACGGCCGTGCCGAGCAGGGCGAAGGAGATCACGTACAGCCAGCTGACGTAGGTGAACGCGTGTCCGATGGGTCCGTACCGCTCGCCGCTCGTGGCAAGCGCGCGGGGGAGGTACACCGCGCCGACGGGTCGTAGGACAAGCATGACCAGGCCGAACACGCAGCCGCCGGGCAGCAGCAGGCGCTGTGGCACCAGACCGCCGAGGACCAGCCAGGGGACGAGGACGGCGATGCCGACGTCGGCCAGCAGCAGGATGATCGCCGACGACGCGTCGGACAACGGCAGTTGCCCGGTGACCCAACCGATCAGGCGCGAGCCGATGAGGAAGACCACCAGCAGGAGCACGGTGACCAGCCAGCGCCAGCTCATCGCGAGACCCCTGGGCAGCTTGGGCAGCTGCCAGATGATGGCGTAGGCCCTTGCCAGCGCCCGCGACAGGCTGGTCGCCGAGATCAGCACGACAACGGCTCCGGCGACGCCGAACGCGCCGAGGCCGCCGCCGCGCAGGGCGTCGTCGAGGACCTGCCGGGAGGCCTCGGGCAGGTCGGCGACGTCGGCCACCTCGGCGCTTGCGTTGCGGCCGGCCAACGCGCTGAGCAGGATCAGCGTCGGGAAGATGGACGTGAAGGCCTGCGCGGCGATCGTCATGGCCCGGTCGAAGATCTGCACCCGGAGGAAGCCGGCGGTGGTCCCGATGATGATCCGCGCGGGCCACCGTTCCATCGCGCTGCCGACGGTTCGCTGCACGGCCTGCCGGATGGGCGCGAGCCAGTTCACTGCCGATCCGACTGGCGCCCGGGCTGCACCACCTCGACGTCGGCATCCGGGGTGCTGGCGGAGATCAGCGGGCGGATCCACAGCGTCGTCGGGTCGATATCGATCAGCAGGCACTTGGCGAGCAGGGTCAGCGGGATGGCCAGTAGCGCACCGACCGGGCCCAGCACCCACGTCCAGAACACGAGCGACAGGAACGACACGGTGGTCGACAGGCCGACGGCGTCACCGACGACCTTGGGCTGGATGATCGACTGGATCACGAAGTTGACGACGCTGTACAGCACGATCACCGCGAGCATCAGGTCTGTGCCGCCCTCGAGGAACGCGAGGATCGCCGGCGGGATGAGCCCGATCACGAACCCGATGTTCGGGATGTAGTTGGTGATGAACGACAGCAGGCCCCACAGCAACGGCAACGGGATGCCCATCGCCCACAAGACGATGGTGTCGATGACCGCCACGATGAGCCCGAAGACCGTCGTCACCCACAGGAAGCGCCGGGTGCCCTGCGCGAACGAGCGCAGACCCGATACCACGCTCGGGCGGTCCGTCGCGGCCGCCAGCAGCCGGCGGGGGAAATACGCCGCGTCCAGGCACATGAACAGCAGCGCCGCGACCAGGAAGATGAGTCCCGACACCGCGCCGAGCAGGTCGCTGAGCACGCCCGCGACCGCCGACAACACCGCGCTCGGGTCGACCTTGTCGATCGCGTCCTGGATCGGTTGCGAGCCGACACCGGCGGCGCCTGCGGCCTCGGACAGGTCGTCACCGAGTGCGTCGAGCTGGCTCTGGTACGAGGGGATCAGGTCGACGAGGCGGCTCACCGAGACGATCAGCGCGCCGATGAGGCCGAACAACACGAGGTATGCCGACGCGGTGCTGGCCAGCACGGCGAGCCAGGTGGGTGCGCCGCGGGCACGCAGCCGGTCGGTCACCGGGCTGACCGTGATGGTGAGCATCAGGGCCAGGAAAAGCGGCCCCAGCAGATCGGAGATCGCCCGCATGCCGCCGATGGTCACCACGGCGCCGGCCATGCCCAGCAGCAGAATCACGCCGCGGGGCACGACCGGCGGGGCGGCCGGCAGCGGAGCGGGCGGCGCCAGGGCCGACCGTGTCGAGTTCACCCGTCCCCGGATCCGGGGCGCCGACCGGAACGGTCGAGCAGTGCCGTGGGCCACCGCGCACTCCCATCAGGATCGTCGGGTGCCGGTACCGGGACGGGTGCCGGGCTCAGTAGCGGTGGCGGTACTTCATCTCCTTGCCGTGCACCGCGAGCGCGTAGATCACCAGGACGTCGATCCCGATCACGATCATGATCCAGATGGGGTACGCCGGCAGGAAGGCGACGTTCACCAGGATGCTGACGGCCGCGACGACGATTCCCGCGACGCGGGCCCACATCTGACCCGCGAACACGCCGATGCCGACGCCCACGGCGATGAGGCCGATGATCAGGTGCGTCCAGCCCCACGCCGTGTAGTCGAGGCTGACGATCATTCCGTTGCGCGTCACCAGGTAGTAATCGTCCTGGAAGATCGCGACGAGGCCCTCCATCGCCTGCAGCGCACCGAGCATCAGCAGCATGGTGCCGGCGAAGATGACCATTCCGACCCAGGCGGTCGGTTCCGATTGCGTCGAGGTCACTCCGTCCCCGGCGTAGTTGTCCGAGTAGCTGGGTGGCCGCTGTTGAGTGTCCGACATGTCCTATCCACCTTCCGTCCGGATCGATCAGGACCCCGCACCAGGCGTTTGGCGACGGGGAGCGGGTGCTCGGGGCAGGCCCTGCATGGCCGCGCCGAGATATGGGCCGACGAGGTCGAGCCGGGCCGAACTGCGCGCGACGACCTCGATGCGGGATCCGTCCGAGATCTCCAGCTCGACGGCGATCGGCTGGGACCCGAGTTGTGTCACGTCCAGGCAGGTGAGCAGGTAGATCCCGTCGCCGCGCACCTTCGCCGGCAGCCGCACGGTGCGCATCAGCACCCGGCCGCGCCGCACCAGAAGCTCGTCGCCCATCCACCGGGCCCGCAGCCGACGGCGCGTCCACCGTGGTCGCAGGCGCGGCCAGAGCACGCTGCGCCCCTCGGAAAGCCGCGCCTTGCAACGGAATCCGCCCCTGGCCCGGGAGAAGCGCCGGCGGCCGATGAACTGCGCTGCCAGAGCGACGAGGAGCAGCAGCGACGCGATGAGAAGCAGCAACCGCATTGCCCGACCACCCTCCATGGCTCCTGCCGACCCGGTGGACGCCCGCTTCGTGATCGGCGCGCCCACCGCTCCGACGAGGGCATGCTCACCCGCTGCGGGTGCCGGGCGCGCCATCCGCGGCGGATGAGACGGACCGTCCGGCGGCTCGGGGGCGCCCGGCGGGCTGTGCGGCGGGCTGCGCGACGGGCCTTGCGCGGCGCCGCGGGCGCCGTGCGGGCGGCGTGCGGGCGGCGTGCGGGCGCCGTGCGGGCCCTCATCCACCTGGGAGGATCCGTCGCGGACCGCCGCTGCGGTGCAGTGAGGCGTGACATCCGGGGTGATCGCCGTCATCGCGGCGGCGGTGTTCGGCTGGGGCGTGCTGTCGGCGCGGCTGCAACGGGCCGACGTCACGGCACCCATCGCGTTCGTCGCGCTCGGGTTCCTGCTGTCGTTCGCCCTGCCGTCGGGCGACCTGGAGCCGGAAATCGTCAAGCTCCTCGCCGAGACCACGCTGGTGTGGGTGCTGTTCTCGGACGCGGCCCGGGTCGGCGTCCGCGATTTGCGGGCCGACGCCGGCATCTACACCCGGCTGCTCGCGCTGGCGCTGCCGCTCACCGTCGTGCTGGGCTGGCTGATGGCGTGGGCCCTCGTCGACGGGCTCGACGTCTGGCTGGGGCTGCTCGTCGGCGCCGCACTCGCGCCGACGGACGCAGCGCTGGGTGCCGTGGTCGTCACCCATCCGGCTGTGCCGGTCCGGGTCCGCCGGATCCTCAACGTCGAGAGCGGGCTCAACGACGGCATCGTCACGCCCGTCGTGCTGGTCGCCCTGGCCGGCGCGGCCGCGGAGCACGACCACGGCGGTACAGGCGGTTCAGCCGCGCTCGAGGCCATGGTGCAGTTGGTAGTGGGCGTCGTGGTCGGGGTCGCGATCGGCGCCGCCGGCGGGTGGCTCGTGCGCTGGGCCCGTGGGCGGAACTGGATCAGCGAGGAGTTCGCCGGCCCGGCCGTGCTCGCGCTCGCGCTGCTTGCGTACACGGCGTCCGTCTCGTTGGACGCCAACGGGTTCATCGCCGCGTTCCTCGGCGGCATCGCGTTCGGACACTTCGCCGGCCGGGGCCGCCCCGCGGAGATCTTCTTCGTCGAGCAGACCGCCGGCCTGGCGTCGCTGCTGGTG
>Ga0111539_10006840_pt1 | contig 14654 bp, 13 predicted proteins | sample RhiMethybrSRZTD1_FD_79667 | JGI IMG/M metagenome (GOLD analysis project Ga0111539, IMG submission 79667) | Populus rhizosphere microbial communities from Tennessee, USA - Rhizosphere MetaG P. TD hybrid SRZTD1 (version 2) (version 2) | ecosystem: Host-associated > Plants > Roots > Rhizosphere >... | reverse complement strand
TGGAGTCGGTCGCCCGCCAAAAACCACCGGGCACAACTTCCGCTCCGATCTGTGCTCGTAGAGCCGATCAGATTTCCTCGCCAGGTCCAAAGATCGACTTGAAATAAGACAATTCAACTCCTTGAAAAATTAGCTACATCCAGAAATCTCGTGGATACAATCGATAGAGCTTCACACTCGGACCTTCGACAGCCTTCAAGTACTCTTCCCATGCCGCGAATTGCTTCTCCGGACCTATGACGAAGTAAATGCCATCCTTCACCGAGGATTTTGTGGCTCCGAGTCCCGGCAACACCGGCGCGTAGACTTTGGGCATCCTCTTGAAGAGCTCCGCCGCCAGATCGGACGTTGTGCGCAGATTAAGAATCTCGCGATGAAAGCGTGCGACGATTTCCGGGTTCAGGCCATCTGCAAGATTCGCTGCCATGGCCTCGCCTCGCGATTCATAGGATGACGCGGCTCGCGTGCCTGCAAAAGCCTGCGCCACGGCGTACTCGGCGAGTGCCGGGTCATAATCGGCCTTGCCAATTTCATCAATCACGAATTTCATGGTCAGCGGCAGCTCAGGCGTACGTTCTGCATAATAAAAGGACCGCCCAAGCGCCAGCCGCATACCGATGCCGTTGCTATAAGCCATTCCGGCGCCCACGGTCTTCATGAAGATCGAGTGACCACCCCCGCCGCCGTAAAGATAGGCCGCAAGGAAGTCGAGAAGCTTATCCCGGGACGTATCTTCAAAGGACGTTCCCTGCGCGGAGTGGAGAAACACACCGCCCTGCGAGTTGGGGTTTAACAGTCCAACAAAGACAGGATCGGTCGCGTCCGGATCGCGTTCTCGGAGTCGGCTCAGGATCAAACGCTGTGAGTTGTAGGATGCCTTGACCGACGGGCCTTTCTCGAGTTGTTGCACCAGCCCCTGAATACCTGGAGCAAGGCTTTGCTGCATCATTGAAGAACCGATCAGGAACATCCTCGCGTTGCCCGTCCGCATCACCTGCCGACGTATTGAATCGAGGGCGGCGAGCACCTTCTCGTGTCCGGAGCTCAAGTCGCCGGCCATTTCCCGGCAGAGGTGGGGCCAGTCGAGATCGAGGCTGGAATCCGGAATGTCCGTCAACGAGAGCTCGAGGTCCCTCGCTGCATCCGCAATCAGTTTGTCTGTGCCGGCCTGCAGGTTCGCAAGACGCGTCTTCAATTCGGCGCGCGAGATCCTGAGGTCGGCGAGGCCGTTCAGAGTTGCGGCCGCGGCCATTCGTTGTTCCGGAGTCGCATCCTTCAGCATCCACCGCACCCGGTGGACGTTGTGGATCTGTGTGAGGAACGAGGTGGTTGCGAGCAGGAGCGGCTTGTCCTGCTGCCAGTAGGCAGTAGCGACCGGGTTCACCCAGTTTTCCTCTGCCCCCTGCATGGTGCGTCGTAAGCCGCTGAGATTCTGATCGACGACATCACGAATTCGCGCGAGGTTTTCCGGCCTCCAATCCGGGCTGAAGAGAAGGAGCCGCATCCATGCCAGCGCCCTCTGTGCTTCCGCCAGATTATTGCCGGAGCCGCGGACCACGAGTTCGACCCGTCCTGTCTTCGCATTGGTTGCGAAGTCTGCGTTCAGGCTGAGGATCTCCTTGCGCACCCGCTCGCTCATCTCTTCGTAAGGGACGGGTCTGCCATTCTCGATGACACCGACGCGCGTCAGCATGGCCGGCAGCAGCGACACAAACATCAGCTGATCCTGTGGAATTCCATCAAGGCGAAGCGCCAGACCCGCGGTAGCGCTGGTCATGCTGTCGAACGTGGAAGCGACGAGGCTGATGCCTTCTCCGATCGGTTTGACCGCGTATTCGAGTTGGTCGTCAAGCGTCAGCGGGGGATTATCGATAAACCTTGCCGGCTTGACGCGTGAAACGGCCTCGTCGATCTTCGCGGTCTCCGTATCGTAGTCCGCGGCGTATCGTTTAAGGACGTCCTGATCGCCCGTCAATCCATACCTTTGCTTCAGGCGCGCAACCTCAGCAGCGACCCTCGCGTTGCGTTCTTCCTGCGCCACTCGCGCCATGTCCGCATTGGGACGGGCGGCGGATACCCACGGTTGAGTACTCGCGAGTTTCCATTTGCCGATGTATTGGGTCCACACGTTTCGATCGCCAGCGAGCGTTTTCTCCACGAAGTCCAGCGCTGGCTTCATGGTGACCGACCGGCGGAAGCCCCCAAGCTTCTGCAACAAGCCCAGTTGGAATTCCCATTCGTCGCCGCCGCCGCGGAACCCAAATCCCGGCGGGGAATTGACGAACTTGGACAAAACTCGCCGGGTTTCGATCACCCTGCTGCGCAATCGATTGTTAAACTCGACAAGTTCCGGAGAACCATCCTTCCAGGCCGCGATTTTGCGAAGTTCGTCAATGACACGGGTTCGAATATCCGAAAGGTACTGGTCGTTCATCTTCGATACGGGAACGTCGCCGAAGGCAATGGTCGTTGCGTAACCTTCCTCTTCCTGGAAACCGGCACTGACACTCTGCGCGCCGAACTCGATTTCGCGAGTGCGACTGTCAATAAGTCGCTTGTAGAGGTTGGTGGTCGGGTCGCCGGCGAAGGTTTCCAGAAACAATTCAAACAAACTCCGTTCGCGAACATCAAAGCTGCGCTCCGCGGGCCAGGTAATCCTCACCTGTCCCGGTTGCTGTTCATTGCGGTTGGGATAGTTGACGTAACGGATCTCGCCCGCAGGATTTGGTTTCGGTGCTGGAAGGTCCTTTTCACTGAGGACCGGCTGGTTCGGCCGCTGGGGCTGAATACGATTCAAGCTGGCATCCAGCCTCGAAAGCACATTGGCGAGCGAGACCTCTTTCGGAACCGAGACGATCGCGCCCATGTTGGCCAGGTGATAGTTCTGCGCGTGGAACTTGCGGATGTCGGAAGGTTGCATCAGGCGGATGCCTTCGGGTGTACCTCCGGAAACGTACGACAAAGGGTGCTGTTTGCCGTAGATCATGGTCAGCCCCGCGTAGTAGAGGAGTCGTCCGGGCTGATCCATCGAGGTGACCATTTCGTTGTAGACCGTACCTTTTTCTTCAAGACGAAGTGAATTATCGGAGGGATTTGTGGACACTCCAAAGTTGCGCACCTCACGACGGATCTCTTCATCCGTGTAGTCGGGGTGAAGCAATGCGTCCATGCGGCGCTCGAATTCATCGAAGAAGACGCTGGCTCCTGCGGAGGTATAGAACGTGTAGCAGGTTTTCCATTGTGCGGTAAACGCCGTCGATGATGTGAGAGAAGTAGATTCGCGGTTGGCAACGTCGCGTCCTTTGTTTCCTTTACCGAGCAGCAGGTGCTCCTGTGTGTGGGGTTCGCCCATGTCCGAACTCGGATATGTTCTGACCCACACGAAGGCTTGCGGCACGGATTGGATGTCCAGAACATCAAGCGTGAATCCGCTACGTTGATGTGTAAATCGCGCTCCCATGGGGAGGTCGGAATCATTCAGATAGACGGCAGTGGTTCGAAACCCACTGATGGCCTGGCCTTCAGAAAGGGTGCTGTATGTCATAGGGCGTTGAGATTGTGCGGCTGCGCTCGTGACCGCGAGAAGGAGGAAGACGAGTCGCTTCATAGGAAATCGAAACTATCACAGATTGGATGGACTTCAATTCGTTTGGAGGGGATCTTCGGATGAGAATCGGGAATTGAGAATTGAGCATTGGTCAGATTGGGTCCAATCTGACCAATGCTCAATTCTCAATTCCCGATTCTCATCCGAGGAAGCCTCACCGCTTCGGCAGCGCGTAGACCCGGTACTCGCTCGGACCCGGTGCCGTTATGGGAGGGTCCGTTGCAAGACACGGCTGCGTAAGATAACCATTCCCGCCTGTCGCGATCGCGATGTACTCGCGTCCGTCCACTTCATACACTGCGGGTATTCCTTCAGAAGCGGCAGGGAGATCGAGTTCCCAGAGTACCTTCCCGTTATCCCTGTCATACGCGCGGAATTTTCGATCTGAAGAAGATCCTGCCAGAACCAGCCCACCGGCGGTCACGACGACACCACCGCGCGGAGCCTGGCTCCCCAATCCGGTTTTGCCTTGGCGCGATAGCGCTGTGACTTCGCCGTGAGGCACCTGCCACGCGATCGTTCCCTTGTTCAAGTCGTAGGCCGTAAGCTGGGACCACGGTGGCCCGATCAGTTCCAACCCTGTGCTTTGAGAGTTCATGAAGACGATGGGCGAATTGTAGCGTGTGAACTCCGGCCCCGAGTTTGCTGCTGGAACGGGCGGGACGGCTCCGCGAGTTCCTGCCCCACCACGTCCACCGCCGCCGGCAGCACCAGCAGCTCCAGCTCCGCCTCGTGCGCCACCACGACCTCCTCCGCCTCCTCCTCCGGGAGCTGCGGGACAAGGCCCGGCGCCACCTCCGACACCACCACCTCCTCGCGGGCCGTCCGGCGCCACGATACGCATCAGCGTCGGTTGTTCATTCGAGATCACGAACATCATGCCCTTCTCAGGATCGACCGCGGAGCGCGCCCAGTTTGTGCCGCCATTGTGTCCCGGCATCTCGATAGAACCCTTGACGCTCGGGGGCGTAAACAGCCCTTCGTTGCGCCAACCCTGGAACGCCTCACGCAATATCTGCTGCTCGGCCTCGGGTATGAAAGGGTTGATGTCCTTTTCGGTGAACGACTGACGTGCGAAGGCGGGTGGTTTTGAGGGGAAGGGCTGTGTAGGCGACGAGTACTCGCCAGGCACATCAGACTGCGGCACCGGCCGTTCTTCGATGGGCCAGAGAGGAATTCCAGTCAGCCGATCGAAGACAAAGAGAAAGCCGTGCTTCGTTGCCTGTGCGACAACGTCCACGTTTCGTCCGTCATTGCGAACAGTCAGCAGCTTCGGCGAATTCGGAAGATCGTAATCCCAGAGATCGTGATGGACGGTCTGGAAGTGCCAAAGACGTTTTCCGGTCTTTGCGTCGAGCGCGACCAGACTGTTCGCAAAAAGATTGTTGCCCTTTCGATTTCCGCCGTAGAAGTCGTAACGTGCCGTGCCGAACGGAACAAAGACGATACCTTTTTCGGCATCGACGGTCATCTCGCTCCAGTTGTGGACGCCCCCTGCTGTTGCAAGAGATTCGGCCGGCCAGCTGTCGGCACCAAACTCCCCGGCGCGAGGGATGCTGTGGAACGTCCACTTGTGCGCGCCGGTCAGAACGTCGAACGCGCGGATGTCCCCTGGAGTCGTGCCCGGCGGATAGTTTGCGCCTCCCGGCAGAGCAAGAATGACGGTGTTCTCGTAAATGCGCCCGGGATTGCCGCCGGGCCTGCCGACGGGGCGGTCCGAGTTTGCTGTGGGGTCGACGACACCGTTGTTGCCAAAGGAGGTGATTGTTGCGCCGGTGACCGCATTGATCTCCGTCAGATTACCGCCGGTAACATACACCAGCCGTTTATCCTTGCCATCCTTGCTTTCCCAGTAATTCAAACCCTTCGACGGTGCGCCCTGATGCGTCCAGTGTTCCTTGCCGGTAGCGGCGTCGAGAGCAACGATCGAACCCGCCTTGGTCACATACATCGTTCCATCGACGACGACCGGTCCGAAAGTCAGCGCCCCTCCTCCGATGGGATAACTCCACGCCATCTGCAACTGCTTGACGTTCGATTTGTTGATCTGCTTCAGCGAGGAATACTGCGAGGAGTCCGGCCCGCCTGCGTAGGATCGCCAGGTATCGAAGGAACGTTTGTCGGCGCCAAACACCATCACCGAAGCGATCAGAATCCAAAGAATCGATTTACGCATCGACTTTGTCCTCCGTCGCATTTTGCGCGGAGTATATACCTGCCGCCGGAAATTGAGGACATACACAGCCGGAACTTCTACACTAGTCGTTATCACTGAAGAGCAAACGGAGGAATCATCATGCTGGAACCCAATATGCCGTTTCCGAATTTTTCGCTGCCCAACCAGGATGGCAAGTTTGTTTCTTTGAAGGATTTCAAAGGAAAATGGCTGGTCGTCTACGTCTACCCGAAAGATGACACGCCAGGTTGTACGATTCAGGGCAAGTCGTTCACAGCAACCAAGGCCGACTTTAAAGGTGCAAACATAGAGGTTGTGGGAGTGAGCGCCGACGATGTGGCGTCGCACAAGAGTTTCTGCAACAAGTTTGGATTCACGATTGATTTGCTCGCGGATACCAACACCGAACTGTTGAATATTGCCGGTGTCGGGCAAAGCGAATACAAAGGCACGATGTACTGGGATCGAACCAGTTTCGTGATCGACCCTCAGGGGATTGTTCGCAAGGTGTATACGAAGGTAAACCCTGATGGGCATGAAAAGGTTCTTCTGGACGATATTAAGGCGATGCAGGGGAAGGGAAGCGTTTGACCAAGGGTAAAAGCTGTCCGCAATTTCCGAATCGAGGTAAGATCCTCCGGTCAATGAAGGAGAAGCAGATGAAGGTGAAACTTTCACTAGTGCTTTTGGTAGTGGCGCTGATATCGATCCCGGCGTTTGCGCAAACGGGAGTCGCCGGCAAGTGGGTAGGCGAGCTTTCGGCAGCCGACGGTCATGGAGTGTCTCAGCCGATTACCCTGGAGCTCAAGCTCGATGGACAGACCCTTTCCGGCACCGTGACGGAAGGCGCGCTGGAGGCCCGGCCAATCCTGAGCGCCGCGGTTGAAGGCACGACGGTGACCTTTCGGACGACGCGCAATCTCGGCGGCTCCGACATCAACGTCAACTGGAAAGGCGAATTGAAGGGCGAAGATCTGTCGATGACTCGCGAAATCGGTCCGGCGCCGGCGGAAGCCGCCGGCGGCCGAGGCGGCGGCGGTCGCGGCGGTGGCGGTGCTGCTCCTGCAGCTGGTGGGAGAGGCGGCGGTGGTCGTGGGGGTGGCGGTGCCGCTCCTGCAGCCGGCGCACAGCGTGGCGCAGCGGCTGCTGCTCCTGCGGTTCCTCCCGTTCCAACAACGCCCCAGGCTGCCGATGCCCCTGATGCAAATGCCGCAAATGCCGCGAATGCGGGAGCTGCGGCAGCTGCCGGCGGCCGAGGCGGCGGTGGTCGTGGGGGTGGTGGTGGCCGAGGAGGCGCAGGCGCGGCTCCTGCCGCAGCGCCAGCGCCCGGTCCAACAGTATCGCTGACTCTTCATCGCTCGCGTTAGGTTCGAGCTTTGAAACCATGATTTATTTCTGAAGGAGAAATTTCTGTGCTCAAGCGTCAGTTGCTTTGCGCAATCTTACTTTTCGTGATCAGTGTCCCTCTTGCCGCTCAATCGGAGCAGTACGGCGTTCCAGTAAATAGTGATACCGCGAAGAAGGCTGCAGCAGCTGCTGTTGCCGAAGCACGGAAGAACAACTTTACGATGGCGATCGCGATCGTGGATCCCAATGGGACGCTCGTCTATTTCGAAAAAATGGACAACACGCAGAACGGCAGCGCGGCCGTTGCGATCGATAAGGCTCGCTCCGCGGCGCTCTTCAAGAGACCGACCAAGGCATTTCAGGACACGCTTGCCGCCGGCGGTGATGGTCTGCGGATCCTTGCACTGCAGGGAGCAGTTCCCGTCGACGGGGGCATCCCCATCATCGTTGGCGGAAAGATCATCGGCGCCGTCGGCGCTTCCGGCGGGACGAGCGCTCAGGATGGTCAGGTTGCACGAGCCGGCGCTGACGCTGTGAAATAGGCGGAATTCGGGGTCAGGCACCACGAACCCCAAACCCACAGCGTCAAGTTCCGGTTGGGGTCTGAGGGATCATCTTCTGAAGACCAGATAGAAGCCGAGGATAAAACCCAGCGCTGCCACGGAGACTGGGATCGGACCCAGAACGTTGATTCCGACCATCCCAGAGGTGGGGCGGTTTAGAGTGTTCGCGATCACCATCACTACGACTAACAATATCAGCGCCAAAATACTTCCGGCAACACCGGCTAACGTACTCTTCAAATACACCATATAGATCCTCCAGCTCCAAGATCCCTTGTGATGGCCGTTTCCGAAGGACTAAGATAGCCACACCCTTTGTAGATCCGAGGAGTTTGACTCCATCGGGATATGGAGGGTCATGGCAAGGAGACTTCGCGATAGCATCCCCGGTTTGTCCTACCACTTAACACAACGCGGAAATCAGAAGATGCGGATTTTCTTCGATGACTTGGATCGTCGCGTCTATCTGAAACTGCTCGTGAAACAGTGCATCGAGCAGAAAGTTCGAATCTGGGCGTATTCCCTAATGGACAATCACGTCCACCACATCGCAGTTCCTGACAGAGAGATGGCACTAAGCCGAGCGTTCAAACGAATCTTTGGAGAATATGCTCGGTACTTCAACACCCGATATGTCAAGACCGGCCATCTCTTCCAGGGCCGTTTCAAGGCGGCGGTCCTCGATGAGCCCCGCCTCTGGAATGCTGTGGCATACGTCGAACGGAATCCGGTTCGTGCTGGATTGGTACGTCGAGCGGAAAACTATCTGTGGTCGAGCGCTCGAGCGCATTGTGGGTTGAGAGAGGATTCGGTGATCGCAAACGATCTTCCATTGATCCCACTCATACCGGACTGGTCGGCGTGGCTTGCAAAAGAAGAGAGGCCGGAAGACCTCGAATTCATCCGAGACGCGACTCAAACCGGCCGTCCTTGCGCCAGTGAAGAGTTCACTCGGATGTTGGAGGCGAAGCTGGGAAGACCTTGTCTGCGCCAGAAGCCAGGACCTAAGAAGAAGCAGTGCGACAACGAAAGCGACAGGGAATTGCCGTTTCCGGAAGGTTTGGGGTTCGAGTAGCCTGACCCCGAATGAATTCGGGGTCAGGCTACTCGAACCCCAAACCCACAACCGTTCATGTTGGATTAGTACGGCGAGCGAAAGGCTATCTGTGGTCGAGCGCTCTTGCATTGCGGTCGAGGTAGTACTCCTAATTCGCAGGCAGCAGATCGGACATGTTAGGATGATCTCCCCTATGAAAAACACACAGGTTGGTGTCGCCGTGCTCGATAAAATGGTGATGGAAGGCCAGGCCGCCAGTCGCGAGGTAGCTGCATCCATGCTCGACTGGCAGGCTGCCATCATCAACAAGCCGGAATACAAATACGGATTCTGAGACCCTGTGTACCTCTTAAGGTGGCCGGACGATCTCAGGTTTCCCGAACAACGAAAAAGAATCGAAGAGTACCACCGATACCTCGAGACGCCGAGAGTCCGAAGGCAGTTCCCGGAGCGTGCTCTCGAATTCGCACTGGCACCCTGGCACTACGATCCTCAAGACCATCGCTGTCCGCATGATGCATGGGTTGAATCCGTCACAATTTCTTAACCTTCATCAGGCGAACGACATCAAGTCCGATCCCTGGAAATTCGGATTGAGCCTCTCGGGCCCTATCATGACGGGCGAATCCGAATTGCCTACCCGGGTGTAAGGCGATACTCGCTATTCCAACCGCTGGATCATGGTCCGCATCACCCAAAGCTCAGGGGGCACGGAGACTGGGTGGTCGACCAGATAACTTCTGCTGGCCGAGGTAGTAATGGCCCTCCGATCGTCCTCCATGAAATCGTCTTCTCCAATGATGCCGTGTGGACGATCGAGTCTGAAGATATCGTCTACGAATGGATCCCGAACGAAGCTAAAGGTTAGCAGTTGCACGTCAGGGAATTGCCGTTTCCGGAAGGTTCGGGGTTCGAGTAGCCTGACCCTGAATTCCGTGAGATGCTCAGGGGGTGACAAGCTTCTTCGATCAGTCAAAGCAGGATATCCTCGAGTGGGTCGACCGGCCGGCGCGAGCGGCGCGTGTATTCCAGGCTGTATATCGAGAGGGTGTTGCGCGATTCGACGAGATCGCGACGATACCGGAAGCTTCCCGCAGGATACTGGCCGAATCGTTCAGTCTCGAACTTCCCTCGATTGCGCAGCGCTTTGATTCGGAAGACGGAACCCGTCGCTATCTTATACGGGTTGGCGATGGGGAGACCGTCGAATCGGTTCTGATTCCGAGCAACGGTCGCGTGACGTTTTGTATCTCTTCGCAGATTGGTTGTGCGTTGGGCTGCACGTTCTGCCTCACGGGACAGCTCGGGCTGATACGGGACTTGTCCGCTGGAGAAATTGTCTCGCAGGTGCTGCTGCTGCAAAGGGAAACATCGAGCCGCCGTTTTAGTATCGTGCTGATGGGAATGGGTGAGCCGCTGCAAAACTATGACAGCGTCGTTAAAGCCATGCAGATTCTGCAGGACGATCACGGGCTGAGCGTCCCTCCGGCGCGAATCACGTTGTCGACAGCAGGTCTTGTGCCGGGCATCGATCGGCTTGCTCGAGAGCGGTTCTTCCCGAACCTGTGCATCTCGCTAACTGGCGTCACGAATACTGCGCGGGATTCCCTGATGCCGATCAATCGGAAGTATCCAATCGAAGCCGTAATGGAAGCGGTTCGAAGGCTTCCGGCCTCTCGTCAGAGCCGGGTGATGTTCGAGTGCGTCATGATCAAAGGCGTAACGGACTCGCTGGATGACGCTCGCGAGCTATCGCGACTGCTGCACGGTATAAGAGCGAAGGTGAACCTGATACCCTTGAACCCGGCGTCCGAGATCCCGTATGAGCGCGCGTCGGACAGCGACATTCTGCGTTTCCAGGAAATCCTTGTGCGAAACGGAAACGCGGCATTCGTCCGCAGAAACAGAGGCAACGATGTGTCTGGAGCCTGTGGGCAGCTGAAGAAGAAAGCCTGAACTATCAGCTCATTTCAAACTGGCTTTACAACTTCTCGAACGGCATCTTCAACAGTCGACCCACACTTTGATCCGCCGGTTCCCGAAATCGCTCCAATCCGAATCGGATACCTTCCACGTTTGCCTTTCGTGTCGTTCCAAACAGCCGGTCCCAAATACTGAACACGCAACCGTACTGCGAGTCCGTCTCGGGCTGATAGCTGCTGTGATGGACGCGATGCCAGTTGGGAGTCGACATCACCATGCTCCCCCAACGCTCGAACCAGGCCGGAAACTTGAGATTGCTGTGGTTCAGACAGAACCATGGCAGTGCGAAAATCGTGTAAAGAACGTTGCTTATCCTCGGGACACCCAGAAGTGGCAACGCTACTGCCAGCACCACTCCCAGGAAGGCCAGTTCGAAAGGATGAGCGCGAAGCCCGCTGCTCGCATCAAGGTGCGCGTCGGCATGATGCATTCGGTGGAACCGCCAGAGGGTTGGGACCTTGTGCATCATCACATGCGCGACGTAAAGGCAGGCATCGATCAGCAATATTCCGATCAGGATCCGAGGCACCGACTCGGCAAAGAGGCGATTCAGCACACCGAAGCTGTTCGCTTCTGCCCAATCGGCGGGGATCGCAAATACGCCGCCCACCGCCACACTAACCAGGGCCCCGGTGGCGATAATGACGATATTCCGGGCGCGTTGCCTGCCTCGGCCGGCTCCTTGCTTGAAGTAAGGCCGCCAGTACTCGAGGGTCATGAAGAGCGTCAGGCTGCCGATAACGAGGATCGGCATCAGATTGTTCAGCGTTTCCATGCTCGCCTTGTGTTTGGTGCCTACATTGTTATCAGGCGAGCTCTCATGTCAAGAAAACCACAGTGAGTAAGGGCAAGACACTTTCGCTTAATTGTTCGGTTTCCGTTGAGATTTCGAATCTCGGATTTGAAATGCAGGATTTGTCCGATTTCGAAATCTCCCTAGCCCCTTCCCACGAAGGGCATGGCCGTGGCCATGATTGTCATGAATAAAACATTGGTTTCCAGCGGAAGCCTGGCCATTGTCAGCACAGCCTGCGCGGCGTGTTCGACATCCATGCGAGGTTCCGGCACGATTGCCCCGTGCGCCTGAACGATTCCGTCCTGCATCCTTCTAGTCAAGTCTGTCGCGGCATTCCCGATATCGATCTGGCCACAGGCGATGTTATACGGACGCCCATCGAGCGATGTGGACCTGGTCAGCCCGGTGATGGCGTGCTTTGTTGCGGTGTAAGGCGCGGAGTTTGGCCGCGGAGCATGCGCGGATATAGAGCCGTTGTTGATGATCCGTCCGCCGCGCGGCGTCTGGTTTTTCATCAGTCGAAACGCTTCCTGCGTGCAGAGAAACGCTCCCGTCAGGTTGACGTCCACAACGCGCTTCCACTCTTCGACGGAGAGATCTTCCAGTGGTAATGAGGGCGCCCCGGTCCCCGCGTTGTTGAAAAGCACATCGAGATGACCAAAGGTTTCGCGGGTTAATCGAAACAGTCTGCGAACGTCATCCTGGTTGGTCACGTCGGTGGGGACCACGAGAGTCTGGGATCCGTTCGGCGCTTCTGCCTTTGTCTGCAGCAGGAAATCCTGCCTGCGCCCCGCCAGCACAGCGCCCCAGCCGTCACGAAGAAACGCGAGGGCCGTGGCCTTGCCGATTCCGCTGCCGGCTCCGGTAACTATCACTGTTTTCATGCCGCCGATTCTATCGTGTGAAGGCCTTGCCCAACAGAGCAAGAAATAGTCACGGTGCTGCTTACTCTTCTAGGTATGAATTCCGTCGAAATCTGACAAGCTACAGCTCCATGGCTTCCGCAAAAACATGGTTTCGCCGCATCGTGCTGTCCGCCGTTGCAGCGGGGCTTGTCCTCTATTCAGGTCTGACCGCCTGGCTCTGGTGGGCTCAGGACTCGCTCGTCTTCTTGCCCTCCCGTGAATACAAGACTCTCCCCTATAGTGCGGGGCTCCTCCACGAAGACGTCGATATTGAAATCGTAGCGGGCACGAAGATCCGCGGTTGGTTCGTACCGGCTACTGAAAAATCCCGCGGCACGATTCTCTATTTTCACGGAAATGGCGGGAATCTCTCGTCGTACTTTCCGCGCCTGGCTCCATTGGCGGCGGCAGGCTTCGATTCGCTTTCGATCGATTACGAAGGCTACGGCGCCAGTGGCGGAACTCCCTCCGAGGCAAATCTCTATCGTGATGCAGATGCCTCCTGGGACTGGCTGACGAAATCGAAAGGCATTGATCCCCGGCGAATCGTGGTCTGGGGATACTCGTTGGGAGGGGCCGTAGCCACCTGGTGCGCAACGAGGAATGATGTTGGAGCCGTTATCCTCGAGAACACCTTCACGACGATTCCCGATGTGGGCGCCCGAATCTACTCCTGGCTTCCAGTGAGATTTGTCTCGCACAATGATTTTTCTAACATGGATAGGATTTCGGCTATCCGCGCCCCGATCCTGATCGGCCACAGCAAAAGGGATGAGTTGGTCCCCTTCGAGATGGGAAAGGAACTCCACCGCGAAGCGAGAGAACCCAAGCGCTTTGTGGAATTCAGAGGTGGCCATGCCGATGGATTCTCACAATCTCCTGAGGCCTGGAGTGAAATGACGCGGTTTCTGGAGGAAGCGGGGTTTGGCACAGGGCCTTAACGGTGCATTTTTTATCGTGCTTGCAATCCTGCTCCATGGGTCTAATAATCCCGCATTTGGCAGCGAGCATTTTTAGGAGACGAACATGGTTCAGGAGACGACCACGGCTATTCCGGAATTTTTCAAAACGATTGAGGAGGGGGGGCTCAGCATGTGGGTTCGAGACAACCCTTTCTGGGCGATTCTTTCTGTGCATGCGCTGGGTATGGCGTTACTGGTTGGCGCCAGTGGCGTTCTCGCGCTGAGACTTCTCGGCATTCCACGAGATCTTCCGATCGCTCCGCTCAAACGGTTGTACACACCAATCTGGATAGGATTCTGGATACAGGTTGTTTCCGGCCTTTTGCTGTTGATTGGATATCCCACGAAATCGCTAACTAACCTGGACTTCTATCTCAAACTTGTACTCATTGTGGCGGGCATGGTTGTGATGGTGATGCTGAAGAAGCGCGTTTTCGGAGAGGCTGGTATCAGCGAGGCCGACATGATGTCACGGGGCAAAACCATGGCGATACTTTCGCTCGTGTTTTGGCTCGGAGTAATTACATCCGGGCGTATGCTTGCGTATACGTACACATATATTAGTTATCCCTTCTAGGAGAACACCTTGAATCTCCCACACATACATCTCTTATTGAATCATTGGCCCATAATCGGCGCGTTCATCGCGCTTGGACTATTCGTCATCGCGCTTGCGACGCGTAACGGCGACGTCAGGCAAGTCAGCCTTATACTCTTTGCCGTTATCGCTCTTATGGCAATTCCTGTGTATTTGAGCGGGAACGCGGCCGCGGATGCGCTGAAGAAGACACCAGAGTTATCCAAGTCCGCGGTTGAAGCGCACGAGGGCGCTGCGCTGCTGGCCTTCTCGTTCCTGGAGCTGACCGGCATTTTTTCTCTTTTCGGGCTGTGGCAGTTTTCGCGGCACGCCAAAGAACAATCGCACACGGCGGCATGGAGCTCCATGGCCGTACTCCTCTGTGCGATAGCGACGGCGGGGCTGATGGCTGTCACCGGCAACACTGGCGGAGATATCCGCCATCCGGAGATTGTGGTTAAAGATGCGGCGCCATCTGCAATTGCAGCGATGGGCGCCAAAACGATTCTCGGGCTTCGCTACTTCGTTATCGACTATTCGAGGTGGGTCTGGCCGCTAATCGAGACACTTCATTTCATCGGGCTGATAATGCTTGTGGGGACGGTGGGCATCCTTAGCCTTCGGATACTCGGATTCATGAAGCAGCTTCCCGTTGGCCCCTTGCATCGGCTCATTCCTATC
>Ga0111539_10006839_pt1 | contig 14654 bp, 12 predicted proteins | sample RhiMethybrSRZTD1_FD_79667 | JGI IMG/M metagenome (GOLD analysis project Ga0111539, IMG submission 79667) | Populus rhizosphere microbial communities from Tennessee, USA - Rhizosphere MetaG P. TD hybrid SRZTD1 (version 2) (version 2) | ecosystem: Host-associated > Plants > Roots > Rhizosphere >... | reverse complement strand
CGAGTTGCAGAAAGCGGCGGGCAGCAACTGAGGTGGCCACACCGGGTGTGGGGGGCTCGCGTGGCGCCGCGGCCGGTCAGAACACCATCCGCTCGAAGGCGTCCGCCGCTTGGAAGCGGCGGCGACCGGCAACGGCGTCCCACACCCTTCAGCAGCGGCTCGAATGCTGCGTCGCAATGGATTCAGCCCGGCAGGACTGTTGTGGGTCATTCGCGTCTCGTCGCTACCCAATCAGTCGGTCGTAGCATTGCAGAGAAAGCCGACGTCGACCGACGGGTCATTGTAGTGCTTGCGCCGATGCGAAAGATGAGTCGCTCCGACCCCAGCAAGCTGACGTCGAGCCGAGTGGGCGATGGGAACCTTCGATCGCAAGGCCCTAGCACGCAGTCAGTGCGCGCCCAAAGGGAGTGGACTGAAATTTTGACGGATCGAATCGGTCTCTTCGCCATCGGTTTTGACTGCAACGAGCCTGCGTCCGCTGACGCTGAAGACTCGTTGCGCGCGCCGCAACAGCGCCGGTCGATGGGCGATGACAATGCGTGTGATCGGCATCTTGTCGATCAGATCTGCAATCAGCTCTTCGTTCCGCTCATCCAGATTGGCTGTGCCTTCATCGAGAACGAGAATCTTCGGCTTACGGTAGAGCGCGCGCGCCAACAGTACACGCTGGCGCTGCCCCCCGGACAGCGTCGATCCCATGTCTCCCACCAGCGTAAGATACTGCATCGGCTTGCGCATGATGTCGGCGTGCACCTGGGCAGCAGTCGCAACTTCTATTACGCGCTGCATATCGAGATCGGGATCAAAGCCCGCGATATTGTCGGCAATCGTTCCAGACAGCAGCCGATCCTCCTGAGCTACCACCCCGACCGAGTCGCGCCAGCTGCGCCAGCGCTCAGGTGTTGCGAGGTGGCCATCGAGTTCGATCGCACCCTTCGTTGGATGCGTCAGCCCCAGGAGGAGCTTCAGTAGTGTGGTCTTGCCGCTACCCGATGCGCCCTGAATGGCGATGTAGTCGCCTGGTGATATCTCCAGGTCGACATCCTCGAGTACCGTGGGATCGGTCGGCCCGTACCGGAACGAGACGTCCGTCAATCGCATATGCCCCTCGACGTGGAGCAAGCCGGCGGCATCGGCGCCGCTCTCCGGCGGCGTCAGGACGATGTCACCCAGCCTATCGAGGTGGAGGCGGAGATAGCGGAATTCGATGATCTGTTTGACGAGCGCGAGCGACCGATCGGAAAACGTCTGCCGGAAGGACAAGAAGGAGAAGAGCATCCCGACAGAAAAACCCTGGCTGGAAAGGATCAGCTGTCCGGCCACGTAGGTCACCAGCACGACCTGCAGGCCCATGATGATGTTCTGTAGAAAGGATTGGCTTATCTCGAGGCGGCTGAGTGAGATGCCAGCATTCGTGGTCCGAACATGCAGATTGCGCCAGGCTCCCTCGCGTGCGACCTCGCGACCCAGCAGCTTGAGCGTGGTCGCCGCCCGCACGGTTTCGATCAGATGGGTCTGCTCCTCGGCCTGGGCGATGATGGATTGCTCCATTCGCTCGTTCATCGACGCCAGCAATGCCAACGACAAGAGCAGATTGACGAGCACCGCTGCGAACACGATCAATGCCAGCGTCGTGGAGTAGTAGAAAAGGATGGCGCCGGCGATGAAAGCCATGACGCCATCGATGACCGAACTCACCACCCCCTTGGTGATTGCTTCCTGGATCGGCTTGACGGATCCCAGCCGCGAGATGATGTCGCCGACATGGCGCTTCTCGAAGAAGTCGCTCGGCAGCCGGAGGACGTGGCGCACCAGATTACCGGTGATCTGGAAGCTCAACAGGTGCCCGAAAACGCGCAGCGCCCAGTCTCTCAAGGCCTCGATCGCGCCCTGGATTAGGACGAGCGCTCCGAACGCGAGCGCGATCACCGTCAAGAGGTTCTGATCGGCCTGCGCAATCGCCTGATCGACGACAAGCTGCATTTGCAGTGGTGCGATGAACGCCGCCACCTGCAATGCTGTGGAAAGTGCGATCACGCCCGCCACAGCCGTCCACCAGCCCGAGAGCTTCGACCAGAGGCGCGACAGCCGCATCGGCGTACGGGCTTGGAGCGGGACAAAGCTTTGAGCTGGTTCCACCTCGAGCACGATTCCCGTGTAATGCTTGGAGAACTCGTCGAGCGTCAGCGTCTTTGCGCCGCTGCCGGGGTCGTGGATCACCGCCTTGCGTGAGTTGATCGACCTCAGGACTACGAAGTGATCGAGATCCCAGTGGAGAATTGCGGGTAGGCGCACGTGCGCCAGAGCGGACAGTTCAGCCTTCAATGGACGCGTCGTGAACCCGAGCTGGTCGGCAATCCCGATCAGGCTCTTAAGCGAGACTCCCGCGAGCGAAAGGGCAAAGCGCTGGCGCAGGCCATTGAGATCAATGTTGTGGCCATGATACCGCGAGACCATGGCCATGCAGGCTAGGCCGCATTCGGCTACCTCCGCCGCGACGATAACCGGCAGCGATCGCCCCGAGATCCTCAGCGCATCGAGGCTCATCATCTGTGCAACCCCACGGCATAGACTGGATCGAAGACCCACTGCAGGAGGCTGCGGCGGTCGAAGACGATATCGGCGGAGACGAGCATCCCGGACTGGATGGGTATCGCCTGTCCGTAGGCATGCATTGCTTCGCGCGAAAGGGAGACGCGGATGCGGAACACCGGCTCCTTGAGCTCGAGGCCCGGGAAACCGACTTCCGTCGGTGCTAGAACAGTGGTGGACACGGTGCGCACGATGCCAGGAACCGTACCGTAGCGCTGGTAGGGAAAGGCCTGCAGACTGAGTGCGACCTGCTGGTCGGGTCGCACGAATCCGATGGCGCGAGAGGGTGCCAACAGCTCCGCCTCCAGCCTGCTGTCGTCGGGAATGATCACCGCGACAGTTCCGCCGGGTGCAATCGCCTGACCGTTCGCGACCGGGAGGGCGGCCACCCGACCACCAACGGGCGCGGTGATGAACTGAAGGCGTTTGGCCTCGAACTCGGCGCTACGTTGTTCTAGACCAGCGGAAGCGGCCTGGGCTTCGGAGACCGCTAGCGCAATCTCGAATGGTATGGAGGCAAGACGTGCGCTGATGTCCGCGATATCGCGCTCGATGGTCGCCTGCGATCGCAACATCGCCGCAAGCTCTTGCTCCATACCGAGCGCGGCGGTGCGCCGATTGGAAAGCTCTCGTTCGGAGAGGAAGCCCTTGCTTGCAACCTGCTGCCCTCTCCTCACTTCGTCGTTGGCGATCTCTACACGCTGCTCTTGCAAGCGGCTCTGCGCGACCACTTGCCTTAACTCCGCTTCGACCTTGCTCAAACGGATCGTTGATTGCTGGCGTTCGACCTCGAGCTGGGCGAGCCTGGCCTTCGCCTTGGATTCTGCCGCCGCACGCTCTGTTCGCAAGCTCTGCGATATCGCCTCGCCGACATTACCCGCTGCAGTTTCGGCCGCGAGGCCCAACACAGCGATTCGGTCGCCGGCTTTCACCCTATCGCCCTGCTGAACTACCACGCTCTGCAGCGTGCCCGCTGCTTGGGTGGTTGCGCGGATCATGCCTTGATCGGGAACGATGTAGCCGGGCACCGTCGCCTTGCGCGCGTACGATGTCGTGGCGGCAAAGCCGACGGCCGCGAATACAGTGGCGGCCAGCAGCAGCCCAAGTGTCTTGAGCGATAGGGGACTGGCCAACACAACGGCTCCGTTCAGCCGCGTCCCCGCATATTGAACAGCCTCCCGTCGGAATAGGTCGCTCATTGGTGGCACTCGCGTTGGGAGTCTTTGACAGGTGCTCGCTCACCATGGCAGAGCGCGACGCTGAATGAAGTTCCGGACGTAACGCATACCGCACTGCGGAATTCATCCGTTAAATGATCAATACAAGTCTGTACCCTGTGTAACTTCTTTTCGAACGTCGATACAGCATAGTGCGATCACGAGCGCAAATCACTGCGCCCGTAGGTAAGCAACCAATGACCAAATAGGAGATGATTATGAGCAGCCAAGACCACATCACTTCGAAGAAGGCCGAGAAGGGCGATGGGCGCTCTCGCATCCTGGCACGTCAGCTCGCTCGGCAGCTCACGGCCGAGGAGATTGAAGTCGTGGCGGGAGCCAGGCGCAATATGGCCGGCGGCACCTGCTCGGCTGGGACGTACTGCACACCCGACTGCGACGATTAAGGGCCAGAGGTCGGTGGTGGGTGCGCCCACCACCGACTGCCTTTGAGTCCACGCCCATTCCTTGGGGCAAAACAAGACTTGGCAGCACGCGCGCCGGATAGGCCGCACTGAGAATTTGCGCGGACGCATGCACCTTTGGCCACCGCGAATGGAAGAGATCCCATGACCGTCCTCATCTTCGGCTTTCCGCAGGACATTCACATTCATGCGGTGCGGTGGGCGCTCGACAAGATCGGCGCCGGACACCAGATTCTTTACACCCCTGATATGCCCGACCGGCTGCGTTCGTCGGTCCGGATATCTCCCGGGACAGACGCGATGGCATCGTTTCGCAGCGGTGCAGTTCGTGGCACGACTGGGAGCTACGATACAGTCTGGTATCGGCGCAGCGGCGACGTGATGCGGCCGCCCGGCATGTCCCAGGCGGATTGGGCGGTATCTGCCCGCGAATCCGATCACCTCATCCGGACCCTACGCCGCTGCCTAGCGCCCGGCGCCTATTGGGTGAACGACTTGGAGGCCCGCGAGCACGCGCGGCTGAAGGTGCCTCAGCTTGTCGCAGCAAGGAACTGCAGCCTCACTATTCCCGATACGCTCTTGAGCAACGATCCCACTGAGATCCGCCGCTTCTATGCAGAGCACCGGCAGCAGGGGGTCATCTTCAAGCTCAATGTTCAAACCTACTGGGCTGACCCAAACGGGGCGAGCCATGTGCTGTTTACGACCGTGCTGCGCGAGGAGGACCTCGTCGACGACGAAGCACTGTCGAGCTGTCCCGCCATCTACCAGCGCAAAGTCGAGAAAGCGTACGAGTTGCGGGTGACCTGCATGGACGAGCGGTGCTTCACCGTCCGGCTCGACTCTCAAGCTCGTGCGATCACTCATTCGGACTGGCGTGCTGACTTGTGCTCGCCCTTGAAGCCGAGGCTGCACAAGCTTCCCCCACGGATCGAAGAGCGCTGCATCATGCTGATGCGCAAGCTGGGGCTAGCTTTCGGATGCATTGACCTGATCGTAACACCACAAGGCGAGCACGTGTTCCTCGAAGTCAACGAGATGGGCCAGTTCTTGTGGGTCGAGCACGACGAGCCTGGTTGTCCAATGTTGCAAGCCTTTGCTTCGCTGTTGGTCGAGCGGCGGCTGGCACCCAATTCCCGCCTCGTGGGTGATGACAGCGTTTGCTTCCGAGAGTTCGTCGAATCGGGAGCGTGGGAGCGAGCCTGTGCTCACGACGACGCGCACCATACCCGCTATGACGCGTTGCGCGCGGTTAGCGAGATCTGAGACCGTCTCGCGGTCTAGGTATCGTTCGTCTTGCCATATCACGGCACCGAGACAGCGCCGTTTTGGATTGCGTTGCCCATCATCGACTTGGCGGTCGGGGCGATGCGAAAATGGCAGCACATCGGCCGTGCCGATTCATCGGCGAACCGGAAAACCTCAGAGCGGTTCAACTTTTGTTGGGCCATTCGAAGATCGAGAGCACTGTTCGGGTCTCGGCATTGAGGTCGATGACGCTATCGAGATCGCCGAGAAGATCGATATCTGAGATAACGCGATACACCCGACAGCGGACGTGGTCGGCGGCGTTCTCTGCGCCGCCGATCGCAGATGGCTCGAAGTCCGCTAATGGGATGAACCTCCCGCTCCCGGAAGGCGTGGAAGTGGGTCGGTAGTTACCTCGTCTGACCGGTAGTTGCGAGACCTTAGCCGCGCTCAGGTCTTGGAGCATAGCCTTGGGGCGGTCGGCTGTGACGATCTTGATGCCGAGGTAAGTGTAGGCGCCGCGAGCTCCTTCGCGGCCGCCCTGTTCCGTTGCTATGCGGCATGGCGCGCCGCCGGTCGAGGTGGATGTCCGCACCGATGGGACGCTGGCAACAGTGACCGTAACCGACCATGGTGCCGGCGTGGCTGAAGGTGATCGGGAACGCGTCTTCACTCCGTTCTTTCGCAGCAGAAAGACGAACGTGGGGGCCGGCCTCGGTCTTACCCTGGTGCGGCAGATTGCGCTTCAACATGGCGGCGACGTAGCTTGGGCCGGCACGTCGGAGCGCCCGAGCAGCATCCGGGCGACGATCCCAGCCGTTCTCCGGGCACGCTAATGAGGCGATCGAGCAATGCCTGCTGCAAGCGCTCAACGAATCGGCAAGGAACACCTACTCCGTGGGTGGGTGGTTCAGTCCGCCGGGGGCTTGCCGATGTCGCACTCTTGCCTGGCGAGGCTAGGGTATTTGGCCTAAGGGCCAACCACCTGAACTGTAGTCGCTTTGATCCTATGAGTTCACGATCGAGCACTCATTAGCCGCGCCATTGTCCGATTGCAGCGGTCAGTGAAAATCGCCGCCTCAGCTCGCGATTTGCAGGCATGAGCGACGAGTGCAGGATCACACGCTTTCGCGTGCCGGGTGGCCGTTTCGTGAGATGTGTCGGCAGTTTCTTTGACAGGCGCTTTCCAGTGCGCTCTGCGCCGTCCACCCCTGTGGGCATTGCCGCTGGCCAGCGTCGGCGGCCGGCCATAAATCGCCGCCTCACGCGCCGGCGAATGCGACAACGGCTAATGGAATCAATATGAAGAAAACCCAGCGCCATGATACCTCCTCGCTAACATAGCCACCGATCAGCGGGGCGATCGTGGGCGGGATGCCTACGCCCATCGAATAGATCGAGAGGGCCGGCCCCCATTTCTCGCCCGTGAACTGGTCGACTACGACCGATTGTGCGATCGGCGTGAGGGGCGAGCCAAGAGCCGACTGCAGCACCCGCCAGAAGACCAGCTCGCCAAGCGAGGTGGCGAGGCCGCACATCGCAGTGGCCACGCCAAATCCCGCGACCCCCCAGATCATTGCGCGGCGACGCCCAAAGCGGTTTGAGATCCACCCGGCAAGGGGAATCGTCACCGCCGTCGCAATCAAATTGGACGTTACGACCCAGGCAACTTGATCGGGGCTGGCTGAAAACGCACCTTGGATCTGCGGCAGCGACACATTAGCGATTGTGAGACTGGTCGCGTAGAAGGTCGTAACCAGCGTGCACGTGATGAGAAGCCACACTACGTGTTAGCCTCGGATGCGGTCATGGGTCATCCCATCAACCATCGTTCGCTGCAAATCGGGAAGTCATGCTATCTCACATACGCTGGATTCCCGCACAAAGGCGGGAAGCGTTTGGAAGTCCGCAATCGCTGTCACGACCGAAGTAATCCAACAACAAGAAGCTTCGTGAGACCATAGATCGGAGAGGCGACTATCGGCCGGGAGATCCCTTGTTGAGAAGGGGTCGGGGCTGGCTTCTATCGTGGTGCAAGTCCAAGCAACTTGCTGCGTCGCACGGAGATGCGATCGAGGGCTGGACTAACCATGTCTGGACCGCATCAAGGAGCAGCCATCGACCTGGCCTAGTGGCTTGCGGCCTACCGCCACGTGCGCCATGTCGGCTTCTGGGATATTGCACCTATGGCTGCTCGACCTCGATCAGCGGACGTACTGCCGGCGTCGACGACGTCGGTCTGCAGGCGTAAAGATGCCGCCGGGACGGCCTACCGGCAGAGAAGTCCGGGAGAGCGGACACATACCGCTGCCCGGCACTATTGGCTGTGGTATGTGTGCGTAGTTTGCTTTTCGATGGGCAAGGACCGCTCGATGACAACACTTGAGCAGCCGGCAGTCTGCACCCTAGACTGTCCGGATACCTGCAGCCTGACCGTGACGGTCGAGCGTGGCCGCATCACCAAGGTGCGGGGCTCGGATGCATTGCCTCTCACCGACGGCGTCATCTGCAATAAGGTAGCGCACCACTCTGCCGACTTCGTGCATGGGCCGGGACGATTGACGACGCCCCTGAAGCGTGTGGGCTCGCGCGGCGCAGGCCAATTCGAGCGGATATCCTGGGAGGAGGCGCTCGACATCATCCACGCGCGGGTGAGCGAGGTCATCGCCACGCACGGACCGGAAGCGGTGATGCCGCTTAATTACGCCGGCCCGCACGGCATGCTCGCCGGCGATAGCATGTCTTTGCGCTTCTTTCACAAGCTCGGCGCGAGCCAGCTCTATCGCCGGTCCATGTGCGGAGGGGTGCGCAGTGAGGCTTGGGCCGGTACCTATGGCTTGGTCCCCGGCATCGGCCCAGAGGCGGCCGAGAACGCCAAATTGACAATCGTGTGGGGCAACAACGCGACAGTCGCCAACCTGCATCTCGTGCGCAAGATTCGCATGAGTCTGCGGAAGGGGGGCAAGCTCGTTGTCATCGATACCCTGCGCACCAAGATCGCCGAACAGGCCGACCTGCATATCGCGCCGCGTCCGAGCACGGACGTCCTACTCGCCTTCGCTCTCGCCGCGGAGCTGAAGCGCATCGGCGCCCATGACCGCGCGTTCATCGACGAGCACCTGCTCGGCTATGACGCCTTCATGGCGCGGGCGGACGAGTGGCCGCTGGACAAGGCCGCGACCGAATGCGGCATCAAAGCCGATGATATCCGCAAGCTTGCACGTTGGATGGCCGATGCCGATCCACTCGTCATCGCGCCCGGCAACGGCCTCGAGCGTGGCCGCAATGGCGGCAGCGGTATCCGGGCGGCTATTGCGCTGCCGGCGCTGATGGGCCGTCTCAATGCAACCAGCGGCATCGTGTTGGGAGCTGGCAACAGTTTTCCAAAGACGATGGCGAAGCTGCAGAGGCCAGATCTCGCGCCGGCTGGCACGCGTACACTCAACATCATGGACATCGGCCGACATCTGGCCGACGGCGACATTGCGCCGCCGCTGCGCGCGCTTTTCATCTACAATCACAATCCCGTCGTCGTGCATGCCGACCAGAACCGCATGCTGAAGGGCCTGAAGCGCGAGGACGTGTTCCTCGCCGGGATCGACATCGCCATGACCGAGAGCATGGCGCTCTGCGATGTCGTGCTACCGGCGGCGACCCACTTCGAGTGCGATGACATCTATCCGGCGTACGGCCATCACTGGTTGCAGCGCGGAGAGGCCGCGATCCCGCCCGTCGGCGAGGTGCTCCCCAATACGGAGATATTCCGCCTCCTGGCCGCCCGTTTTGGCTTCGGTGACTCCTGCTTCAAGGCCTCGGACCGAGAGTTGATGGACGATGCAATCGACGGATCGCACCCGCGCATGCGGGGTATCCGTCCGAGCGACATCCCGGTGAAAGAAGCGCTGCGCATGAGCACAGTCGATGGGCGGCCGCTCGCGCTCTTCGACACGGTGATGCCGGCAACGCCGTCGGGCAAGATCGAGTTGGTCTCGGACACGCTTGCCGAGCGCTGGGGTCCCGAGGCGCGCCTCGCCGCCTACAGGCCTCGGGCGGCCAAGCTGCCGCTGTCGCTGATCTCACCGGCGTCCGACAAGCGGATCTCTTCAACTTTGTTGGGGCTTGGCGGCAAGCACGGTGAGGCGCCACCATTGTTCATCAATCCCATCGATGCCGCGGCGCGGGGGCTCGAAACCGCAAAGCGCGTTCGCGTCTGGAATGAACTTGGCAATGTGATCTTACCGCTCGTGATCAGCGACGCGGTGCCGCCGGGTGTGGTGGCGTCCGAGAAGGGTGCTTGGATTGCCACCAGCGAGACCGGACAGACAATTAGCGCGCTTGTGTCGGCTGACGCGCAAGCCGATCTTGCCAAGGGCGCGTGCTACAACGATACCGCCGTCGAGGTTGAGGCTTGGCCTGATTGATCGGCAGACATCCGTTCCACTGACATCTGTGAGTCGCCACCAAAACCACGGCTCAAGCGCTGATCGCTGTGGCCAGGGGACTGGTTTCCCAGATGGTGACGGTGCGCCCCAGCGTGCGAATTCAGGCATGTGAAATTTCTGGCCCAAGTTACGAGGGTCGCCTCTCGACCGCCGGCAATCTTGCGTTTCCGTTCACGCCACCCGAGGTGACAATCCGCGAGGCTTACCGGTTCAACATCTTTCACCTGATGCAGGTCGAAGACATGGCGCGGCTCTTTCCCGTCGAGGTTGAGACGGTGGCATAGCCGATCATCCTGCGGCGGAGCCGCCGCCTAGCGGCGTTTGCTATACACGAGCGTTAAATTGTTCGACGGCATTTCATGAGTTTGATGCAGGTCGAGGCCTGCCTGATCTGCTAGGTGAGACACGTCGTCAATATCGCGAACGCCCCATTCCGGCTCTTGCCGGCGCAGCAGGTCGTCGAAGCTCTTGTTGCTCGGCGAGGTGTGCTGACCCTGTCTCTTGAAGGGACCGTAGAGGCACAGAAGGCCACGGCCGCTCAACAGAGATCGGCTTCCCTGAAAAAGCGCTTCTGTCGCCGACCATGGCGTGATGTGGATCATGTTGATGCACACGAGAGCCGCAGCGGCATCGATCGGCCAGGGCAAGGCGCTGACATCGAGATGCACTGGTGGACGCACGTTCGAAAGCGCTTCCACTGAAACCCACGCGCGGATCGATCGCAGGCAATCAGCATCACGCTCGCTAGGCTGCCAAATCAGGTTCGGCATCGCACGCGCGAAATGCACCACGTGCTGTCCCGTGCCGCTGCCTACTTCAAGAACAACGCCGCCGTCAGGGAGCAGCTGGGCGAGCACCTCGCTGATGGGTCCCTTGTTGCGCTCTGCCGACGGGCTGGACAGACGATCGCTTGGCAAGACTGCCAGCTCTTCACACCGCACATTGGCCTCGCAACTTGACCCCACTCTCGCAGCGAAGTTTGTAACAGACTACGTCGCCTCACGCTAAACTCTGCCTCTCCAGCATCGCCAAGAGGGCTTTCGTCAATGTCCGCCGCACCAGCTTCAGCTACTTCCCCCTCTCCCACCTATCTTCCCGTTCGCCAGGACTGGCTCGACCGGCACAAGGAGCCGATCCTCGAACCCGATCTGCCAATCATCGACCCGCACCATCACCTGTGGGATCGCCCGGGCTGGCGTTACATGTTTGATGAGCTGCTTGCCGACACCAATAGCGGCCACAACATCCTCGCTACCGTCTATGTGCAGGCGCGGGCCATGTACCGAGCAACTGGCCCGGAAGAGTTGCGCCCCGTCGGCGAGACCGAGTTCATCAATGGAGCTGCCGCCATGAGCGCGAGCGGCATCTACGGCGAAACCCGCCACTGCGCCGGGATCGTTGGCCACGCCGATCTCACGCTAGGGAGCCGGGTCGAACCGGTGCTTCAAGCCCATATCCGGGCCGGTGGCGACCGCTTCCGCGGCATCCGTCACATCACCGCCTGGGATGCCGACGCCTCGGTCCGCAACCCGGCCTACAGCCCTCCACCCGGCCTGCTCGGCGATACCAAATTCCGAGAGGGCTTCGCCGTCCTTGGCAAGCTTGGCCTGTCGTTCGATGCTTGGCTCTATCACCCGCAGATTGGCGAACTCGCCGACCTGGCTCGTGCCTTCCCCGGCGCAAAAATCGTGCTCAACCACGTCGGTGGCCCGATCGGCATCGGCGCCTACGCAGACAAGCATAAAGAGGTCTTCCCTGCCTGGGCCGCTTCCATAAAGGACCTCGCCGCGCGTCCGAACGCTTGCGTGAAGCTTGGCGGCCTTGGCATGCGCATGGGCGGGTTTGGATTTCATGAAGAGGCCGAACCGCCATCCTCTGAGACGCTGGCAAACGCCTGGCGGCCCTACGTCGAGACCTGCATCGAGGCCTTCGGCGCCTCACGCTGCATGTTCGAAAGCAACTTCCCTGTCGATAGAGGCTCCTACAGCTATCCCGTGTTCTGGAACGCCTGCAAACTGCTTGCAAATGGAGCAAGCGGCTCCGAAAAGTCGGATCTCTTCTGCGGCTCAGCTGCGCGCTTCTATCGCCTCGACGTATCGACCTGATCGTCGCGCCGATCCCTCGAACATCGACACGCCGATTCGAATTTGTCGGATCGCCGCTCTCTCGCGAGCCCTGTTCTTTAGAGCAATGCGTAGGTCGTCGTTCGAGGCGGGTCCCTCGGCGCGTGGCCACGACGCGTCGGTGACGGGAAGCCGCCACGGGGTGTCCTTAACAGCCTGCTGGAAACACCTGCGGTAAATGCCTACGGTGCTCTAGGGAGACCTGCAGATAGAAAACGAACGAGGAGCCCAGTCGCTCGGCATCGGTCACGTAACGTGTGGCACGGACGAAGTCACCAAACGCGCGATTGGTAAGGGTAGTCGCGCCGATCGAGAAGCTATCGAGCAACACGAGCCGGACCGGTCCTTCGCCGTCGCCCGGCACCGCGTCGGCGCCCTCGTTTCCCGTGGTGAAGCCGCAGGCGCCGATGGCAATCAGGCACTCCGGCGTGTTGAGGGCTGCGCCAGGCACCACCGCATTGGCCGCGGGGAACCCGCTGATGAATGGTCTGTTACCACCATCTCGAGACGGCCCGTCATGCACACGTGCCAGTTCAGCGAGCAAGGGCGCCCCGGATCCTAGATCGTGGCCGGAGTTCCTCCACAAGCGGACTAGATCCCAAGTCCCACAATCGTCGTCCTAGTCCATAGGAAAATGTCCGTTTCTGTATATTTGGGTTAGACGCGCCGATTGGCACCGGGGCACAGTATCGGCGCATGATGTCGCCCTGATGCGGCGAGTTGCGCTACCATTGGCGACGCATGCGGCAGGAGCGGCGCCAAGGCGCCCCAGGGGAGGAGGTCCGAGATGCCACAGGATGGCGCCACCACGAGGTCGCCTCGGGACTTCCAGGTCGTCGGCACGCGACCGCTACGTCCCGACGGCATCGACAAGGTGACCGGGAAGGCCCGTTTCGGCGCCGATGTGTACATGTCCGGCATGCTCCATGGCTTCGTTCTCAGAAGCCCTCACGCGCATGCCTGCATTAAACGCATCGACGTGGCTAGCGCGCTCGCCCTTGACGGCGTGAAAGCGGTGCTAACGTCGTCGGACCTCCCTGACCATTCGAACGGCGATCAAGGTTTACGCGCTGCTCTTGAGAACGTCATGGCGCGCGGCAAGGCGCTTTACGACGGCCATCCCGTCGCAGCTGTCGCGGCTGTTAGCCCGGCGATCGCCCGACGGGCGCTGAAAATGATCAAGGTCGACTATGAGGTGCTTCGTCATGTTACCGATGTCGAGGCGGCGATGGCACCCGACGCTCCGATCCTGCACGAACATATCTTCACTGAGGGTGTGCAGCCGAAGGCGGAGAGACCATCAAACGTCGCGTACCGGCATCAGTTCGGCCATGGCGATCTCGACAAAGGCTTCAGGGCTGCGGACGTTGTCATCGAGCGCACGTTCCGCACCGAGGCCGCCCATCAAGGTTACATCGAGCCACACGCTTGCCTCGCCGACCTCAGGGCTGACGGCTCCGGTGACATCTGGTGCTGCACGCAGGGGCATTACATGGTGCGCACGATGTGCGCCTCCCTGCTCGGCCTCGATATTTCGCGCCTGCGGGTGACGGCCTCCGAGATCGGCGGCGGTTTCGGCGGCAAGACCGTGGTGTTCCTGGAACCGCTGGCGCTCGCCCTGTCGAGAAAGGCCGGCAAGCCGGTGAAGATGGTGATGACTCGCGAGGAGGTGCTGCGGGCCAGCGGCCCGACCGCGTCGAGCGCCATGCGCGTCAAGATCGGTGTCACGAAGGACGGGCGGCTCACCGCCGGCGATGCCGAGTTGAAGTTTCAGGGTGGTGCCTTTCCAGGCTCGCTCGTCGACATGGGCGCCATGGCGGCCTTCGCGTGCTACGAGTTCGAGAACGTGCATGTCGTCGGCTACGACGTCGTGTGCAATCGGCCGAAGCTCGCACCTTACCGCGCACCGAGCGCGCCCATCGCTGCATTCGCGGTCGAGAGCGTGATGGACGAGCTCGCGGGGCGCATCGGGATGGACCCGCTCGAGCTGCGCCTCAAGAACGCCGCCAAGGAAGGCACCAGGTCGTCCTACGGCCCCACCTACCAGCGCATCGGCCTCGTTGAGACGATCGAGGCGGCGCGGAAGCACCCCCACTACAAGGCGAAGCTGGCCAAGAACCAGGGGCGCGGTGTGGCCTCGGGCTTCTGGTTCAACTTCGGCGGCAACACGTCGACGTCGCTCAGCATCAATGCTGACGGCACCGTCGCCGTCTCCTATGGCAACCCCGACATCGGCGGCTCGCGCGCCTCGATGTGCATGATGGTGGCCGAAGAGCTGGGCATCCCTTACGACAGCGTGAGCGCCATCATTGCCGATACCTCCTCTCTCGGTCACAACGACATCACCGACGGCAGCCGGGTGACCTTCTCCGCCGGCATCGGCGTGATCAACTCCGCGCGCAATGCCGTCAAGGTGCTCTGCGCACGTGCGGCGGCGATTTGGGGCATTCGAGCCGAGGCTGTCGTCTGGGAGAACGGGGCGGCAAAGCCCGCCGGGCCCAACGTAGGCAAGTTCGAGCCACTCTCGCTCAAGGAGATCGCCGTGCAGTTCTCCAGCACCGGCGGGCCGATTGCCGGCCATTTCGAGTACACCGCCGACGGTGCCGG